>Ga0315284_10005047_pt1 | contig 18766 bp, 21 predicted proteins | sample YL17G09_16_MG_FD_203696 | JGI IMG/M metagenome (GOLD analysis project Ga0315284, IMG submission 203696) | Sediment microbial communities from Yellowstone Lake, YNP, Wyoming, USA - YL17G09_16 | ecosystem: Environmental > Aquatic > Freshwater > Lake > Sediment | place: USA: Wyoming | collected... | reverse complement strand
CTTTAATTTAAAGTAATGATTAAAGTATAAATACAATGGATATTCGTGATATTCGTGATATTTGTGATATTCGTGATATTCAATATACTAGAGACTCTTATACTCGTCAACAGTTAAATCCAAATAAAGATTATTTAATCTATCCTTATAGTTATATTGATGAATACGATTTAACTCCACGAGAAATGATAGGAGAAATGACAGAAGATTCTATAGATTTTCCTTCTTGTATTACTCATTATTATTGGATTCACGAAGGAATAAATGACGAAGTTCCTTGGAGAGCTCTTTTCAGATATGTATATAAAGATAGGACTAGATATGGATTTTATATTGGAAATTGTGACTATACAGGGTTTGATTGTTGTGGAAGTATGCGACTTTATGTTTCAGATAATATGTATGTTCTCATACAAAAAGCCCTAACTGATCAGGATTATTCTCTCTATATTAAAGAAACTGAAATCGAATAAAAATATTATATAATATTTTTATATATAAAATGAATAAATGGTTTAGATTATTTATATTACTGGGTGGTATTTTTATAATAATAACTAGTAGTTATCGTGATATAAAGGAAATAAAAAATAAAGAGTACAGGAAAGAAAATACTTTTCATAAAATAAACCTTGTTCTATCAGTTATAGTTCTACCAGTTTTCACATATCAAATTTATAAAGTTTATATTTCTTAACTAGATAAAGATGAACAAGCATTTTTCTGACATTTCTGACCTAATGTTTTATCAGGTAATCTCTTACACATATTACTATTAGGCAAATATGACATATACATACTTTCATAAAAAAACTGATAATTCCATTTTATTATAATTTAATTTTATTATAATTTAATTTTCGTGTTTTCCTTGTCTTCCTTATCTTTCTTGTCTTTCTTGTCTTTCTTGTTTTCCTTGTTTTCCTTGTCTTTCTTGTCTTTCTTGTTTTCCTTGTCTTTCTTGTTTTCCTTGTCTTTCTTGTTTTCCTTGTCTTTCTTGTCTTTCTTGTTTTCCTTGTCTTTCTTGTCTTTCTTGTTTTCCTTGTCTTTCTTGTCTTTCTTGTTTTCCTTGTCTTTCTTGTTTTCCTTGTCTTTCTTGTTTTCCTTGTTTTCCTTGTTTTCATAAAGCTCTTTCTGGTATTCTTATCGGTCAAAGCTCTGTAGTGAATATCTCCTATATTGTAAAGTAGAATTGGGTCGTCGTCTGTATCATTTTCTGGAAGAAATATACAATACATATTTGGTAATAGATACTTGAAAGGATCAAAAAAATATTTTCTTACACCTTTAAACATTTTTGAACTTTTTATTTGTTTAATATAACGAGCTCCCAAACACAGGTCTTTTGAAGCTAAACCTCCGGTTCTTCCTTCTTTATAAACAATAACAGGTCTTTTATAAAGACGTGCAAACTTCTCTATTTCAATTACTGTTCCATAGGTTTTTTTATTACACATTGATTTTTCTCCTTCCCCAACGGATACAAAAGGAGAAAGATCGGGAGGATTATATTTGCATATTTGTTTTCTTATCTTTTTAGAATTCTTCTGTAGTATTGAATCGTCCTGTTTGTCTTTTTTTTCAATACCAAGTATGTATGCTAAAGAGGTAAATAGACAACTTCCTCCTCCTCCTGTTTCTATTTCATTAAATAAAGAACCAATTTTCTTATCTTTACTTTTAACTTTTCCAAATTCATATCCTCCAATTTTTTCGTCATCATCATCGTCTATTACTATTGCAGTTTGTCTTGTCTTTCCTTTTTTTAATTTGGGGTCGCTATTATTTGAAGAGTTTTTTCTTTTTTCAGATTTCTTTCTCATAATAAATTTAGGTTTTTGTTCTATAATATTAAAGAATTTTTCAAATGATTTTATTGCGTGTTCTATCCAAATATCAAAACTCGCTTTTCTATCTGATGGATTTATTATAATTTGCCCTCCTTGCTTTAATATATTAGATAATAGTTTTACATTATTATCGTTAAACACGGTAAAGGGGCAAGTACCTATGACAATAAAATTATAATAGTTTAGATGTTCTTCAACAAAGTCAATAGTCTCTTTGTTTTTATAGTCAAAATCTATATTAAAAGTCATTCTATCATCTATGTGACCAAGTCCAGTGGTAAGATAATCTTTTATAATTATGTCATTATCTAAAGTATCTAAAGAGTTTAAATTTATTAAATATTCAATATCTTTGTCTATGCTTAGTACATTATCTTTATTAAAAGTTCGTGTACCTTGGTAACGTTGGCACAAAATTAATACGTTGATTGACATCTTTTTATTTATGAAGATAATATTTTATTTAAGGTTTAAATCTGTTGAAATTCAAAAAGAGTATTTTGAAGAATATTAATAGTATAGTTCAAAAATTTTTTACCATATATTAATATAGCAGAAAATATTTTACCAACAAATCATTTTATTTATTTTATTAAGAAAAAAACAGAATTAAGAATAAAGTAATGATCACCGATAAGTTTGAATTTTGTAGTGTATTAAAAGATCATCCAGATGTATCAAAACAGGCCCAATTGTATCCTTATATCAATATAAATTATGATAAATCAAAAATACCAGAAACTTTTGATGGACGATATATATGGTCTATGTATATAGAACCCCCTTCAATACAAAGAGACTCTTCTAGTTGGGGACTAGTCGCTAAAGATATACTAAACGATAGATATTGTTTATCAACAGCAGGGCAGTTATATTTTTTTCTAGATTATACAGAGATGACTGCTTGTATGAATAAACCTCCATTAAAGAAATTAGAGAACGTTCCCTCGACAAATAGTCTGACATTACCATCAAATTTAACACAAGGATATAGTATATATGATGCTTGGGAATATATATATTCTTACGGATTATCGAATTGGAATTGTGTTTCTAGAGAGGCTATAGTAAATATAGGTATAACACCTCCTGACAAAATTAATTATGAAAAAGGAACAAATTATTATAAAGATTATTGTAAAAAGACTTTATCTGCGTGTACTGTAGATAGTGAAGGAAAACATAAAGCTAGGAGGGCTTTTTTCTGTGATTCTATATTTAATATAGAAGGAAGGAATATGAGTGAGAGAATAATGAATATAAAATGGCAAATAGCAAAGTGGGGACCAGTTGCTGGAGGATTTCTTGTATATGAAAACTTTATGAATAGCTACAAAGGGTTAGATGTGTATAGTAAAACAGAAGGTAAAGTACTAGGAGGGCATTATGTATCAATTATTGGATGGGGAAAAGATTATTGGATATGTCGAAATTCATTTGGAGCGAATTGGGGTCTTATGGGATATTTCTATATGAAGATGGGATTAGAGGAATGTAAATTGGAATATAATGTGTCTGCTGTATCACCTTCTATTTTAAGTAATCCTAAGTATGAAAGAAGATTATTAGTACCAGATGGTATGACTTATAATGGAAGAAAAGTTTACCTCGATAATATGGATTTATTTAATATAAAAATTTACAATATAAGAAAAGATCAGCAAGTTAATTATGAACTTTTTTATACACAACAAACAATAGATCTAATTAAAAGCGGAAAGCTATATGGTCAACTAAAACCTTTAATACGTTATCTAGATCTACTTCCGGATATGAATTTCTTCTGGTTAAAAGATATGACGAAATATGATTATGTAAATTTAGATGGTAAAATATTTTATGACGATATTAATATAGATACAGATAATAGATATAATTATGTTCAATATGGTATAGTTTTAGGAATCGTTTTTTTTATAATTGCTTATATAAAATATAAATGAGTATAGTTAAGAGTTTTGGAACAATTTTGAAGGACAATAAATATGTCAAGTTTCAGTCTAGTAAATATAATCAAATAAAAAAAGTTGTGAAAAAAGATATACCTGCCGAATTTAATCCTATGGATAAATGGGGAGCATTCTTAAGTCCTGTTCACAATCAAGGTAAATGCGGAGCTTGTTGGGCAGAATCATCCACAAAAACATTAAATGATAGATATGCAATTCTATCAACAGGGGCATTTACCCAAGTTCTTAGTCCATACCAAATGATTATGTGCCAAGGAACGATATTTCCTGATATTCCATTAGATGATAACTCTGTATATAAAATAAACTTGGATGCCCATACATCTGGGGCTTGTAATGGAAATAGTTTATTTACTGCTATGGATTTTTTATATAGCGTAGGTTGTGTTTCAGAAACTTGTGTAAGTATAGGGTTATTTTCTAAATATAGTATCGAAGATCTATCTGAAATAGTAAGCCCTGAAAGTGTTCCTATGTGCCAATCTATACTAGGAGATAATTATGATAGATGTATGGATAGGTCCAGAACTCCTTCTTTTCATCGAACAATTGTTGGATATCAAATAGATTCAGATGTGGAATCGATAAAACAGGATATATATAAATGGGGACCTGTTGCATCTGGATTTAAAGTATTTGAAGGATTTTTAAATAATTATGATGGAAAAACAATATATATGGGACCAAAAAAAGAAGAAAAAGAGACAGGTGGACACGCTATCGAAATTTTAGGGTGGGGAAGAGAGAATGGTGTAGATTTCTGGTGGATATGTAATTCGTGGGGAACAGAATGGGGACTTAGCGGGTTTTTTAAAATGAAAATGAATATACTAGAATGTGAACTTGAAAAAAATGTTGTCGGATTTATACCAGATTTTCCTCAATTTAATATTAAGATGATCAATTATCCAATATCGACCAGTCCCGAACTAATAGCTCTGAGAGAATGGATGAATATCAATCCAATTTATGGATATAAAAACTCTGCTATAAAAGAAATAAAACAAGGAAAAATAAAAGGAGATCTAATTCCCATTTTTATTACAAAATTACCTGATATGTATAAAGAGTGGCTTGGGGAAATTGATAAACACAAAACAATAACTTACTATTCTGTTGCACATTTTGAAAAAAGAAATAGAAAGATATCTTACGATAATATTTTTCTACTCGTTATATTTATTATACTATGTTACTATGCAGGAAAATATACAGCTAAATACTTTTAAAATTTAAAATTGATTTTAAAAGTTATAATATGTTTATAAATAAACAAGAATATGTCTGCCGATAATTCCTCTAATACTCTCGATATCGCTAATGCTGTTAATGCCGTTAATGCCGTTAATGCCGTTAATGTATGCGACGAAAAAAATGAAAAAATTCCCAAAAAAATAAAGGAAGAATGCTCTATATGCTGCTTTTCTAAAACAAGAATTCTTAAATGTCAATACTGCCTATATGTCTCTTGTAACGATTGTAATGAAAAATACATTCTAGACAGTATTAATAAACCCCATTGTATGTCTTGTAAAAAAGAATATTCTAACGAATTCTTTTATATTAATTTTAGCAAGGCTTTTATCACAAAAAGATATAAATTACATCGTGAAAAAATACTGTTTGAAAAGGAAAAATATCTCCTCCCAGCAACACAGCCAGAAGTTGAAAAAATATTTAAAAAGGAGAAATTATATATTGAAATATCAAATGTCAGGAAACTTATGAACGAGTTAAAAGACGAAGAGGATAGACTACGTAATCAAATCTTTCTCATAGACACAGGAGTATCATCGGTAGACGAAAAAGATGAAGATAAAAAAGAAAATTATATTTGCCCTTGTCCAAAAAATGACTGTAGAGGTTTTCTGTCATCACGATACAAATGTGGTATTTGCAACATACAAGCGTGTTCTGAATGTCGTGAAATTAAACTTGACGGTCATACTTGTGATGCAAATATTGTAGAATCTGTTAAAGAAATCAAAAAGACTACTAGAAACTGTCCTAACTGCAAATCTTTAATCTTCAAAATTTCAGGATGCGACCAAATGTATTGTACGCAATGTCATATTGCATTCTGCTGGAAAACTGGAAAAATTGAAAGAGGAATGATTCATAATCCTCATTACTTTGAATACATAAGAACAAATGGAGGAATTCCAAGAAATCCAAACGAAGAACGTTGCGGAGGAATGCCAACAATGTTCTTCTTAATTGATATTTGTTACAAAGTTGCTATTGAGCCTATTATTCGTTTTGGTACATCTTATAAAGATTTAGTGTCACTTCTCAGCTCTATTTATAGACAGGTAAGACATCTCAGAGAAGTAGAAATCAGGGCACTCCCAACTAATATGGACAATCAATCCAATATGGATTTGAGAATTGACTATTTACTTAAAAATATCTCAGAAGATGAATTTAAACAAAAACTTCAAAGAAGAGAAAAAGAGCGTAATAAGAAACTGGAATATAGAGAAGTTCTAGATATGTATGTAAATGTAATGCAAGACCTATTTCAAGAACTAGAAAGTACAAAGAATTATAAAAAGTTTCTAGAAGAAGAGAAAAAGATCAGATCTTATACTGATAGTAATATTTTTACAATTAACGATAAGTATAACTCTAAGCTGAAGCAACTCCCAGCAATCTTTATTTGAGAATATTTAGAATATTTAGAATATATTTATATTATTGTCTTAGCAATAATATAAATTTTTTATTAAATAAATGAGTAGACTAGAAAAAGACCTAAATAAAGTCTAGAAGAAACACAAGATCTAGAAAGTACGAAGAATTATAAAAAGTTTCTAGAAGAAGAGAAAAATCTCTATTATTAATTCAAAGTAAAACTACCACAGTTATCAGAAATCTTTATTTAACTTGAAAATAATCCTGCTATAACAACATCAGTTCCCTCAAAAATTGAGTTTGAACCAGTTGGAGATCCAGATGAATCTAAAGGACCTGTAGGTGGTATCTGTGTAGCATTCCAAGTTAATTTTGTAAAATCATTATTAAATGTTGCATATCCATATGTATAGATACTGCCTTGAAGTGTAAAAGTTATTTTACGAGAATTTATGTCATATTCATTACTACCAGAAAAAAGATTAAGAGATACTCCACTATTATTGATTGAAATATCCATATTCATAGTTGATCCACCATTATAAGAAATTTTTACTATGAAAGTATCCCCATTATATTCTCCATTATCAGTATATGAGTATGTTCCGCTACTAACATATGGCTTATAGTATATATAGGATGACTGACCAGGTCCTGCTGCATTTATTGCTAACACATTAAAAGAATAGAAATTATAATTTACTATATTATTTATAGTAGTAATATAAGAATTTGGTGTATTATATGAAGTATTATTAGAATATACTGTATAAGAAGTAATAGGAGAAAAATTATCAGATAAAGGACTATTCCAATTTAGAGAAATAGAATTGTTATTATAATTTATGATTCCGGTCAAGTTAACTGGAGGACTAGGTGGAGAAATTGATGTTACAGAGATATTATTTGTAAGTACACTTTCCACCACATTCCCATTATATAGTATAAGATAATACATATAAACTGTAGAAATTCCAGGGGGAAGTTGCAAGAAAATTGATGCTCTAGATGGATTGTTTGCAAGAGCATTTGCATAAGTATATCCTATTTCAGTCCTATAATATGACGACCCTACCGAATAATTTATAGAATTCACATCAGCACCAGGAAGAAGATTAAGAATATTAGGAATATCAAAAGACAATATTATTCCTCCATTTGTTGGTGTTGAAACAAGATTTTGGATAACAGGAAGACCATTAGCAGTAGTAGAATCTATATCAAAACGTACACTCTCATATGTTCCTAAAGCAATTTGTATTTGATTTTCTTTTATTTGACTTGAATCAAAATAGAAAAAACAATTATCATTCTCTATTTTTGCTTCAACTAATACTGAAGGATAAAAATTGTTATTTATTTCAATTAATGTTGTTGGAGTATAATTTGTTTTAGTATTAAACCAATTTATCCAATATTTTAAACTTTTGGATAAAAATTTTCTTTTTTTGTTCATCTCAGAATTATTCTTTTTCCACGTTTGATACATAAAAACATCATTTTCTGGTTTTTGGACCAGAAAACAATATCTACCCCCAATAAAAGATACTGAAACATCTTGTTTTGTCACATAGTCATATTCACGATCATTTTTATCTTGAAATACATCTATTAATTTTTGTATTTGAGAAGACTGATTTGATACAGTATTTTCTAAAGCAATAAGATTTGATGATATAATATTACTAGCTGATAGAGACATTTATTTATAAAGTTTATAAATTATTAAAAATATTTTTAATAAATTAGAACATATTAATGTTATAGAAGAGGACGAAGGTGAACATATAAAATATATTAGTATTTCATCCGAAGCCATTTCTTTATCATCTATCAAGCCATTCTTAACTTTATTTTAAATTAAATTAAAATAAAGTACTTTACTCTTTTTCTGCATTGCCGTTACCCCCGTTACTCCCTCCCATTAGATTTCCCATCATAGGACCTAGCATACCCATCATTTGGGTTAAATCAGGCATACCCTGATTACCACCTTGCCCACCCGCGCTTGGTCCTCCCATTTTTCCAATCATACCTTGAACAGACATCATCAATTTTCCGACATTTAGAGAACCATCAGACAATCCCTTTTGCATACCATTTACGAGATCAGACATTACACCAGATTGCATAAGACTTGAAATAGCTGACATTGGATTTTCTTGGTCAACTTTATCCTTTGATACAGTACTTTCAACCTTACTAATGATATTAGTCAAGAAGTCTTCTTCAGCTGATGCATCTTTATTGTCTCCCATATCTTTTTGAAGAGCTTCAGTAAGTAGACGTCTAGCTTGAGAGCTAGGATCAATTAGACACCAGATATTTAGAAGATGTTGCCAAATAATTTTTGCATTATCTTTTGATGATTGTTTCAATACAGTTAAAAGATCAATAAAAACACGATCACTATAGGAAATCTTAGACTCTGTCAAAAATTCTGTATTTTTCTCTTCCATTGCCTTGTGATTTTTCGAAAAAAAAGTACGAAAACATTCAATATGCTTATTGACCGGTCCTACATTTACGATTCCAGTCTTTTCTAAAAGACGATTATAGAGAGCGATGCTCTTATGTTTTGACCCAAATTCATTGTTTAACTCGGAAACAAATTCTGTAATTGCTTTAAAAATTAAAACTGATGTATTGTCCATTTTATTTTATATAATATAAAACTCTTAAATATATATTATAATATAAAAATGTCTTACAGCGAAGATGATTATGACTATGAAGATAAAGACGATTTTGTAGCTGAATTTGCAGCAAGAGAAAGAGTGGGATCAGCAAGACCAACTTTTATTGATGTCCATATTGATATACAAAAGGGTAAAAAGGGAAGACTTTCTTTAAAAAATGAACTCTCTCCTGATCAACTATTCCTTTTTGACTTGCAAAAAAACTACTATAAATACCAAGACGATATAGATATTGGAATTGATGATATAGAAACAATTAAGTCTATTGTATTAAAAATACCACATATAAGTTTCAAAAATCCAATTGCCTTTCTTTTTGCATACTATGTATTAAACAAAAACAAAAAAGATATTGCAATAAATAATATTATAAACGAAGAAAGATTCAATAGAGTAAAATCTATCATTAAAGGAATTGAAGGTATCGAACCTGAAGATATTATACGATACGCAAGATTCATACATAAATTTTTGTAAGATAAAAAATTTTATATTATCTCAAATATAAAATGGATCAAAGAGATAAAAGAAAAAAATTGTTCAAAATGAATGATCCTGGTGTTATCGCATCTGCTTACAATGATTTTATAACTGGTAATGTATATAATCAATACGGTTTCAATAGACCATCAAAAGTAGATACGCTTTTACCTCTAGATAAAGCCACTCAAAACACAAAAGATCTTGCTTCATATGAAAATAATTTTCAAGGATATCTTTATTTCTATAATCAAGACAGAAATATTAATATTTCTGAAAATATGTACGATGATTATATGACTTTAGCCTGTGCATCAGGTGCAATAAACTTTTTGTTAGCTAATGGTTTCCCAAAAAATCTCGATTCCGATGCTTTAGATGTTAATCAATTTATACAAATGCTTACAACTTTAAAAACTTCTCCTACATCAATAGGTGTCACATATCCTCTTAATATAAACTTATTCTCCAATTTGTATCAATTATCAAATATGAGAGCAAATACTCCAACTATGGGACCTACTATGAGACCTACCTGCTCTCCCTGTGTTAATGATGGTAATGATGGTAATGAAGATAATGAAAAATTGACAACTAAAAAACAGGCTTATTTTTCTCTTATTGGAGCACTTGTCTTTTTTCTGTTATCTCTTCCAATTATGTATCGTTTAACTGATGTTGTTTTTGGAAGCATAGGATTAAACACACAGTCGTATAATGGATCACCAACCTATGCTGGCATTTTCATACATTTTCTTGTTTACTTTCTAATTATATTTGGTATTATGAAGCTTTTTGAGAAAAAGAAGAACTAAGAAAGTCTGTAATGTCCTTTACATTTGATGAGAAATACAAAAATTTATGATCTGTTGTACTATTCTTTTCATTTATCATATCTTCTACTAAATCTATTAGCTTATCATAATATCCATCGCAATTAAAAACTATTACAGGCTTATTCTGATGTTCTACCTCATTTAAAACAATAGCGTCAAAAAATTCTGAAAGTGTACCTACTCCTCCTGGAAGTATTACATAGACATCAGAATTTAATAATAACATCTTCTGTCTTTTTAATATTGATGTATAAAGATTTTCATCTGGATTATCCTCAAATCGCCATTTCTCCAAATTATGAGACTCTATAATCTTTTTATCTTTAAAAAAATTATATACTGTTCCCATAATACCCATATTTCCTCCTCCGTAAACTACGTGTGTAAAAGATATCTCTTTATCAAGAGAGCTTAACAATTCTAATACTTTATCTTCATACTTTGATCTTATATTTTCTCTTGCAGAACAGAAAAACACTATCTTCATATTTTATTATATCAAATAAGTATAATAAAATTTTTATAATTTTGAACGAATACGATAGATATTTACTTTCTTTAGCGCTAAATCTTTTTCTGATAACAAATTATTTATATACATCCTCATCGCTTTTATATACTCTTGTGGAAACATAACAGACATATAATCATATTTAGGATTTATAATTTCTTTTGGATTACGACGAATCTCCTCCATAAATTCGGACAAGCTCTTGTTCATTTATCTTTATATTATTCTTTATATTATTCTTTTAAGGTTTTATCCAACGATTTGTCCAACTTGTTCTGTTATAGAGATTCTGTTGTCTTGACATCAAATCCTCTCTAAAAAATAACGCATCTCTAGTAGTTTGCGAACATGGCTCAGTGCTATTCAAAGTACTTGTTACAGGTGTCTTAATGTATTCTGGTTTTACTGAATCCATTGGATCTTTAAATATTATCTTGTCTACATAAGAAGATATGGTATAAACAGGTGCAAAAAATGGTTGTGATATTGAAGGATCAACGTAGTAAGCTATTTGTCCGTTTTTAATATCGGAATAAGTTCTGTAAACGCTTCCATAATTAGAGTTATCAAAGTTTCCTACTAGATTCATATCAACGCTTCCCACCTCGGCTGGTTTATCCAATATAGTCTTTATATCTCTTACTGGGTCAATAACTCTACTATCAGAAGGATAAAAATAACCATCTAGTTCGTTTTGTAATGGATTGTTAACTACTTTGTAGTCAGGCATCTGTGTTAATCCCATCTTGCTTAGAAATTTTATTTCTTGTTTGTATTCTGGCATAGGTTCATAATAGTTACTTAGTTTATATAGATGGCCATTATTTTGGGGAAGAGGACACGTTCCTGAATAAAGACCAAGATTTCCAGGAATAACATTATCGTATTTTTTATTAATATAGGTTGAGTTACAACTTTCTTCTACTATACCATCTCCTGTTAAGTCAATTTTCGCATACATATCTTTTATCTATTTATTTATCATAATATAATATTTAAATTGAATTCTTATTATATTAATAATATTATTAAATATTTAATAATGTATCTTATAAGTCTCAATCTCCATATTTACACATAAATAAAATCTCAAATATGCCTTGATCAGATTAATCTTATCTTTTTCCGATAAATCTTTAAAATCAAAATTGTCTTCAAACAAATGATCCAGATAATATTCTTCTAATATATTTCTAAACTTTTGTTCTTCTTCAAAATTATCGTCAAAATCTTCTGAATCTTCATCGTCTATACAAGAATAATTAATTTTATTGTAAATATCAATATAAATATGATCGTCATTTTTACCAAAATCAATTTCTAAATGTGCCTTTCTAGGAAGCTTTTCGTAATCATGATGAAAAAAAATTATACCATCAAAACTTACACGAACAATAGGATCGCTAATTAATACGTGGTATGTATTTCCATTAACAACAACATCTCCTGCATATAACTTCTCAAAATTTTCATTAAAAAATACGATTCTTCCCAAATCAATATCATTCTCATAATCATTCTGTTTAAGATACTCTACATATTCAGAACGAAGATTATAAATCTTTATAGGATCTCCTAAAGACTCAAAAGGAATAATATGTCCTGTCATTGTCTTTACGTATACAAAACTCATTTTCATAAATTTTAGTTATTTTTAGTTAAATTTCATTTTTAATAGAAGAAAAAAAACAAATAATCAGAATTAATTCAATTATGTTCATAAAAATATTTTTTTTGAAAGATTTAAGAAATATAAATTATTTTTTAGAACCCACACACACAAATATTTGTGTGTGTTGGACATGAAATTTTTTTAGAGAAAAGTTTATAAAAATATTTTTTTTGAAAAATCTAAAATATTTAATCTAATTTATGCTTTGAAATTTTTACTAATAAAAGTCAAAAAAACACAAAAATAAAATGCATAATTAATTCATTTTATTTCATAAATTGCATCAATTATGTGTAAAAATTTATAATTTTTATGAATTTTATTTTAAAGGTTTATAATAAACTATAAAAATGGAAAATAATATATGCAACTTTTGTTCCAAAGAATTTAGTTCAAAAGTAAACTTATTACAACATCAAAGAACTGTTAAGAGTTGTCTTATCCTACAAGGAAAACAAGAAGAAACAGTTGAATGTGAAAATTGTAAGAAAGTACTAGCTGTTAGATCATATAAACAACATAAACTAAAATGTGATCTTATGGTTAAAAAAGTATCTGAAATAATAAAAAAAGATGATCCCTATATAGAAAAGGAAAAAGAAATTAAAGAATTAAGAGAACTTATTGATAAACAGAAAGTTGAAATCAAAGACTTGTCATTTCTTGTTGATAAATATAAGTCTGATATTATTTATCTTGAAAAGGAGAATGAAAAGCTTAAGTATGCAAAGGAATTATTAGAGAAGCAGGTTGATAATCTTCAGTCTATATCTACAAGTGTAACTATGAAGCTTGCCGAAAAAGTTAATACTGTTAATACAGTAAATAACAATAACAAGACGGTTGTTATTAATACAAGTCAGATTACTAACGAGGTTTTGAGACAGTGTGCAAATACTTTTACTATTGATAATGCTTATAATATTGATGGCATAACAAAGCATCTTACGTCTTCATTAGAAGACCATATTGTATGCACTGATCCTTCTAGAAACGTGTTTAAATATACAAATGAGAAAGATGAGGAAATTGTAGACAGAGATTTAGACATCTTGTTACCACAATATCTAACTGCTATAAAAGATAGAAACAATTTTCTTTATAAAGAAGTATATGATTATTTTAAGAAGAATAATGTCTCATTTAATGAACAGACGGATTATGTTGTATTTTATCAGGCATTAAATAATATTATTGAGCAGAAGGGGCAACAGAGTAAGTATACAGAGAAGTGTAAACAGCATATGGTTAGGGAGTGTAAGAGACGTTTCTTGGAAAAAAACAAGAACAAGGACAAAACATTGACAAAAAAGCTTACAACAGAAGAAGTAATGATGAATATTATTGAAACAGGAGGATCAGTTAATGATTTTATTAAGATAATGTTTCCGGCCTTTTTGGATGATGATATAGAGGAAACAGATGAAGAATGTAAACATCGAAGAGAAATGGAGGATATGTTTATTAAGAAGAAGAGAGAATGGAGAGATGGAAAGATGGAAATATAAAATCTTGTGTATTGTAAAGAGTAACTTTAGTTATTATAATAACTAAAGTATATTGTATATTATGATCTTCAGACTAGCGATTATTCGCTTTCTTCAAATTTTTGTTTAGTCTTTCCAAAGTATTCGTAAGCAAATCCTTGTGATACCATCCATTTATTAATGTCCTCTCCACACTTGTCATAGAAGGTACACAGAAGTCTTCCATACTTGTCTGGTTTATAAAAGAGAGCTAATACGATGTTTTCGTTCTTTTGTAAATATTCAGTTAGGGCAGCAGATGATCTTTTTGATGCAGCAATTTCTTTGTCTCTGTTAGGGTCACTCTTAGGAGGGCGTTTTTCAGGTGTATCGATGCCGTAAAGTCTTACTCTATATTTAAAGATTTTGTTAGTTTCTTCGTGGTGGTAGGCAATATCTACAGTATCACCATCGATGACACGTAAAACTTTTACCTTTTTCTTGATGCCTTCGTATGTATAATAGGGAGTATTTTCATCTGTACAATTCTTATACACATCTTCATTTTCCTGTTTATTTAATTCTAACGAATCTAACGAAGGAACTTTTAATTCCAAAGGAGATTCTTCAAAGGTGGTATTGACAGCAACATCCTTGTGTTCAGATGTAAAACAGTTCCCCATTTTAGTTTTTATTTATACTATTAAACGACCTCGTAAAATCATTTTTAATATATTTAATATAATGGAGATGTTGTAGGAGATGTTGTAGGAGAAGGTTTAAAATACTCAGGAGTAAAGGTAGGAGAAGGTGATATAGGAGCAGACTGAGCTGGAGAAATTTGATGTGTTTGAAATGTTTGATTTAGAGAGAATTGAGGGTTATTTTCTATATTTATGGATTTTCTATCTTTTTTATCCCAATTATAAAAAGTATTATCCCAAGTATAATTGTATCCAGGATAATATCTACGAGAATGTCGATATTCGTTGGGCCTATATGTATTATAAGTATCATTGATATAGTCTAGATAGACATTTCTTGGCATATTCAGAGATTGTGGGAAATATGTACAAGAGTTTTCGTGAGGAAGTGATACTTGAATTTGAGATTGAATTTGAGATTGAGTTTGAGATTGAGTTTGTGGTTGATATTGATAAGAAAGAGAAGGGTTAGATAGTAAAGAGGGAGGATAGAGAGTAGGTGAGTCTTTTTTTAATGCAATATATACAAGTAGTGCTAGTATTGTTGACACTAATAGTATGATAAATACTGAATTCCACATTTCTTTATATTTATATTTTTTTATTTCAAATAAGAAATGGCAAACTATAACGATTTTTATAGAATTATTATTATTGCATTACTGATAATGAATATAATATTATCATCAGTGTATATATACAATGCAAGAAAAAAGGAGAATTATGAGTATGGTATAAATTTATATCGAAATACTGTTGGTAAACAGTATTCCAATTTTTCTAAAAATTGTTCAAATTAATTTAGATTATAATCACATTATTATTTACCGGAGTATAGCATTGTTGTGTGACGGCTTGTTTGGATACGTTATTTGTCATAACACTTACTCTTCTAGGTAGAGTAAATGTTTTAGTGAATGATAGCTGGTTAGATGATACTGTAAATGGTGTACGTGGATTATTGAGAGAAGTTTTGGTGTTCCATTTCATTTTTTTGTATGTTACGACAGATGGTTGAGGTAGAGGAATGTATGGAGAAGTGTCAGGTGTATTAATGGGATTGAAAACAGTTGGATATAGATGACCATAGAGTTCTGGGGGATCTGTTCTAGGTTTTGGATTGATGAAGGTATTTGCGTTATCAGATAGAGTAAATTTTTGTTGGTATTCTTCGCTTATGGTAGTATTACTCATTTTTATTACTATATTTTATTAATATTTATTATTTTTATCAGATTTACTTATCCTTTATATATATCTGATTTATTAACACATTTTCCTGGTACTCTGTTTTCTTCGTGAGTCGCCATTATCTCAAACAATTTAAGAATGTTAGTACGTATCAAAATCTGAAATAAAAGAAATGTTCAATCCTTACGACGCAAAGACAATTTTTTACGAGATAAAAACGAAAAAGGTGGCGGAGGTAAATCTTCGTAAGATTCTTGAGGTTCATAAGGATAAGATTGTTGAGGTTCATAAGGATAAGATTGTTGAGGTTCATAATTAAAATCAAAAGGTGGTGGATGAGTATAATTATGTTCATTCTCTTTTTTACTTTCTATAAGTTCTCCAATATTTTTGATTGTTACTCCATTGTGTTTATATTTATAAAGTTTGTAAAAGGGAGGAGGACATACTTTATATTGCTGAATATCAAACACCGTCTTGTCAGCATCTGTTATAGGTTTACAATTTTCGATGAGAGACATATGTTCATACTTAAAATTTGGGTCACCGGTTACAGGTTCGTCACTAATCCCTCTCGGGCCGTCTATTCCCATTGCATAGACCAATTGATAAATAGAAACCGAATCAGCTAATTTATGGTCAAAATAGATGGTATAACGAGATGAATTTATGTGTGCGTAATCAGAGTAACGAGGGTCAGAGTTTTCAATAAATTTTTCGAATTTATCACAATGACTTGAAAATAATACACGATCTTGTGGATCATCTAAAATATATGTAAAAAAAGATGAAACTGTTCTATATGCTTGATTAGAAATATAAGGAATTGCCAAAAAAAATGTGCCTTTAGTATGTCTATGTATAGGAGAAAAAAATGATTTAAATTGACCCCCAGTATAAGATGCGTCATCTGGTAATATTATTAAATCATCAGAGTCAGATATATACATATCATTTGTATCCGTAATTATTTGGAGCCTAGGTTTTATATTATCGTTCAAATACAATAAACCAAATATGTAAAGAGATATAAAAAAATTGGATTTTTCCAAGTTTGGATAGACAAATAATATTATTTTATTGTAACGACTTTCAAACTTGACTATATCAGCGATTACCTGTCCGAGTTTTCCTTTAAATTCTGTATAAGATACGTGTCTAGTTTTTTCACGAAATTCAGATGCTAATGGCTTGTATTCGTCCGAATGATTATTTATCCATTTCGTAAAATTAATTTCATTGATAGGATATGTATTAGTATAGTTGAAAACTTCCTTATTGTCATCATAAAACTTGGAAAAAAATTTAGTATCTATAATCATTTATTATAAACAATTTTTATAAACTTAATTATACTTGCAAATACAAAAGAATGTTTGAGAATGTTTGAGAATATATGCAAAATTAAGAGTAAAATTGATTTTTACGGTAAAATACGATGTCTTATTATTCGAAGAATATTACAACTTACAACTTACAACAATGGTTTCATCCTTTACGATCTGCACCAACATTCGCGTTCCGTTTAAGATTGCTCGGGTCTTCAATGAGAAGTTCAATCCTTACGTCTATGAGACCGACCAAATCTGCGAAGACATAAATATAGTGAAAGATGCTAAAGAAAAGAAGGATCAAAATACTTTCCCAATAATAAGACTTGTATTGACTATCATAGCTTTGACAATTTTATTGTATACTTCTTATAAATATTCTAAGAACGAGTATTAATTTGAATTATATTATAGCCAGAAGGGCGTATACGCTTCGCTATATTGTTCTAAACGATATCACTATTGTTCTAAACGATATCACTATTGTTCTAAACGATATCACTATTGTTCTAAACGATATCACTATTGTTCTAAACGATATTAAAATTGATTTATTCATATTAAACCTGGGTTTAATATGATTGAGATAGCTAACGATAACGAGATAACGAGATAATGAATATGATTATCAAGATTCTTTCTGGAGATATTATTTCCCTAGAGGGGGACATAGACAGCGTTAGACAAAAGATTAAGGATGATTATTATCCAGAATATCCTTTATCTTGTATTCAGATGTTAAAGACTGATAAAGACATTGATAAAGACATTGATTATTTTCTACTAGTTAACGACAGGATAGAATTAGGTTTTAATATGATAGATTCAAATATTTTCGACTTAAGAGGTCAGTTTACTCTTTATGATATTGTTATTTTAAGAAACAGGATTGTCCCTTCTGGAGTTACCCTTGGGAATATCGTCTATTACTCACAGGACTCTAAAAGGATTGAGGTTCCGCTAATTAACTCGGAAAATATCATCTATGATCCTGATGGGACTAAATATGATGTAGTATCGTCAGAGGATACTCGCAGAGCTCCTGAATCCCTCCGGGATGATAGTAAGGAGGATGTCAATGATATCTTGGCTTCCGTTTACGTGTCTAAAAATAGGGAAGACAACGATGATAGATTTGTTCTTTTCGAGGATGTGAAAGTTCTTTTTAAAGGGATTCGTACATTTATTCTTACACCTACAAAGTATAAGACAATTAAGGAGATCCTTGATATGAAACTTGAGTGTTCAAACTAAGAAACAAGATAAATATAGTAATCTCATATTACAAGCTTGTCTTTTCATTAGTCTTTTCATTAATTGCATAACTTGAGTATTAACAGGGGTTTTATCTGAATATATTAATATATATTATGTGCTATATATTATGTGCTATATATTATGTGCTATATATTATGTGCTAAA
>Ga0315284_10005046_pt1 | contig 18769 bp, 11 predicted proteins | sample YL17G09_16_MG_FD_203696 | JGI IMG/M metagenome (GOLD analysis project Ga0315284, IMG submission 203696) | Sediment microbial communities from Yellowstone Lake, YNP, Wyoming, USA - YL17G09_16 | ecosystem: Environmental > Aquatic > Freshwater > Lake > Sediment | place: USA: Wyoming | collected... | reverse complement strand
GAAAGTTGGCAGCAAAATTCGCCCGCACCGTGACTGTCCCTGTGGGCGGTTTTTCCGATGTCAATACCAGCCTGCCGTCTCTTCCCTTCACGATCCAGGCCCTCTCCTCAGGGGAGACGTATTGATGGAGGGCCGGACGGAGGAGGTTTTCTCTGAGCACATCAGCGTTGAGGATAACTCCCCAAGTTCCGTCCACCCGGTCCTTCATCCGACCTGTTGGTCTCAATATCGAGACAAGATAGGAATGCTTCCCGAGCTCCAGGTTTAATCTCATCGCCGCATCGGCGGATTCAGTCACGGTGCCGGAGATTTTCGCCTCTAAATTGGGCGCCGCGTTTTCCTGAAAGGCAAGGACTCGCTCCGCATGATCCCTTTGTTCTCTTTCCTCCTCCTCAAGGTTTTGAAAAGCGCTCATATATGACTGTAGCTGCAGGCCAGAGGGTGGATTGGAAAAGATTTCGCGAATGGAGTCTTTAACGTGCCGGGCATAAAACTCAAACGGCGCTTTTTCCAGCGTCCATTCCCGATCAATCAGAGACTTGTACAGGTCAATGAATGTTTCGAGGGAGCCTGAGTAATCGCTGATCGTCCGGAACAAGGAGCCGAGCTCGATACGGGCGGCCAATCCCAGGGGGATGCCGTCCGAAATGATCACCCGGCCGAAGTCACGGGCAATTTTCTCATACGTTGAAATAGCGTCTCTGAAAAGCGCGGATTTTTTTTGGACCCTGGCCACTGCGTTGAGAAGTTCTCCTTTGATGTCCTGGTCGGTGCCCTGCTCGATCGCCTGTTGATAGTATTTCAGGGCTTGAGGGAAATTTCGCTGCTGAAACTCCAATCGCTGTGCAGAAAGAATCTTGGGCGCCACAGATGAAGGTCGTGCCGGGGAGGAGATTGAGGGCCGATGACCGTCTGCGACATACAGAAGTTTGGCTGCGGGAAAGCGAATGGTCTCGAAGTCCTGGAAACAGAACACCTGTTCCACCAGAGGATGTTTATCAATCAGGTTTTTCAGGCGGTTGGCCAGCTCCCCGGGTGGCGCCTTCTGAGGATCCTTCACGGTCTCTGAAAAAGCTTGCTCAACGGTCTTGATTTTTTCATCGACCAAACTAACCACCTGCTCCGCGATTCTCCGATGATCGTTAAGCCGCGCTTGCTCGAGCAGGGCGAGGTCATTCTGAATCCCTCGAAAGGCCAGATATCCCAGAAGCAGGCTGGGCAAGACGATCCCCAGCATGAAGAGCAGGATGATCCGCCGGCGTTTTTTGGCGGAAACTCTCAAACCAGAAGAAAACTTCGGGAAGGCAATCATTTAAATGATCTTGCTCCAAATCCCTGGGTCTGTGATTTCAAATTTCCAATGCTTGCTATTATTTTAGAAGAGGATTTCAGCCAATACAAGCCACCTTGGGAATCCAAGAAAATCATAGAAGGCGAGAAGTCTGGTTCAATGAAGCTTGGATGGTTTTTGTGTGAAGATTGCGTGAAAGAGCTCGGGGTCAGGCCTGGAAAAAATTGGTTTTCCCGGTTTTGCCCGCGCATCATCGAGCGTAGCAGAAAAAAGTAAACTATCCGGACCTGACCCCCAATCGCGAGCTGCGCTTCGCTTGACGAATCCTTGACCGATTCCTGACCCTGCCTTGATGGCAAAGTTGTACAATTAAGAAAATCTAAGAGATGGGATGGTATCAAGATGAAGCCGTTCCGTTCTTCGAAGCATCCTGCCGGTGGCATGCCGGTTCTGTTTCTGGCCGTCGCCGCGGTCTCCGTCGTCGCGCTTGTGTGGATGGGTGTGCGCCTTGTGCAGCAGGATCGCGCGCTTGAATCGCAGCAGCTCGAAGAGCGGCGAGAGGCAGCCGCAGACCGGGTTGTCGCTGCCTTGGAGCAGGTTCTCTCGGCAGAGGAGAGAAGGCTTACCGACGCACCGCTCGCGAATTTCCGGCCTGCGGCGGAAGATGCCCTCCTGTTCACAGCCGGTCCCGCAGATGTTCGCGTCTGGCCGGAAAATGCTCTCCTGTACTACCCTGTAATGTCTGACGGCCGCGAAGCACCATCGGGGCTGTATGCCGCTGCGGAAAGAACCGAATTCGTGGAGCGCGACTACGAACGCGCCATCCGTGCCTTGCACCCCCTGAGCCAAGCCGAAGATCCTGCCGTGAGGGCCGGCGCGCAACTGAGGGTGGCGCGGAATCTCAGGAAGGCGGGCCGCCGCGAAGCAGCACTCGACATCTACGAGGAGCTGACAAAGCTCTCCGATCCGGTAGTCTCGATTTTGGGGGTGCCCGTCGGCCTGGTCGCGCGCCGCGCTTGTTGTGATTTGCTGGAAGAACTGGGCAGGGCGGAGCAGTTGCGGGCAGAAGCCGGCCGTCTGGATAAAGGCTTGAGGAGCGGCCACTGGCGCCTCGACCGTGCGTCCTACCTATACTACAGCGGCCAGGCTGCACGGTGGGTCGAGCCGCAGCCGGAATCCGGTCTCGAGCGGCAGGCCTTGGCGGAAGCCCTCGCGTGGCTGTGGCGGGACTGGCAATCAACCCGCGGTGCGGGGCCGGATGCTGCCGGGCGCAGGTCCCTGCGCCTGAACGGCGCGTCCATTGCTGTTCTTTGGCGCGCGTCGGGCGAACGGCTGGCGGCGATGGTCGCCGGCCCCGGTTACCAGAAAAGCCAATGGTTCGATCCGCTGTTCCAGAGCTCTGACCCGGGTGGCGTTCACGTCAGCCTGCTGGATTCGGATGGCGCCCCCGTGCACGGCGGCCAGCCTCGACCCGGCCCGATGACCACGCGTGCCGCCTCCGCCAGTGGATTGCCCTGGAATGTTGTCCTCGTGAATGCCGACCTGGAGGCCGACCTGAGCCAGTTCGCTCAGCGCAGGCGGTTCATGATGGCAGGGTTGGCGATACTGGCCGTGCTTGTGATCGCATCCAGCTATCTCATCGCCCGCGCCGTTCGCCGGGAACTCGCGGCGGCGCAGCTCCAGTCGGACTTCGTCTCGGCCGTTTCCCACGAGTTCCGGACGCCGCTCACCTCCATGCGCCAGTTCACCGAGATGCTGGTGGAAGACGACAACCTCCCGGCGGAAAAGCGCCGCGCATTCTACCGCGCCCAGGAACGATCCACCCGGCGGCTCTCACGGCTGGTGGAATCCCTGCTCGATTTTGGGCGTATGGAGGCCGGCGCCCGCCCCTACCGGCTCGATCCGCTCGATGCCGGCCGGCTGGCGCAGAGCGTAGTGGATGAGTTCCGGCAGGAGGCCAACTCCGAAGGCTTCGTGATCGAATGCAGCGTTCCGAAGGATGGCGCCATGGTCAAGGGGGACCACGACGCGATCACGCAGGCGCTATGGAACCTGCTGGACAACGCGGTGAAATACTCCGGCGACAGCCGCACGGTGCGCGTCGTAGTCGAGGCGGGAAGCCAGGTCGCGATCCGTGTCCGCGATGAAGGATTCGGCATTCAGCTATCGGAGCGGGACCAGATCCTGCACAAGTTCACCCGCGGTTCCGCCGCGAAGACACACGATATCAAGGGGACCGGGATTGGTCTGGCCATGGTCAAGCACATCGTGGATGCCCACGGCGGCAAGGTCCTGATCGACAGCGAACCCGGCAAGGGGAGCACCTTCACGATCCAGTTGCCTGCAGGAGGTTGAGTCGATGCCTCGAATCCTGATTGTTGAAGATGATCGCGACATTGCGCTCGGGCTCGAAGAGGACCTCGCGCGCCACGGTTATGAAGTTGCAACGGTTGGCGACGGCGAGAAGGCCGTGCGGAGCGGCAAAGAAGACGCCTGGGACCTGATCCTCCTCGACCTGATGCTGCCGCGCAAGGACGGGTTCGAGGTCTGCCAGCAACTGCGCCTCTCCGGCGTGAAGACGCCGATCATCATGCTGACCGCCAAGACCCATGAAGCCGAGAAAGTTCTGGGGCTTGAGCTGGGGGCGGATGATTACGTCACCAAGCCATTCAGCCCGCGGGAGCTGCGCGCCCGGATCCATGCCATACTGCGCAGGGTTGCGGAGGAATCCCGCGGCACACACCGGTTCGGCGACTGCGAGGTCGATTTCGACCGTGGCGAAGTACGTCGCGCCGGGGCGCCCATCGATGTAAGCGCTCTAGAATTCCGGCTCCTGGCGGCCTTTATTCGCCACCGGGGCCGGGTGCTGAGCCGTGAGCAACTGATCGATGCCGCCTGGGGACACGGCACTTTCGTGACGGACAGGGTGGTCGATACGCACGTCCTGAACCTGCGCAAAAAGATCGAGCCGGTTCCGGCGAAGCCGTGCTATATCCGCAGCGTGCGGGGCATGGGCTATCGCTTCGATGGCTAGCGATCTTGACAGATTCTGGACGCGGCCTGGATTTGACCTTGATGGTGGACCTCTATCCTAACGGCAGGAGGTAAGGTCCAATGAAAATCAGATTAATAGCAACAATGTCTTTGATTGCGATTCTGGGCGCTTTGTTATCTATCACTGGTACCGCTCGACAGGCCGCTGACCCTGGAGTTCTGCTCCGGACGGCCATGGAAAAGGAAGAGGTTGACGGCAACCTCCAAGGAGCCATCGAACTGTACAGACAAATCATCGCGAAATACGGTGGAGATTATGCCGTCGCCGCGAAAGCACAGCTGCGCATCGGAATGTGCATGGAAAAACTGGGCCTACGCGAGGCCCAGAATGCCTATCAAAAAGTGATCGAGAATTATCCCCGGCAGCATGAGGAGGTAAATGCCGCAAAAGAGAGAATCTCCCAGCTGGCCAGGGTATTGGTGACGGCTCCTGGAAAACCAAGGTTCAGAAAGATCCAAATCCCCGCGAATCCGGGCAACGGGGTGCTGTCTCCTGACGGGAAGAGGCTGGCCTTCGCATCCGAGGGCAGCATCTGGGTGGTGCCCATCCCGGGAAAAGTCGATCCAAACATCGCAGGTATCCCTGTTAGGCTGACCGAGCCGATAGGGGCCACGAATTCAGGGAACACTCTTGCCTGGTCAGGAGATGGCAAATGGATCGCCTTTAATACATCTCGATCCACCCCGACTGATTCAAACAGTATCTTTGTCGTGCCGTCGGCGGGCGGAGAAGTCAAAGAGATAGCCATTCAACCGGTTGGCAACGCTGGGAACCGCCGATTAAGCCTCTCACCCGACGGAAAAACCTTGGCTTTTAGTGATGGCCAAGGCACTCACACCACATCGGTGGATGGAGGGAGGGCAAATAATCTCACTGATAATAGCTACCCTTGGGGGGACGCCGCTTTTTCCCCTGATGGAACAAGGTTGGCCTACGTAAACTCCTCTCGGATGGAAAATGGAGATGAATCCAATGTCTGGGTAGTAGATTCGCTTGGCCGCTCACCAGTCAAACTGCGCACAATGAGTGGTATCGTGAGAGGGCCGACGTGGTCGCCCGACGGCACGATGATCGCGTTCATCCACGATCCTTCTTGGGGCCAGGTCAATGACAGAAAGCTCTGCATTATTCCTGTAAAAGACCCGGTCTCTGCATCGAATGATCCCCTGGTCATAGACCTTCCTCTCCAGCCTTTTCCCATTCCTGCGGGATGGACGCCGCAAAACAGTATCGGGCTAATGTTGAGAAGTCCCGCCTTCATGGCGGTCTACACCGTGCCGTCATCAGGAGGCCGGGCCACTCAAGTGAGCCCGGCGGGTCTGCTCGCCCGCTTTCCCAGGTGGTCGCCGAACGGACGCCGCATCTTTTACAGGGGTTTCGGGATCTTTTCTATTCCGTCGGATGGCGGCGCCGTTGAGACGGTTCTGGCCGATAGTAAAGTATTTTACGAAATGCCGGTCGGCGGCGGGAATAATGTCTCTCCCGATGGGAAAAAGCTCGTCTTTTCCGGCGTCCGCAATATAGGCAGGATGGGTGATAAGGATTTTCATGAGGAAGTCAACATCTACACCATCCCCGTCGAGGGAGGGCAACCGACACAAATCACGGCTTTCCCCTGGGATCCAAAAACAGTTCAGGCCTGTTTCCCCTGTTGGTCTCCCGACGGAAAACGGATCGCATTCATCCTGTACCACACAAACGAAAAAGGGAATCATGTCAATGACATTTTTACCGTCCCTTCCGCCGGCGGAGAGCCCCGGCAGATCACCTCAGAATCGCATCGAACGGCATGGGCAGGCATCGACTGGTCTCCAGATGGCAGGCACATCGCGTGTTTTTCCCAAGATAAAACTGTCAATCTCCTTCCTGTCGATGGGGGATCTGTCAAGACCTTGGCAAAGGTCGATGATATCAATGGCCAAATGGAACTGTCATGGTCTCCTGATGGGAAAAAGATCGGCTTTTCCGACAAAGGAAAAATCTATACGGTTTCGGTCGAGGGAGGCCAGCCTGTCGAAGTGAAAACCGGGCTGGAAGCAGAGGCATTCAATCTCGCCTGGTCGCCGGACGGAAAGATGATCGCCTTCGCAGCAGCAAAGAGTGAACCTGCCGAGCTTTGGCTGATGGAGGATTTTCTCCATCTTGTTAAAAACAAAAAGTAGAGTCGAGGCCGGATCATCGGCAGCCAGACGGCGAGTTATTCCCTGACAAAAGGGTCAATGATCTTGATGCCTGGAATGCGCCTGAACGACGTGTCGCGGGTAAGGATATCGGTGACACCATTCTCGGGCATGATGGCTGCGATGCGGCAATCGTGAACGAAGTTGCCTTCCACGGGCGCGGCCTTCCGGCAGATGTCTTCGAAGATTTCGAGGTGCCTCTCCTCGGGATCGATTCGCGAGACCTGGGGGCAATTCAGAAGGTTCCTGACGTTTTCCAGGGCTTCCTGGATCCGCAAAGGGACGGGTCGGATCAGCCGGCGCTTCGCGCCTCCCTGCTCTGCGTTTCGGTGGTGAAAATCCTTTCCTTCATGCAAACGATTTGCGAGCAAGTAGTACGAACGATCTTTTGTGTGTTTCGTTGTTTGCAGCTCTCAAGCCGGCCTTAGAATCTTATCGAAAGCTCGATAGGTGTCATCGCAGTGTCTGATACTAACTAATATAATAGCCAAACGAAGTTCGGAGCCTGCCGAAGAGATGACCGCTTGAATCCTGTAATGAATCTTGTCGCAACCGATGCTATTCTGTCCTTCATAAAACCAAGCGCGATCCTGACAACTGGAAGGGTATTCGGATTTTCCACGCCGATTTCCTGGCGGTAGCGGGATGGGCATATGAAAATGAACAGACATTTCCGGATATCACCGATTCTCGCCTTTCTTCTGGCGAGCCCGAAACCTGCGCCACTCGCACAACGGCCAGAAACATACATCCGCATCAATCAGGCGGGATATCAGCCTGCCGGCGTGAAATCTGCCCTCGCTTTCAGCACGGCGCCCCTCGCAGGATCTTTCTTTGTAATTGAAGCTGGTAGCGGGCAGACGGCGTTTGCGGGGAAGTTGAGCGAACCGCAATCTCAAGTATGGGGAAACTTCCGCCACCATGCTGAACTCGATTTCAGCTCCCATAAGAAGCCGGGGAGATATTTTCTCAGGCTGGAGCAAGCCGGTGCCGAGTCGGCACAATTCACGATCGACGCGCCGGCTTACGAGACGCTTCCCGACCAGTTGCTGGAATTCATGAGGCAGCAGCGTTGCGGCTATAACCCGTTTCTCGATGCCGTGTGCCATCCCTTCGACAGCCGCACTGCCTTCGGGCCTCTGCCGGACGGCAGTTATCTTGATGCCCGCGGCGGCTGGCATGATGCCGGCGATCAATTGAAATACCTGCTGACGGCGAGCAATGCCACTGCCCAGATGCTGCTGGCCTACAGACTGGCGCCGCGGGTTTTCGGCGATAAAAAGGACGAATGGGGCCAGCCGGCAGCGAATGGGATCCCCGATGTTCTCGATGAGGCGCGCTGGGGCCTGGATTGGATGCTGAAGCTGCATCCAGCGCCGGATCAGCTTTACCACCAGGTTGCCGATGACCGCGACCACATCGGTTGGCGCTTGCCTCCAAAAGACACGAGCGATTATGGCTGGGGGCCGGGCAGCTATCGAGTGGCGTATTTCGCGACCGGCAAGCCTCAGGGCCTGACCCGTTATAAGAGCGAGTCGACCGGGATCGCCAACCTGGCGGGACGCTATGCCGCAGCCATGGCACTCGCCCACCAGATTTGGAGGAACGATCCGAGAATGAAACCCTATGCCGAGCGCTGCCTGCATGCCGGTGTTGAGGTTTACCTCCTGGGAAAAGCCCATGAGGGTTTTCAGCAGGGCAACTCCTATGGCTCACCCTATCGCTACAACGAGGATACCTGGGCTGATGACATGGAATGGGGCGCCGCAGAGTTGTATCGCACCACGGGAGAGAAGTCTTACCTTGAAGACGCAAAACGCTACGCGCAGATTATCGGCGCCACCTCGTGGATGGGACGCGATACAGCCGCTCACTACCAGTTCTATCCCTTCATGAACCTCGGCCACTACGCGCTCTACGACCAGGTGGACAGAGCTTTTCAAAAGACACTTGCCGGATACTATCGCGACGGCCTCGAAAGCTGCCGCCGCAAGGGCGTGCAGAATCCCTACCAGATCGGCGTACCCTTCATCTGGTGTTCCAACAACCTGGTCGTGGCTTTGGCAACCCAGGGCTATCTCTATGAGGCCATGACCAGGGACGCGGCCTACCACACGTTCGTGAGGGCTCAACTGGACTGGTTGTTCGGCCGCAACCCGTGGGGGACATCGATGTTTACAGGGCTCCCGGACCAGGGGATCTTTCCGCGGGATCCGCATCTGGTCACGACCAACCTGACGGGCCGTTCGATCCGGGGCGGGCTGGTGGATGGACCCGTCGCAGAAACCATTTTCAAGAGCCTGAAAGGGGTCACGCTCTCGCGCCCGGATGCATTCGCTTTATTCCAGTGCGAACAGGCGGTCTATCACGACGACATGGCCGACTACTCCAGCAATGAACCTACCATGGACGGCACCGCCTCCGCAATTTTGCTGCTGGCGCTCTTTGCCGCCCAGCGGTAATCACTGCCGCAACAACTCGTCCGCGCGCACGAACCGGTACTTTTTTGAAACCAGGGCATCGAGCAATCCGCCCAGCCGGTCGTGCATCTTGTCTCTGCGCCCCGGCCCGGCGCCAATATGCAGGAGCAGGATGAAGCCATTCAATCCATTCGGGTCCGACCGTTCCTTATCCAGAATGCTCTTTAGAATAGCCTCGGAAGAAACAAAGTTCTTATCAGCTTCCCCTGTGTAATCGGCGTTGGATCTCGTTCCAGGAGTGAAATTGACGAGTTGCAGATTCAATTCCGCGCTCCACCGTGCTATCTCCGAATTATACCACTCATAGGCCGGGAGCCAATAATGGATACGGTTCCTTCTCATCCCGTACTTTGCGAGTGCCGCCAGGTTGCTCTCGAGGTCTCGGCGGAATTCGTCCCGTGTGACCAGGGTTTTCTTGTCTGTCTCCCAGGCACAATAGAGCAGGTGTTTGTCGGAGTGCGGGCCCAGATAATGTCCGCCTTTGGCGATCTTCCGCACCAGATTCGTGAAGTCCGGATTGCGCAGGAAATCGCCAGTCAAGAAAAATGAAGCATGCGCGTGATGCCGACTCAACTGTTGCAGGATGATTTCCCCGCCTTCGCCGAACTCGTGCCCGGTGAAGACCAGGGCGATCATCCGCTGATCCATTGGCCCACGGATGATTCCGCCTTCCCGATACTCCAATTCGGCTGTGCCTGCCAGCAGTGCAAAGCAGCCCATCAGGCCTGCAATGATATGGGTTCGCATCTGTCACAAGTATACTGCATTTTGTATTTGATCATTCAGATCGGGGTGAGGAACCGATTCGGAACAGTCCCTCATGCGCGTGACGCGCACCCACGCGCATGAAAATGAATGACTGCGGTGTGCCAATATGCGGGCTAAAGCCCGCGGGCACTGGACATAAGATCATGCTGCGGTCTTTCGCAACCCACAATTCCATTTCCTGTGCCGGCGGGATTTTATTTTCGAAGCAGTGAGATGAAGAGAGCATGGCAATAAGCAGGTATTGCTAATGGCCTGGAATGGTGAATGTAAAGTCGCTGAAGGAGGCGATCGGCTGTCTCGTTTTTCAGTGCAAAGTTTGACACGCTGCGCTAAGTTTACAAACAAACTTGAACGCTTGATATGTCCGCCTGGCATTTTGAAATCTGAGATTTGTGCCGCGCGCGGGCGACACGGCCTGCCGAAAGCACGATTTTTGAGCCTCTTTTTCGCCGATTTTCGCATTAGTTGTCGAGCGCATTTCATTTCACTGCGGAAGGAGCGCCAAAATGAGAAGAAAGATATCTTGGTTGGTGCTGATGCTCCTTATTAACCACACGCTGTGCTTTGGGCAGCAGACCGCAAAGAAGAGCGGCCAATCTCACAAGTTCCGTACCATTTTTACCATTGTGGGTGGCGGAGGCGGATTCGCGCTGGGCGTTTTTGCCGGCATTGGCGCCTTTGACGATTCCATCAATGCCAGCAAGAAGATAACGACCACGGCCCTGATCGCGGCGGCAGGAGGAGCCATCGGAGGCTATTTCCTGGGGAGGGCTCTGGACAAGCGGGACACGAAAACAAAGGTAACCTGGGCGCCCGACGAACTCGATCGAGGTCTGATGCGCGCACGCTGGTCCGCCGGGCAGTCAATCGAGATGCGGGACCTGAAGATCGCGCCGGTGCTGAACACAGGATTTCTTCCGTTTCCAGGTGCTTGCCGAGAACGCGTCGCCTTAGAGTCTCGCCTTCGAGGAGTTACATGGCGATGAAAGGCTGGCCTTCATGCTCGTCGATGTCGTAGGTCGTGCAGATGTTGGGATGGTTCAGCGATGGAGCCGCAAAAGCCACACAGGGCTGGGATCTCTCAAGTGATTTTGGATGATTTGCAGCGGGACCGATGCTATTCTGCTCCCCGCAGGGGAAAAGTGCTTTCGATTGAGCGTTCCCGAGCAGTCGAGCTTGACCCGATGGGCCTGCATCAATCCAGAAAAGTTGTCAATTCGACATTATGGGTTCGTGGTTTCATGGGAGACATTTCTATGCGAATGCGCATCATTTTAGGATTATGGATCGCACTGTTTTCTTGTGTTACTGCTGTTGCGGCTGAGGGGGGATGGGCTGTGGCAGGTAAAGCCGGCACCCTGGGCTTTGGCGCCGATCTCCACCGAGCCCTGGTACCTGGATGGCTCAGCTTCAGGACCGGCGTCGGGTTTTTCCGGTATTCCCTGGATATTTCCGATAACGACATCAACTATCACGCCAGGCTCAAACTGGAAACGGTGCCGATTGGAATAGATGTCTACCCTTTTAAGAACTGGTTCCGATTAAACGGCGGCCTGATGATCAACCTGAATGAAGTGGCCGCCACAGCCACACCTGCACTGGGGCAGATCACCATTAATGGCACCCGTTACACGGCCGCCCAGATCGGCCAGTTGGATGCAGCCGTAAAGTTCGATCGCGCCTCGCCCTTTGTTGGCCTGGGATTCGGGAGACCATTCAAAAATGGGAAGCACTGGGGTTTTATGTTCGATCTGGGAGCGATGTACCATGGGCAGGCCAAGCTTTCCCTCACTACTACCATGCCACCATCTTCCCAATTGCAAAACGATCTGAGACAAGAGGAACAGCGCTTCGCCCGGGATGCCAAGGACTACACCTGGTATCCGATCATTCAATTCGGGCTGAGTTACCGGTTCGGAGCAACGAGATAAAGAGAGCATGGCAATATAAGTCGGGGACAGGCTAGAATGGCGGTCATTTAAGAGTGCCCCCAATCACCTGTTAGTTCCGCCAAATCAAGTGATTGAGCCCCGAAGGGGTGAAGCAGCACAGCCCAGGGCGTAAGCCCTGGGATCATGGCCATCCGGGAAACCAGCCCTCCTAAGGAACTTGAATTGATACATTGCACGGATGTTGAGCTGTATCAACATGATAACCGATAAACTCGGTGGCACGTCATCAGCCAAGTTCCCTTCCTGTTGGGAACACCGCAGGTGGGCTTGTTGCTGAAAGGGCGACGCAGCCCGCGCCGCCCCTCAGGGCTGATTCCTTGTTCTACGTCAGTTCCCAGGGCTTGCGCCCTGGGCTTTGCTGCTGGACCCTTTCAGGGTCCCAATTGAAATCCTTATCCAAGCGCCCTTCTAGCCTGTTCCTCTTTTTCTTCCTCTTTTCCTCTTTTTGCTCTTCAGAGCACGATCTTCACTGTCTGGATTGTATGCCTCTGATGGCTCCCTCGATCAGCGTGTAGGCCGCTTTCAGGGAAATCTTGTCCTTGTCTCTGTCGGCTGGATAGGACGCGATCCCGAGAGCGGCGGCCTTCTGGAACTGAAACATCGTCGTCAGCGCTGCACCCAGCTCGCGGCTTGTGGGCCCCCCCGCGACCGTCAGGGAATGGCCTGAAACCTCCTTTGGGTCCAGCACGTCCATATCGATGTGCACGTAGATGAGGTCCGTCAGATCACTCAGCCGTTTCATCTGTTCGCGGATCTTCTGAGCGGACTGGCGCAGGTCAGCGGCTGATATCACGTCGATCCTGTGGCGATCGAGCAATTCCTGCTCGAGCGGATCCACATCCCTGACTCCGGCCATCACGATGTAACTGAAGGGCAACGCAGGGTCGAGTCCTGACTGCAGCCGGAGCCGCGTCAGGCAGAGACCTGCTGAAACCGCGACCGGCATGCCTCCGAGCATTCCGCTCAAGGTGGTTTCCGGAGTATTGAAATCGGCGTGGGCATCGATCCACATCAGGCCGACCTTCAGGGGCCGGCTGCTTGGACCCGAATGCTGCAAACCTGCAAGCATTCCCATCAATCCGTTGCAGTTGGCCAGCAGGCCGACGGGGAAACGGCCTTCCCTGAGGCTGTCCGTCACGATCCTGCCGAGGTGCCCGTTTGCCAGCCCCATTCGGTTCCAGGCGCCATATTCTTTCTCCTGCTCGGCTGATAATCGAGCGTCGCGAGGCGGAGCCACCTCGCAGCTCATTTTGGCCAGCACCTCCGTCAGGCCACCCCGTTCGAGGGCATCGGGGCCGGGTGAGTGCTCTGCCTCCTCGCGCGAACCGGAATACGAATTTTTTACCAGGGCGACCTTGACCGGCTTCAGCGATTGAGCCGGGGAGACTGCCATGCCCAACGCGACTGCGCTCCCAAGCATGCACAGGATCAGCTTCATGGTTTCCTCCTCTGGCCAGTAGTGAGTTCGGATTTCTATTTGGTCTCTTTTTTCTTCAAATCGCCCTTCAGATGGGAGTCGTACCAGTCCACGATGCGCTTGTGGTAATCCTTCACTTCCTCGATCGTCACGGTAGGCATGCCGTGGCCCCCATCCATGTATTGCACCCACTCGACATCCTTGCCGAGGCGGCGCAGCGCATAGTACATCTCCATTGCCTGACGCGCAGGCACGTTGGTGTCCAGCTCACCCGACATCAGCAATAGCGGCGTCTTGATCCGATCGGCGAACATGATCGCTGAGTGCTGGATATACTTCTGCGGCTGTTGCCAGAGGGTGGCGCCGATGCGATCCTGGCTCTTTTCCGGGGCATGGATATTGCGCACGCCCAAACGGGGGCTATCGGTGTAGAAACTCACCATGTTGACCTTGCCTGAGATGTTGATGGCGGCCTTGAATCGATTCGTCTGGGTGATCAACAGATTGGTTGCATAGCCGCCGTAGCTCGTCCCCTGGACTCCGAGGCGGTCGGCATCGGCAACGCCCATGTCGATCAGCTTGTTTGCGGCTGCCGTGACTCCTTTGGCCCACGCCTCGCCGGGAAAGCCGATCTCGAGATTCACCGAGGGTTGCATGACCGCATACCCATTTGCATTTAAGACGCTAATAGTGCCGTTGAAAGTGTCGTCAAAGAACTGCTCATAAATGAGGAATATGGTCGGGACCTTCTGTCCCGCCGCATAATCCATGGGATAGTACAGCACCCCATAGAGCTTCTTGCCATCGGCATCCAGGTATGGGATGAGCTCGGTCCTCCCGAGACGCTTGGCCTTGAGTTGCGGATTGCTGTCCGCGAGTTTGCGGACATTCTTAAAGGCTGCATCTGCCACGCATAGGTCCGCCGGCCGATTGCCTTCGGCGCAGGCAAAAACAAAGGTGCGGCCGTCCTCCGAGAGCCGGTAGTCGGAATAAAGCCTTCCGTCCTTGGTCAGGTCTTCGAGCTTCTTGGAGCTCGGATTATAGCGGGCGAGGCCGCGCTCCCATTTTGTGCGCAACGCAAAGGAAAGATATAGATTTCCGCCCGCCGGATCCCAATCGATTACCTGATAGCGTGTAGAGAGCGGGTCCTCTTCATCCATGGCGACAAACAACTCTTTCGCCCCGGTTGCCGCGTCCAGCATCCAGAGTCCTTTCTTGCTCGAGGCCACCAGCCGTTCCCCCTTCGGGCTCACCTGGACGACGCTGAACGATTCTTTTTCTTTTGCCTTGTCTGCATCGGCGGGCGGCGGCTCAGCGGGGGGCGGTTCCTTTTCGGTTTTATCCTCTTTGCTGGTCAATTGACGGGGCTCTTTGTCGTCGATCGAGGCAAAGAAAATGTCTCCTTTTTTCGCATAGGCATAGTGGCGGCTCTCGCGCGACCAGACAATCCTGAGGTCTTTTGTCGATTGGATCACCGTGCGCGCCGGGCCCGCGCCCAGGGGCAGCAGCTGAACCTGGCTCTCGGTCCCGTTGATCACATCGTAGTCGGTCTTTTTGGTGATATCCTCGAAGTAGGTGAGGAAGGTTCCGTCATAAGCCAAGTCTGTTGAATTCAGCTTTTTTTCCGGCAGAATTTCGCGGGTCTGACCATTCGAGGTGTTGTAGGCCACGATAGAGCGGAGTTGAGCGACGCGGCGCAGATCATCCCAGGCGAGGAAGGGTTCTTTGCTGGAGTGGACCACGACCGGCCCCTTGGTTTCGTATCGGAAACGCTCGGCCGCCTGTTTGCGCCACTCTTCGGTGCGGAGCGAAAAAAACAACTGCTCGCCCGTCGGAGTCCAGCTCAGTTCCGTGTTTTCAGCGAGAATCTTCCCAGCCGGCAGCGGGACGGCGAGAAACTTTCCGGTAGCTCTCTCCCAGATCATCGGTTTATAGAGATCCCCCCTCAGCGCGGTCAATGCGAGTTTGCTGCCGTCGGGCGACCATTTCAGGCCCCGGACCTGCCGTTTCTCCGTGAATAGCTTTTGGATCCGGGATGTCTGGGTATCGATGATCAGGACTTCGGTGAGGGAAGGAGCGATGTAGGTGGGATCGCCAAAGCGCGAGTTATCGATGCCGATGCGGTCCCGGAGCGTGGAGGCGGTCGCCGCCAGCCAGTGGCCATCTTTGTTGAGGTCAACCGCCCGCAGCGTCACGATGTCGAGCATATCATCCACCGTAAACAGCGAGCCTGCAGGCTCCTGGCCGGCATCGCCCGCGATGCGCGCGGGCGCGGCAGACCAGGCCGTGAGCATGAGCAGAATCGGGATGGCGCCGCAGCGCCCGTATGGTAAGCGCAGCATAATCTCACTCCTTCTCCAAGGGTCGGATGGGAACAATAGCCCGCGGGCCGCCGGAATGCGCATCTCTGCGCGCGCTTTTTTCAATGAGGACAAAAACGGCAGCTCAGACGCCGGCGCATTGATATCAGAGCCCTGCCCAAGAGTCAATTGAATGGGTAATGCGTGACAGGCTACTTCACCATTTTAATTCCCTAAAAGCAAAGTATGCCCCATAGTGAAAATGGTGAAATAGTAGCCTGTCACCGATTTAAATGGCTGTCATTCATATCGCAGTGCCACTAGGGGATCCACGTGTGAGGCACGGTGGGCAGGGATCCACGCGGCAGCAACGGCTACGGCCATGAGCAGGATGGCTGTAACGGCCAGCGTTACCGGATCGTTCGGCTCGATCCCGTAGAGGTTGCTCCGTATGATGCGCGCAGAAGCGAGAGTTACAGGCGCGCCCACCGCCACTCCAGCTACGGCCAGCAACAGCGCCTCGCGCAAGATCTCGCCCGCCACCTGACCGGGTTTCGCGCCGAGCGCGATACGGATGCCGATGTCGTGCGTATGCCGCGCCACAGTGAAGGCCATCAAACCATACACGCCGATGCATGAAAGCAGCACCGCCAGTAGCGCCAGTGCACTGCACAGCACGGCGAACATGCGCTCCTGCGCGATCCTTTGATCCCGCACCTGCTCCTGGGTGGTGATTTGAGCGAGCGGCACGTTGGGATCGATGGCCGCCACCGCTTTGCGCGCCGCAGTTGCCAGGGCCAGCGGCGGCAGTTCGGTGCGCACGGCAAAGAAGGCAGAACCTGCCGCATGCTGACGAAAAGAAAAATACACCGTCGGAGGCACCGGCTCCCTGATGTCCCTGTACTTGGCATCGCGGCACACGCCCACAATCTGCCAGTCGGCACCATCGGCTTTCATCCTCTGTCCGATGGGATTTTCGTTGGGCATGTACTTGCGGGCAAATGTCTCGTTTACGACGACGACTTTCCGTGCGCTATCGGTGTCGGTCGGGCTGAATCCTCGGCCGATAAGCAGGGGTATGTGCATCGTGGTGAAAAACGTCTCGCCGACAGTCAGGCGATATGCATGCGGGGCCAGGCCCGTGCCGGCAGGGTGATCGGGGAGCGTGAAAAACGAGCCACCCGACATCATGCCGCCCAGCAGTTTGAATTGTGTGAGGGCGACGGCGCGCACACCTGGGATTGTGCCAAGCGAGTACTGCACTTTCTCATAAAATCCGGCGGTCTGAACATCGCGATAGCCGGCGGCGCGCGGATTAAGCTGGAACAACAGCAGCTTGTCCGTGGCAAAGCCGGGATTGATGCGCAGCAGATTGACAAGGGTACGCATGTAAAGGCCGGCTCCTGTCAGCAGGAGAACGGAGAGGCCAATCTGAGCGGCCACGAGAACCTTCCCGGAGCGCAATCGGGTTTTGCCAAGCGAGGCTCGGTCTTTGAGTCCGGCCAGCGGACCGACGCGTGCGGCACGCAGCGCCGGCAGTAAGCCCGCCAACAACGCGGTGACCAGGGTAACCGCCAGGGCAAAGCCCAGTACGGTGAGGTCGAGGGATAGATCGTAGTGCAGTCCCTCTGGAGAGCCGGAAAGAAGCCGGGAGATCACAGCCTTGCCCCATAGGGCTACCAGAATGCCGAGACCGCCTCCGATCAGCGCGAGCAACAGGCTCTCCGTCAACGACTGCCGGACGAGCCGCCAGCGGCCGGCTCCGATCGCGGCGCGCACGGCGAACTCGTGCTGTCGGGCTGCGCCTCGTGCGAGGGATAGTCCGGCGAGATTGGCGCACGTCACTAGAATGACAACGCCTACGACACCCAGAAGGAGCAGGAGGGGGCTCCGGTAAAAGTTGCGATTGAAGGATAGGCCGGCCCGACCGTCCTGCACCAGAACCTGCGGCAAGCTCATGGTTGCTTCCATCTCTCGGACGAAAGCGACGTTGAGCGCAGCTTGGAATTGCGAGTCGTTTGCGCCGGGTTTCAATCGGGCCATGAGCCGCACCCACCAATGATCAGCTGAGGTGGCAGGCCAGCTCGGCATCAACTGGGGCTGGGCGGACATGGGCACATAAAAATCGGTCTGGCCGCCCACATTCACGCCAGGAAATCCCAGCGGCAAAACGCCGACCACGGCGAAGCTGTTGCCGTTCAGCACAATGGATTGCCCGAGCACGCCAGGATCCAGGTCGAACTGTTTCTCCCACCACTGGTAGCTGATGACAGCCGCGGGTGCGGTGCCAGGCCGGTCGTCATCGGCTCCGAGCAGGCGACCCAATAGCGGGCGCACACCGAGCCCGGAGAAAAAATTGTCCGTGACCATCAGCCCCTCAGCTGTGAACGCTTCGCGGCGCGCCCTTACCGTGATGTTATAGAGAGTGGCATGACCGAATATATCTGCCTGCGCGGCGCATTGATCGCGCAGACTGCGAAACACCGGGTAGGGCAGTGAATCGGCGGTCACATGTCGGGCAGCGTCGCCGTCTTGACTGCCGGTAAAGGATCGAATTTTTGGGTTGACGCCGGACCATTGCAGCACGCGCAGCTCGTGCGGATTCGGCACGGGCAAAGAGCGCAGCAAGATGGCATTTGCAATGGAGAAAATAGCGGTTCCGGCGCCGATGCCAATCGCCAGCGATACTACGGCAATGGTTGTGAATCCGGGGTATCTTCGCAATGTCCTGATTCCATAACGCAAATCGTGCCACACAGGGTTCATCACTTTGCTCCACCTGATAATTCAAACTGGTGCACTCTTGCCATAGTATTTTGCCGCTCATTGCGAGTGAGAGCTACTCACAGCGCAGCGCGATGAGCGGATCGACTCGCGCAGCTCGTCTGGCGGGAACATAGCCGGCGATTCCAGCCACTGCGGCGATCACCAGTATCGACAAGATGAGGGTAATGGGATCGAGAACCGCCAGGCCGAATAGCGAACTCTCTATGAGGCGCCCGCAGGCCAGTGCGGCAGGGACGCCAATAAGGACGCCTATAGCTGCCATGATTACGGTTTCACGCAGGATGCTGCCGAGTATCCATCGCTGTTGAGCACCCAGGGCCATGCGGATGCCGATCTCATGGGTTCGGCGTTCAATCGCATAGGCGAGTACCCCATACAATCCCATGGACGAAAGCAGCAAGGCGAGCACGCCGAAGAAACTGGAGACCTGGGCGATCATGCGTTCGCGTGTGATCGATCGATTCACCAATTCAGTCAAGGTCCTGGAGCCCAGTATGGGTAACGCAGGCTCGCTCTCCTGGATCCTGCGGCGCATGGCC
>Ga0315284_10005045_pt1 | contig 18771 bp, 16 predicted proteins | sample YL17G09_16_MG_FD_203696 | JGI IMG/M metagenome (GOLD analysis project Ga0315284, IMG submission 203696) | Sediment microbial communities from Yellowstone Lake, YNP, Wyoming, USA - YL17G09_16 | ecosystem: Environmental > Aquatic > Freshwater > Lake > Sediment | place: USA: Wyoming | collected... | reverse complement strand
ATGATCAGTTCGCCCCGTCAACTCTTCTTCGGCAACTAGAATGTGAGAATCCGTCAGGACCAATGCCATGGCAGCGGTTTGTTGGCGGCGAAACAGGCGAAACCGAGTCGTCCAGATGGCCGGTTGATAGACGACAGCCTGAACCTGCTCACCGGGTAGCAGCAAGTTGTGCATGATGATGTTCATGAACTTGAACGGCAGGCCGTACAGGTATTCCAGGTGACGATCGCCCCGGGCTGCTTGGGGCGCACTCGGACCATGCCGCATATAGTCCAAAGCTTCCCGGAACAACCGCTGGCAGACGGCATTATAGTGAATTCGTGCGTGGTCGGTGCTGCCCTGGGAGGAAAAAGTCCACTCGAGCCGCGCATGGAGCAAGATGGCGCCCATCTCGAACGACAGGATGTCCGTGATGCGCGTTGATATGACAACTGGCATTGCCCCCGGCTGATCAACAGCAGCCACCAGCACGCGTTCCTCCATCAACACCAACACCCAATCCGGGGTCAGTTCCCACGGGAGCAGCATTCTGAGCCAGTCCCTCTCTTTGTGACGCGATCGAAGCACTGCCTGCCTGGGAGCAGCAATGATCTGGCGGATGGATTCGCCCGGTTCGATGTGTTCAGCCAGAACCGCTCCGATGGTCGGTTCCAAATCATCGAGCGATTTGACTGCGCGCGCAAACCGTGACAGATAGGGGCGGTCGAGCGTTCCGGCGCGCAATACAGAATTCATCTCTGATTGGGCGAGGACGGTTTCTGGGTGCAAAGTCATTTTTGGACCTCTGCCGATCGAAATCGGCGCACTTGGAGCTACACACGCACTGGACTACAAGCGCAACCTTACAATATAGCTTGTTTAGCACGAGTCGCCGCCGACGACGCATCGGGCGCGTACACATCAGCCCCGATTTCGCTCGCATATTTGTCGGTGAGCGGCGCTCCACCGACCATGACCTTGACCCTCTCGCGCAGGCCGGCTTCCTTCAACGCCTCGATAGTGGCTTTCATCCTCGGCATGGTCGTCGTCAGCAGCGCCGAGCAACCCACCAGGTTTGGCTGGTGCTCCTTTACCGCGTCCACGAACTTGTTCGGCGAAACGTCTGTACCCAGATCAATGACTTCAAAACCTGCGCCTTCCAGCATCATGCCCACCAGGTTCTTGCCAATGTCGTGCAGGTCGCCCTGAACCGTCCCAATGACCACCTTCCCGAGGGCGCGCACGTTCGCTGCTGCCAGGTGGGGACGCAACAATCCCAAGCCGGCCTTCATCGCGCGGGCCGCGATGAGCATCTCGGGCACAAAGTACTCGCCATTCTCGAACAGCCGCCCCACCTCGGCCATAGCAGAGATCAAGCCTTCGTTGAGAATCTTGTCGGGCGGCAAGCCCTCGCCTATAGCCTGTTTCACCGAATCTTGGACGCCTAGAGCGTTGCCGTCAATCACGCCTCGTCGAAGATCGTCCAGCACACTCATCGTTTTTCTCCTCTCACTGGTTCCGGTAACCCGGCTGGTCTTGGACCAGATGGATAAATGCCAACATATTTTCCAGGGGCACATCCCCCTCCACGTCATGTGCCGGAGCAAAGATGTATCCACCCTCACGCCCCATTTCCAAGAGTCGCTCGGTTTCTCGGCGGACATCCTCCACCGCCCCGTACGGCAGCGTCCTTTGCGTCGAAAGACCGCCGTGGAAGGTCAATCGTCCGCGATATTGCTTCATCAGAGCAGCCACGTCCATGACTTCCGGCTGGAAAGGGTTGAAGCAATTCAGCCCGATGCCGTGCAAGTCATCGAAAAGCTCGTCCACGTCTCCGCAGGAATGAATAAACACATACTTGCCCGCTTCCCGCACGACTCTGTACATACGCTTGAGCACGGGGTAGATGAACTTGCGCCATAGTTTCGGCCCCATCTGCAGCCCGCGTTGCTGGCCCCAATCGTCTCCAAAATAGACCGCGTCAATATCGTGCTTGAGAGCTTTTTTGACTTGGGCAATGTTATAGCCTGCAATGGCGTTCAACAGGTCACGGACAAAATCTGGATGGTCGTAAAAATCCATCAGCAGGTTTTGCATCCCGCGCAGCGTCCACGCCCGCTCGTAGAGCGAAAAGCCGATCTGAAACACACGGAATCGGCCGCCGTATTTCCCAATGCGTTCTGGAATGTCGGCAAAGAAACGCGGGTCGAGCGGATCGGGAAACGTGTAGCCTTTGAGCGTCGGCTCGTGCAAGACGCAGCCTTCAACGTTGCCGATGTCTTTGTCAATGCTTCTATCCCAGACGACGCCAAAGACATCCTGCACGCGGTCGTTGCCCAGGTCGGTGAAGAAGCCAATGTCGCTGCCCAGCTTGAGCAGATGGTTCTGCAGCGCGTCTTCCAAAGCCACCTGGCCGTAATGCTCTTGCAACCTGGCTTTGGCTTCCTGGGTAAAGCCGCACGACCAGGGGACATAAGGCGGACGCTGCCCATCCAACACTAGCTTGATAACTTGCCTCTTGGTCATCCTTCAGCCTCGTGGCATTTCAGTTCCGGTGAGCGGCCAACTCCCGCAAATAGTCTTTCGTGAGAGGCCACAGGCGGGTGTACATTTCAAACTGCCTCTCATAGAGTTTCTGCTGCTGTGGGTCGGGAGTAAAAGTCCGATCCAGCCGCACCATGGCTTTCACACCGTCTTCCAGTGTCGGGAATATGCCCTGACCAGTTCCCGCAATGATCGCTGCACCCAGGATGCCCGCCTCGGTGATCTCGGGGCGAACAAACGGCCGCCCCATGATGTCGGCGGACAACTGAATCCACGCGTCGGACTTGCTGCCGCCGCCGACCGCACACAAGTCCGCAATCTCGATTCCGACCGCCGGCAGCGACTCGACGCACTCTTTCAGGTAAAAGGTAACCCCTTCAAGGAGCCCTTTCAAGATGTCGCCCCTGGAGGTCTCTAACCGCAATCCGGCCAGCAGGCCGCACGAGTCTGAGATGAATTCTGGTGGCCCGGTGGTTGACCAGTGCGGCAAGGCCATGATACTGCTCGGCCCGCGCGGCATCTCGGAAATCAAGTCTGGGTAAATGTCGTGGCCTGCCTGTCGCGCTTCGTGGTGCTCGACTGCGGCAAAGGTGTCCCTAAACCACTTGAGCAGAGAGCCGCCTTGGTTGTAGATAAAGCTCACGTATCGTCCGGGTGCGGCGTGATGTTCCGTGTTCAATCCTCGCTCAATCATCAGAGCCGGCTGACGCCGCTTTCCGAACACTGGCACGATGCAGACAAATGTGCCCATCCCGTACATGGCACGGCCTTCTTGAATCACACCGCAGCCCACCGCATTGACACTCTGATCGTGCCCGCCGGTCACGATAGATACGTTAGGTGGAAGGCCCAGTTCATCAGCTATTCTGCCTGAGACCGTGCCGATGACCTGCCCAGAAGGAGCGGTGCCCGGCAGCTTGGCGCGCTCAAGTCCGAACAACTCTAGCAGCTCATCCGACCAGTCGCATCGGTCAACGTCAAACAGCAAGGTTCGGTTTGCCAGCGAGTAATCTACCACCGGCTCTGCGCCGAGCATGAACGAGACCAGACTGCTCCAGAGGAGGAACTTGAACGCCTGTTGGTAAAGATCAGGTTGATGTTGTTGAATCCACTTGAGCTTGGTCAGCCCGTAATGGTTGCCGAGCGTGTTGCCGTTGATCCGGTAGAGGCGCTCATTGTCCACTGCGTTGCTAAAGCTGCCCAGGTATTCTTCTCCGCGCACATCAAAGTTCAAGATGGATGGGCCGAGTATCTGGCGGTCCTTTGTTACCGGGACCACTGCCTCACCGAGAGAGGACACCGCCAGGGCCTTGACCGGATCGGACGCAGAACCGGATACCGCCTTCCGGATTGTCCCTTTTACCTTCGCCCACACCTCGACCGCATCCAGCTCTGCCCAACCTGGTTGTGGCCGCTGGATGTCGTATTCTTCATACGCGGACGCGACAAGATGTCCGTCTTTGGAAAAGAGGCCCGCCTTGCAGCCTGTGGTGCCCACATCTATTCCAAGCAAGCTCATCTTGGTTCCTTTTGGCAGGGCGATATGGGGCAAAGCGTCTCGCCTTACGCAGGATGCCCACCCGTCACCAGCTTCCTGCTCCCGGTGACCCCGATATAGTCCCGTATGATCCAGCATGTGCGCTCGTACACGGCCTCTTGAGCCGCCGCCACGCCGGATTCCTTCAACGCCGCTTCGTACGCTTGCCGGATTTCGGTGCCGATGTTCATCTTGGCGATGCCACGCTGGATGGCATGGAGCACGTAATTTTGTTGCACCCCGGAGCCGCCGTGCAGGACCAGCGGTATACCTGTCACCCGGCTCAGCTGTTCCAGATGATCCAGGTTCAGCCTGGCCTCGACCTTTTTCTTGTCTTTTAACGCGGCGGAAGTCGGCCCATGGATATTGCCCACTGCTACAGAGAGCCAGTCGCAGCCAGTCTCGCGCACAAAACGTGCCGCCTCTTGGACATCGGTGAATCCCAGGCCCGACTCGTACAGCTCCTCATAGGGGGGAAGCGGCCCGGCTTCATGCCCCATCACCATGCCCAGCTCGGCCTCGCACGGTATACCCGCTTTATGGGCCAGCTCGACGACCTGCTGTGTGGCCATGATGTTTTCTTCAAGGCCCAGACGAGACCCATCAACCATGACCGATTGATAGCCCAGCTCAATCGCCTCTTTGATAATGGGGAGGTAATCCACCCACTGGTAATCTTCGTCAATCACCGGCACGTGGTCGAGATGCAGCCGGACGTGCTCGGGTCGGCTCCACTTGTCAAACTCTTGCTTTACTGCCGCCATGCTGTGACTCTCGCCCTTGATCCATTCAGCTCGCGCCGTCTCGATCAGCGCAAAGGAATCCTGATCCACCACAGCCCGGATGATGGGCTCGACCATGGGCAGGTAGGGCACATTGAAAGCCGGAACCAAAACGCTAGCTTTTCTTGCATTGTTGATGACGTCCGCTGTGGATTGCACTCATTACGCTCGCTTGGATATATGCTTCTACGCGCCGCCGGGCAGAGATGGATACGTAGTTTGGGTGATGGTGTTAACCATCGCCCAGAAATTTTCCATCGGCGTATCGAGTTGAACATGGTGCGTCGGCCCAAGGATCAAGCCGCCATTCTTGCCCAGGGTGTTGAGCCGCGTGAGTACTTCATTCCGAACATCCACCGGATTGCCAAATGGTAGCGTGTATTGCTCGTCCATCGAACCCCAGAAGCACAGCCTGTCGCCATATTCTTGCTTCAACTTGGCCGGATCCATGCAGGCAGGCTGGACAGGGTTGAGCACGTCGAGGCCAATCTCAATCAGATCATGAATGATGGCAGAGACATTGCCATCCGAATGATACGCGACCTTGACTTGCGGATTAATCGCCTTGAGCGACGCGATGAAATTCGCCATCTTGGGCTTGAGGAACTTGCGCCAATGCCTGGGAGCGATCAACATGCCTGTTTGCATCCCCACGTCATCGCCGATCCAGAGCATGTCCACACCCATCTCGACCAGCTTTTTCGCAGCGGTCAGGTGATACTGGTACGGGATGTTCAGGATGTGCTCGGCCAGATCGGGATTCGCCACAAAGTCCATCAGCATCTGCTCATAGCCGCGCAGCGCCCAGGCCGTTTCAAAAATCGTCGTCACCGTCACGCCGACGATCCAATACTCCTCTTTGAAATCTCGAATCACCTGTGCCGCTTCTTCGTACAGCTCAAGCCGGTTCGGGTCTGGACTAGTGTAACTTGCGACCGCTTTATCATCGGCCAGCGGATGCCCGATCATTTCAGTGTAGTGACCGACTCCATACAGAGTCGCATAGGGCTGTGCACGCCAGGTAATGCCCCACTCGTCGGCGTAGGTCTCGCCCGCCTGGTAATACGAGTTGGCCCAGCCCACCGAGGTGAGGAGCATGTCTTGGTCCAACGCGCGTTCCAATTCGTACGTGTTGCCGCCGCCGTGCGGATTATGAACCTTGCGGCCTTTGATTTTCAAATCATTCCGCAGCCGGTCGGCAAACTCGGGCGTAAAGCTCACCTGCATTGGACAGCGGTCGGGCGTTGCGTGGTTGAGCGCCGTCAAGACACGATCTCGGTGCTTCATTGCGTACTCCAACACGACCGCAGCAGATCACTTGCGGTCAGCGGTCTGTGGTCTGCAGTCATCAACTTTTATACCGTCCGTATTCCAACGCTGTATCAAACACCGCCACAATGTTTTCCGGCGGGACGAACGCCTGGATGTTGTGGACGGCGGCAAAGACGAACCCGCCGCCGGGAGCCAGGTCGTCAATGCGCCGTTTGACCTCGTCGGCCACCTCTTGCGGCGTGCCAAAGGGTAACACGCGTTGAGTATCTACCCCACCGCCCCAGAAGGTAATGTCGCGGCCAAAGTCTTGCTTCAGTCTTTTGGTGTCCATCCCCTTTGCGGAGACCTGAACGGGATTGAGAATATCAAAGCCCAGATCAATCAGATCGGGGATCAGATCGCGCGTAGCTCCACAACTGTGATAAAACAGCTTGGCGTCCGTCTTTTTCTTGATCGCCTCGACCAACCGGCGCTGCTTGGGCTTGATCATCTTGCGAAACGTGTCCGGCTTAATGAGCCAGCCGTTCTGCCCAGCCACGTCATCCCAGAAGGTGAACACGTGAAGGTATTTGCCGAGCTTGTCCAGGTAGTTGTTGCACGACTCGATGTAGATGTCGGTGATCTTGTCCATCAACCGGTCGGCAAAGGCCGGCTCGGTCACCAGTGCCATCAGGAAATTCTCTAGCCCCATCGTCCGAGCTGGTTGCTCAAAGATGCCGCCGCCGATAACGGCGCTGCCCACGAGCGCATAGTCCGTGTTCTCGTAGAGATACCTGGCCTGCTCAGCCAGCTTGTCATTGTATTCGGGCGGATCGGGGCGAGGCCACTGGTAATTATCCAACGCTTCCATCGTCGCTTCTTTGACCGGGAACTCGACCCAGTCAAAGTACAGGCCGCCTTGCTTGGGCATGTGCAGCTTGGAACCCCAACGGTCAATGAAGGCATAATAGTCGCCATCCTCAAAAATATTGAGGCCCGGCGCAGTGGCGGCAGGCAATTGAACCATGCGCAAGTCCACACCCAAGCGCTGCATCAATGCCTCGTCCACGTAGGGCAACTGCTGGACATAGTCCAGCATCGTGATCTCTTCCTGCGGCAGGCCCAGGTGTTGCTTGAGCGGGACGTAGCTGCTCTTGGCAATGGACGAAACGATGGTCCCGCCCAGGTCAATCGGGATGCGATCTGGCTCTTTGTGATTGAGAGCCAGCAGGACTCGCTCGCGTGGCGTCATGACCTTCTCCAAATCAAGCCAATCTTCTGCGTAGAACCGCTTGCAGCGCAACGGAGACGACAATGATCAAGCCATAGATGAGCTGCGTCCAATAGGCCATCCAGCCTGCAGCGACGATGCCTGGATTGATGATGGCGATGATAAAGGCGGCGACAAACGTTCCAAAGATGGTGCCCGTCCCCCCAAAGACCGATGTGCCGCCCAGGAACACGGAGGCCAGCGTGTTCAATAAATAGCCTTCGCCCAATGTGGGCCAGAGGAAGAGAACTTCTTCACTGACGACAAAGCCCGCAAAGGCAGCCGTCACACCTACAATGGTAAAGGTCAGTATCTTGGTGCGGTCCACATCCACGCCCATCAGCCTTGCGCTGTCCACGTTGTCGCCGACGAGATAGACGTGCGCGCCGAACTTGTGGTGGTTCAAAAAAAACCACGTGACGATGGCAATGATAATCATCCAGACAAACTGCATAGGAATCACGCCGCCGATCCTGCCGACCAGTAGAGGGTACAGGATGGTCTGTCTAACAGGCGTCATGCCAAGTCCTTGACCGTTCGTCACCACCATCACCACGCCCCGCCACAAGAACTGCGTGCCGATGGTCGCCACCAGCGAGGGGACGCCGAGCTTGACGACGATGATGCCATTCAACCATCCTGCGAACAAGCCGGCCAGAAGGCAGGCGATAAAGCCCAGGTAGACACCCAGTTGGGGGTTGGTCTGGCTGAACAGTAAGAACACCACATCAAAGGCTGCCATGCCCCACGCCATAACGGAACCGAAGGACAGGTCAATTTCCTTGGCGATGACGACGAGCGTCAAGGGAATCGCCATCAATGCGAAGAAGGGCGTTGTGGACATGAGGGAATTGTAGATATCGTATGCCCCAAAGGTCCGGGGGGACCTCCAAAAGAAAAATGCCCAGATGAGCAGGGCGACGAAAACGATGGCGATCTGTAGAGCGTATTTGCGCAACAGTTTCGCAAATCCGCCCCGCTGTGCAGTGGGCGAGAGCGGTCTTGGGGCTTCAGCTACAGAATTCATTTTACTTTTCCTCCATTCCCATCATGCCGTCCGGCTGTTGGTTTCGAGGCTGCCCGTCCGGGCGAGACGAGTCAGCCGGTCAATCAGTTCGTCGAACGTCAGTTCACCCTTCATAAACTGGCCTGCGACTGTGCCTCGGTCGAGCACCACAATGCGGTCTGCGACGGGATAGACGTGGACGATGTTGTGATCAATAAAAATGGCCGACTTGCCCACTTGCTTGATCCCGGTGACGAAATCCAGGCATTTCTTGGTCTCGGTCAGTGATAGGCCCATCGTCGGTTCGTCGAGAATAATCAGCTCGGCCTCGAAATAGAGCGCGCGTGTGATCGCAACGCCTTGGCGCTCGCCGCCGGAAAAAGTCCCGACGACCGATTCCGGCGTGACCGCCGACGAGGTGAAACCCATCGCCGTGTTCATCAGCTTTTGGGTTTCGTTTCTCATCGCGTTGATGTCGAGCAGCCCCCAACCGTTGGAAAGCTCTCGACCCATGAAAATATTACGCCACAAGGATTGCAGATCAGCCAAGGCCCTTTCCTGATAGACGACCTCGACGCCCAGATCGCGCGCCTTGGCGACGGACAAGTGATCAGTCTTTTTACTCTTCCAATAGATCTCGCCGCCGGGGTCCGGTTGATGGTAGCCGGTAATGATCTTGACCAGCGTGGACTTGCCCGCGCCGTTATCGCCGAGCAATCCCACGATCTCGTTGCTTCCGACCTCGAAATTCACGTGATGGAGTGCGGCTACCTCGCCGAATGTCTTGGAAACGTTCTTTAGTTGGAGCACATAGTCCATCAAACCACCTCCTGATTCTATGCGGCGCGGGGCGCAGTGCCCCGCGCCGCATACGTGCGATTTGAGACCTTTGAGGTCTCGCGAAGCGCCTCGAAGGTCTAACTAGTTACCGGATATTCTTCTCTGCCAGCGGCGCGACAAAGTCAACGTTGCTCTTGTCCACAAAGCCCGCGCCGGTATTGATGGCCAAGCCAGAGAAGCCATAGACCTTGGTCAGGCAGATATTCAGGATGGGGAGGTACCCCTGCAGCCACGGCTGCTGGTCAATCACGAGGCCGGTATAGCCGCTCTTGATCGCCGCCGCCGTCGCGGACGAGAGGTCAAAGCCAGCGATCGCGATTTCGCCTGGCTTCTTGTTCGCGGCTTTCATATAGGTCTCCGCCGTGGCGGTCAAGCCACCATGGTCAAGCACGATCAGCTTGACATCCGGGTGCGAAGAAACATAGGCGCTGAAGGTCGGCGCGCCCGCGACGGGGTCTTTGTTCGTCGCCGCATCAATCTCGATATTGTCAACCGTCAACCCGGCTTCTTTCAGAGCATCAATCACGCCCTTGGTCCTTTCGCCACGGGTCGGTTGCGAGAGCAGACCCCAGACCATGGCGCGATCGCCCTTCTTGAGATTAAAGACCTTGACGGCTTGAACGCCCAGGGCATGGCCCGCCGGGTAGTTCGAAGCGCCGACATAGCCAAAGCCATTGGCGCCATACTTGGCTTGCACCTTGGGCAGCTCGGAGTTCTGGCTGGTGACGATGATGCCCTTGCTGACCGCGTCGTCAATCAACGGGTCGAAGGCTTCGTCGCCGGGGTGGCCCATGACGGCGATGCCATCGGGCTTGGTGGCCGCCGACTCGCGGAATTGCTGGATCATCTTCTGCGGATCCCAATCCGACCAAACATAGTTAACCTTGGGTCCCAGGTCATTTTGGGCTTGCACGGCGCCGTTATAGACGTTCACGGCAAAGACACCACCCTGCGGACCGCCGGGGAAGAAGACGATATTGACGTTCGAGCACCACTTGGCCGCGGGTGGCTGCGTGGGTGCGGGCGGCTTGGTCGGGGCTGGAGTAGCCGTAATGACGACCTGTTGTACCACCGGGGTCCCGGCAACAATCTTGGTGACCTCGACGACTTGCGGCGCCGGGGTGGCCGCTGGAGCGCACGCCGTCACGAGAGTGACGAGCACGGTCAGCACGGCCAGGATACGGAACATTCTCGAGTACATTTTTTCCCTCCTTGAATTTGGTTGGTCCCCCTGTGGGGGATTCGATAAACCTTGATCGAGGATTCGGATCGCTAATGTTCTGCCTCGCACCTCCTTTCATCCACACGCGAACAGCTATGGTAAAAGCTAGGCCTCATACTCAGACTTACGCGATCCCGCGTGTTCTAAAGTACCTAGGGAACTTGCGCGAACGACAAGTTCTGTCTTGAGTAGCGTCGTTACAGCTTCGGTATGATCTTGCTCTTGTCGTTTGGCTTGGATGAGTTTCTGCAATACCTTCACTGCAATGCATCCTACATCAACAAGTTGCTGCTGGACAGTTGTCAGCGAGGGCCAGAAAAAGGCTGATTCAGGGATGTTATCAAAACCGACAATCGCAATGTCTTGTGGAATCCTGCGACCCAACTGGTGAGCAACACCCAGAGCGCCCAGCGCCATCTGGTCGTTGCATACAAAGACTGCATCCAGATCGGGACGCAGTGCCAGGAGCTTGCGCATACCGCGCTCGCCGCTGGCTGCAGACCAGTCACCTTCGACCATCAGCGATGGAGACATCTCCAAACCAGCCCGCTGCAAAGTGTCTCTGCAACCTGCACATCGCTCGCGGGCTTCCCACCAGTCTAGAGGGCCTGTGATCACACCAAACTTGCGTCTTCCCTGGTCAGTCAGATGCAGGATGGCCTGAGCAGCTCCGGCTCGATTATCCACAGCGACGACAGATAGCCCAGGTCGTGGCTCCATGCTCAGAAAGACAATGGGCGGCAAATGTTGGAGCAGATTGGGCTGAATCCAGGTCCGGTTTTTGCCGATTTCAGGCACGGCCCAGATTATTCCATCTACCCGACGAGCAATGAAAGCATCCAGCACCGGGCTGACGTTAGTATCGTCTGGCCGGGGCAACAGGCTCAACAACAAAGAATAGCCCAGCTCGTAAGATTGTTGCTCAATGCCGACCAGGGTGCGCGAAGGCCCGTAATACTCTATGCCCGAAGCTACGACGGCGAGTGTATCACTGCGCTGATTGACCAGGCTGCGTGCCAGGATGTTGGGCCGATAGCGGAGTTGTTCAATCGCAGCCTGGACGCGCTGCCGGGTAGCTTGGCTGATCTCGCCTTGATTGTTGACGACGCGAGATACGGTTTTGGTGGAGACATTGGCCAACTTGGCTACATCACGGAGTGTAATGGGCATTGGATTACCCCTGTGGTTGTGCGACACCCTACATCGGAGACGGACATCACGGGCCACAGGCGCCAATTATCGATTTCAAGGAATGGATAGCCGGATCAAAGAGCCTGTGCCTACTACTACATCGTTATCGTCAGCGATAACGACAACGCTGTCACTATGATACAGCAGAATCTGCCGCGTGTCAATAGGCTTTTTCGCCCAAAGTAGCCTTTCTGCCGTACTGACGCCGCAAACCGAAGAGAGCGACCAATTCTGGCGCGCTACGATGATCGACATGGACACCCGTTTGCGGGCCGCTCGTGGCATTGCCAAAACGGAAACGGAGGCCAGCTTGCACGTCTTCCAGACCCTCAAGCGCCGGGGACATCCGGATGCCCCTCCGCCCACGATTTCGGACGGCTGGGCTGGGATTGACGAGACGATGATCGAAGTCTATGGCGTCATCCCCGAGTACACTGGTCGAGGGCGCCCACCGACCGTCAAGCGCCCCCAGTCTGGTGGGCGGTATGTGCAAATGGTCAAACAGCGTGACCAGGGGCGCGTGGTCGGCACTTGCTCAGCCTGCTACTCACAAAACTGAACCCACTTCAGCAATTCCCGTTTTGACAGCCCGGTGGGACACTGCTCGCCAAAAGAAGCGGTTCTAATATCTGAAGTATGGCAAAGCAGCCGTTTTTCCGCCAAAAGTGGCACGATTTATGCGAAAAATAGTCATAACGGGAATTGCTGAACCCACTTCCATCCAGAGGATCACCTTTTCAACCCATGAATAGGTCAAACGGAATTGCAGTTTGTGAGTACCCCTGCCCATGCGGTTATTTTCAAGATCCGACCAAAGAATGCACCTGTGCTCCCTCGATGGTCACGCGCTACCAGAAGCGCACAAGCGAAGTGGCCCCTGTGGGTCAGCGGGCCGCTGCTCGACCGGGTTGACATTCACGTCGAAGTGCCGCGCGTGCCGTTCGAGAAACTCACAGGTGAGCGATTGGGCGAGTCATCGCCTGTGGTTGCGGCGAGGGTTGAGGCTGCACGAGAGCGACAACGCAAACGCTTCGCGTCGCACGATTCGCGCGTCGTGTGCAACGCCGACACGCGAAGCGGCCTGCCGATGTGCGCGTGCGCGAAGCGTGCAAGCTCGACGCGACAGGCCAATCGCTCATGCGCTTGGCGATGCAGCAGTTACAACTGTCCGCGCGTGCGTTCCATTGCGTGCTCAAAATCGCGCGAACGATTGCGCGCCTTCGGCGTGGCGGGGAGTGATGACATCGCCCCGGCGCATCTGGCCGAGGCGATTCAATCTTGTCGGGTCTGATTCCTCGCGGCTTGCCGCGCATCCGAGCTTGTAGAAGCTCTTGATACCGCGCGGCAAGCCGCGAGGTAGTTCACTCCCAATGGAGCCTGCTGGATGGCGTGCCGTCCGTCGGCGCAATCGTCGATTTCGCTCAGGCCGCTAGTCTCCCTGCCATTGCCCTCACCGACACGAACTCTCTGCGCGGAGCGGGCGCGATAGAGTTCATCTCCGCCAGCCGCAAGGTCGGCATCGCGTCGACACCTGCACTGTACCTGCGGTTTGTGCAGGTAAGTGTCATCGGCGCAGAGTTGGCGCTGACGGGTGGGCACTCGATAGTTTTGCTGGCCCAGAACATGCAGGGCTATGGCAATTTGTGCCGGCTTGTCAAGTGCCGGCAAGCTTCACCCGATTGTAAAGTGACACTTGCCTGTGGTCTCTCTCTGACCGACCTAGCCCCACACACTGACGGACTGATCGCTGTGTCAGGTGGGTGCATCGGTCCACTTGTGCGTGCCTGCGTGAGGGCAATATCTCACAAGCCGAATCCATCGCACAGGAGATGGCCGAGACCGATTTTGCATCGAACTACACGTCATCGAAGAAGACGATGCAAACAGCGCAAGCCCTGCAATCGCTAGCTGACCGCCTGCGTTTGCTCACCGTCGCCACGCACGACATCCGCTACCTCTCGCCTGCCGACGTGCCGCGTCCTGTTGTGGCTGAAATCTGCGCTCTGGTATATAATCTCGCCAGTATCCGACTGACACAGAAAAGCGGGAGTGATCTATGCCGACGACAGATGCGTTCGCCATTCGCCGCAAGATCATTGGCGTATTGCTGCAAGGAGCGCGGCTCAAAGCCGGCCGCACTAAAAAAGAATGCGCCGATGTCATCGGCGTCACGCCGGGCATCCTCTCCGCCTACGAAGAGGGCCGTCGGGATATTTCGTTGCCCGAGCTAGAGCTCTTGGCCTATTTCCTGCACGCCCCGGTGCAGAGCTTTCTGGAAGGCGAGGACGAATCGCTGGTGACCGCGGACGCTCCGCCGCCCGGCCTGCCGGTGATGGCGCTGCGCAACCGCATCATCGGCGCGCTGCTGCGTGAGGCGCGCGAGCGCAAGGGCAAAACGCAAAAGGATGTGGCAAAAGCGCTGGGATGCACGCCCCGTCGCCTCACTCTGTACGAACTCGGCCAAAAGCCTATCCCGCTGACGCAGTTGGAGGCGCTGACAGAGTACCTCGGCGTGTCTCGCTCGTATTTTCTCGACGAGGGCGTGGGCACCATCGGCGAGCGCGAGTTGCAGGATCGCCAGTACGAAGCATTCAAGTCGCTGCCGGAGGATGTGCGCGCGTTTGTCGTCCAGCCGGTCAACACCACCTATCTGCGCGTGGCGATGCACCTGGCCGAGATGCCCGCCGGAACGATTCGCAACATTGCCGAAGGGCTGCTGGACATCACCTATTAAGTTTCGGATCTCGGATTTTTTATTTCAGAGCGGGCAATCCGAGAACCATCATTTGCAACTGGATGGCGAGGCGATAATGCCGACTGCTGACGAACTCGAGAACCAAGGAATAGAGCACTACCGCGCGGGGCGGTTCGAGGAGGCCATCGCCGCGTTCGCGCAGGCGCAGCCGGCGTTCCTTGCCAAGGGCGATACCGCGCAGGCCGCCGAGTGCGCCAACAATCGCGGCGTGGCGGCGCGGCAAGCCGCTTGCCTTGACGAGGCGGAGGCGGCGTTCACCCAAGCGCGCCAGTTGTTTGAAAAACTGGGCGACCGCAAATCGCAAGGCATGGTGGCGGGCAACCTGGGCGCGCTGGCCGAGTCGCGCGACCAGCGCGAGCGTGCGGTGACACTTTACAAAGAAGCTATCGAGCTATTTGAGGCGGCGGGCGCGGCAGATTTATCCGCCGAAACGTGGCGCGCGCTCAGCCGCTTGCGGATGAAACAAGGCCAGTGGTTCGCGGCGATGGGCGCTTACGATACCAGCCTGGATAGCGTCCAACATCCGACCGCGACTCAGCGCGCGCTGCGCGGCCTGCTCAAACTCTCGCGCCGCTTGATGAGCGGGTGATTCCTCCTCAACAAAAAAAAGACCTCTGAGGTTTTTCCAACCTCGGAGGTCTGCGTTTCCTACTGCTCACTGACTACTGAGCACTGATCACTCTTTGGCTTCTTGCTTTTCCTGCTTGGCTTTTTCGATGACGCTGGGCGCGATGTAGCTGGGCACCTCTTCATAGTGATCCAGCTCCATCGAGTACACGCCGCGTCCCTGCGTGATGGAGCGGAGATCGGCGGCGTATTTTTGCACCTCGGCCAATGGCACGCTGGCGGTGATGACGGTCCTGGTGCCTTGCTGGTCAATTCCCAGCACGTGCCCACGCTTGGTGTTCATGTCGTTCATCACGTCGCCGCTGTAGCGTTCGGGAATGGAAATCTTGATAGTCATGATCGGTTCGAGCATCACCGGCCCGGCTTCCCGGAAGCACTGCTTGAACGCTTCGCGCCCGGCGATCTCGAACGCGATGGGCTTGCTGTCCACCGGGTGTTCCTTGCCGTCAATCACCGAGCACTTGACGTCCACGACGGGATAGCCCGCGATGACGCCGGTTTCCAGCACGGCCTTTATTCCCTTTTCAATCGAGGTCTGGAACGAGCCACTGACCGCGCCGCCGAACACATCCCACGAGAACTCGTAGCCCTTGTCGCGCTCGTTGGGGGAAATTGCCATTTCCACTTCGGCGAACTGGCCCGCGCCGCCAGTCTGCTTCTTGTGGCGGTAAGTAGAGGCCGCCTCGCGCGTGATCGTTTCGCGGTAGGGCACGCGTGGCGTGCTGGTAAGAATCTCGACGCCAAACTTGTTGTGCGCGCGCTTGATCGCCACGTCCAGGTGGCTATCGCCCATGCCGGCCAGGATGGTCTGCCGTGTGGAGGCTTCCTGGTGCCAATGCAGCGTGGGGTCTTCTTCCGCCAGGCGAGTGAGCGTCGGCCCCATCTTGGCGCTATCGGCCTTGGTCTTGGGTTCGACGGCCACCGTCATCAGGGGAGCCGGATACGTCGCTGGGGGGAGAACGACCGGGTGGCCCTTGTCGCACAGCGTGTCGCCTGTGCCAGTGTTGGCGAGCTTGGCCACCGCGCCAATATCGCCCGGCTTGATGGACGCCACCGGGATTTGCTCCTTGCCGCGCATCACGTAAATCTGGCCGATGCGTTCATCCTGGCCCTTGATCGGGTTGAACACCCGGCTGTCGCTGGCGAGGAGGCCGCCATACACGCGAAAGTAGGTGAGCTTGCCCACGTAAGGGTCAGCCGTTGTCTTGAAGACGAGCGCAGCCAGCGGCGCGTCCTGGCGCGGGGCGATGTCTTCTTCGGCTTGTGTGGCCGGGCTCTTGGCCTTGGCGGCGCTCAGATCGAGCGGCGAAGGCGCGAACGCGATGAGCGTGTCCATCAATGCGGCCACGCCGATGTTGCCCGTGCCCGCGCAGCACAGCACGGGAACGACGCTGCCCTTGACAATCGCAATCTTGAGCCCGCGCTTGATCTCGTCCTCGGTCAACTCCTGTCCGTCGAGGTACTTGACGATGAGTTCGTCGTCGCCTTCGGCGGCGGCTTCCATCAGCTTGAGCCGAAACTCGGCCACCTCGTCCTTGAGCGCGGCGGGCACGTCGCCCACGTCGCCCTTTGCGCCGCGCCTAGCCCTGAGCGTCACCAGGTCCACCACGCCCTCAAAGTCGGCCTGGCTGCCGAGCGGCAGTTGCAGCGGGACAAACTTGTTGTCGGAGAAAGATTGGACCAGGTTGTCGAGCGTGTTGCGAAAGTTGGCGTTTTCGCGGTCCATCTTGGCGATCACCACCATCCGAGGCAGCTTGCACTCGTCGGCATAGCTCCACGCCATCTCGGTGCCCACTTCCACGCCGGCCACGCTATCCACGACGACGAGCGCGCAATCGGCTACGCGCGCCGCGCCCTTTACCTCGCCGCCAAAGTCAGTGTAACCGGGCGTGTCGAGCACATTGAGCTTGTGGCCGGCCCACTCGACCGGCAGCAGCGCCGTCATCAGCGAGATGTGGCGGCGAATCTCTTCGTCGTCAAAATCCGAGACGGTCGTGCCGTCGCCGACGCTGCCTATGCGGTTGGTCGCGCCAGTGTCGAACAGCATCGCCTCGCCCAGCGAAGTCTTGCCCGAGCCGCCGTGACCCATCAGGACGATATTGCGGATGTTTTCGGTCTTGTAGTCTTTCATTTCAGTCCCGTAGTCATATAGTCTTGTAGTCACCTAGTCGCCCAGTCTTCTAGTCACACAGTCTTGTAGCCGGACGCTGCGCCCGACTACTGGACTGGCAAACTATTCGACTACTGGACTAGCGGACTAGTCAGCCGAAGGCTGATTGTAAACGAGAAGGGCGGAACTGTCAAAGCGAAAAAGCTGTAGAGAGTAGAGTGTGGAGAGTGGACGCCCAGAGGGCGGGAGCGATAGGCGGCTTGCGACCTGCGTGATGCGCTACGTGGCCGTGACGGTTGGCAGGGCGATGTGAAACGTGCTGCCCTGGCCTGGCCCGGCGCTTTCGGCCCACACTCGCCCGCCATGCGCCTCGACGATTCGCCGCACGAGCGCCAGTCCCACGCCGGCCCCGCCGAACGGACGCCGGGTCGTTCCATCCACCTGGTAGAAACGCTCAAACACCCGGGGCAGCTTGTCCGGCGGGATGCCGACGCCGGTGTCGGCGATTTCGATGTGGACGAATTCCGGCTCAGCGCCCAGGCGCACCTTCACCTGGCCGCCCCGAGAGTTGAACTTGACGGCGTTGTTGAGCAAGTTGTCGAGCGCCTCCGTCAGCATTTGACGATCCCCGGCGACCTGCGGCACGCGGTCCGGCAGATCCGATTCCACTTTGAGGCCCAGGCGCGCTGCCCGAGGCCGCCAACGATTCGTGGCGTCCACAAGCAACTCGGTGAGCGTCAGCGGCTCTAGCGTCAGCGTTTGAGGCTGTACCGCCTGCATGTTGACGATGCGCTCCACCAGGCTCACCACCGTGTCTGTCTTTTGGCTCACAATCGTTAGTGGCTCGCGCAGGGGAGCGGGCAGCTGCCCAAAGCTCTCGTTCTGCATCAACTCCACATAGCTTTTGACAAACGTCAAGGGCATCCGCAGCTCGTGGGCGACGTTCCGCACCATCTCATCCTTCAACCGCTCCGCTTCGGTCAGCTCGCCGTAGGCGTCCTGCAGTTGCCGCGCCCGGTCGGCCAGGCCGCGATGCGCCTGCGCGTTGTCCAAGATAATCGCCAGTTGCCCGGCCAACGCCGTGAGCAGGCGCACGTCATCGGCAGAGAACGCGTTCAGGCGCGCGCTCTCGACGTTGAGCACGCCGATCACGTGGTCGCCGACCAAAAGTGGCGCCGCCATCTCGGAGCGCGTGACCGGGCTGTCTTGGCTATAGCGCGGGTCCTGCCGCACGTCGGGGACGACCACAGGCTTGCCGGTCTCTAACGCCCAACCGGCAATGCCTTCGCCGGGTCGGAAAGGCGTGTTGCGCCGTGCCTCGGATGCGCCCAGGTACGAGGGATGGAGCTGCAACATCCCGATCTCGTCGGGGAATAGAAAACCCAGGGGGCGGCTATCCCAGAGACGAGACAGTCGTAGAGTGGCATCGGCCACGATGTCGTCGAACGGCAGGTCGGCCGCCCCGGCCAGCGCCACCGCCTGGATGAGCGAGACTTCTTCCAGCCGCCGATGGGCTTCCTGGTACAATCGCGCGTTCTCGATCGCCGCCACCGACTGATCGGCCAGGATGCACAAAAGCTCCACGACGTCCTTGTCGAACGGCTGGGGCTGCTTGCGCCAGACGAGAATGCCGCCGATGAGCGCCTCGCGGCTGACC
>Ga0315284_10005044_pt1 | contig 18772 bp, 21 predicted proteins | sample YL17G09_16_MG_FD_203696 | JGI IMG/M metagenome (GOLD analysis project Ga0315284, IMG submission 203696) | Sediment microbial communities from Yellowstone Lake, YNP, Wyoming, USA - YL17G09_16 | ecosystem: Environmental > Aquatic > Freshwater > Lake > Sediment | place: USA: Wyoming | collected... | reverse complement strand
AGAGTGGGTCACCTCTATTACAGATAGGAAAGATTTTGAAAATAGGGTTAAGGAAGAAATATGGAGTCAAGTATTTTCCCAAAACCCTAGATATGGAGAAACACCTTTTAGAGAAGAGGCAGTTAAAGCAGCTGGGGAGCGTTTGAAAACATATGGTGGGCCAAACGATTTATCTCTGGAAGGACTTAATATATTTAATGCCAAAAACGTCGACGTTTTTGGGAGTGTGAGAAAAAATGTTGCCGAATTTCAGCAGAGGGCATCCGCCGACGCACTGAGAGATAAAACACACGATGCTTTTCTTAAAGCTTCGGTAGATGCGGTTAGGTCTGAAATGAGTGAGCGGCAGATCCAAGGCATCATAAATTCTTGGGGTGCTGCTGATCCCAGAAATGTAGCTTACAGGAATTTTAATACTAAGGTTGGGCTTCTCGATAAAATTTCGGACGTTGGAAAAGCCAAGTTCGAACTTCTTGATGAACTACCTAAGGTGTCGTTGGAAGGTGGGGCCAGAGGTATAAAAGAGCTTGCAAATCTTGATAGAGCGACTCGAGACGCACGAAGATGGATAGCTACAAATGGTGCTAGTTTAACTCCTCGTGACAGAGAGAGACTCTTAAACTTATTTGAAAAACATTTAGGTAGTATAGAGGGGGTTATAAATCCTCTAAAAACAGGCGGATCGATTGATCCAGCAAAAGTATCCTCAAGGTTCTCAAGAGCAGCAGGAGTGTATTATCCTTTGAATTTGACTCCTGCCGATGTGAAGGCACCACTTACCGGAGGCAATATTTTCACGGAAAGTTTAGAGCGTAAATTAGCAAGAGATCTGGTTGAACAAGACTTGTACAGACCGGGCATTAGAGGCTGGCGAGGCCCGGCGACAATGTCGGATGTTTTTACAGGTATAGAAAATACTCCAGGTGTAAATATTGACATAAAATCCAAAAGACTCACTCCATATATCGGAAGGTTGAAATTCGAAAGGGAAATGAACTTAATAGATGAGTTTTTGAATAATTTAGATAAAGGTGTTCCACAGGTCTTGGAAAGATATGTATGGAATAGGTACATCAAACCAAAAATAACTTCCTCGTATTTTATGGGCGCGGCAGTTAGTGATGTAGCACGGAACTTGGGAATTCAAATTAATAGGGATGATAAATTTGAAAGAAGTATTCTAGGCGCGATAAATAATAGTGTATTGAAAAGTGGGGATGGCCCGGGTAAGGTATTTGGAAATTACTTTGATGCTTCGTTTCAGGTGGGTGGGAGAACGATAAGCAGTAATTTATATGGTGGTTCCCATTTTAAATTTTTTACGAAGTCCGATCTTTTTAAAGATTATTCTAGTACCCTCAAAAGAGCTGGAAGACAACTTACCGATGCTCAAATGGCATATTTGCTAAGAACGGGTGGTATTCTACCAAGGGGATATAGGGGAACAATTGGTACCGATGATCTAAACCAACTTAGGGCTTTCAGAAGTTGGGTTTTGAGTCACAGAAGCAGGTTTAAAAACTTAACAACAGCAGATTTAGTTAGTGATGACTTTTGGTTAAAACTGGCAAAATCTCTTAAAGATAAAAAATATATATCTATAGATAAAAAATACGCTGGATGGTTGGAAAAAACTTGGCAGGGCTTGAACAAAATTCAGGATGCGGTAGCTGCAAACCCAATTTTTAAACATACAGTTGGAACATATATAAACGTAAAGAACGCAATTGTGGATGCGGCCGCAACTGTTGCCAGCAAAATTCTTGCCGAAGCGGCAGCAGCGCTTAGTGCTGCTACGGGTATTGGTGTTGTTATAGTGCCCATAGTTGATAAGATTACAAAGTTTGTAGTTAAGTGGGTAGTTAGAAATGTTGTAAACACGGCCGAGAATTTTGTTAATGCAGTTAGAAAACAAGAGTTTGCGGAGTTTATTGATAGCCTGGGGAGTTCTATATACAAACTTTCTCTCATTATTGCTGGAATTGTTGTTGTACCGGTTATTATTGGTCTTTTAGTATCTACATTTTTCTTTGGGGCAGTTTTAACCACACTCTCTCCTATAGACACGAGTAGAGCAGTTACCATTGCTGGAAGAGGTGGTGGGAACATTCCAGCCGGACCTGGCCCTGAAAATGCGTTAGCTAAAATAGAAAAAGACGCGACAGTTACCTATTTAGATCCAGGTAGTGGGGAAACTATTGTAAAAATAAATCCAACTATACCCTTGCCAAATAGCATTTTATCTGCAGGAAGTATTAATGTTTCATATGAAGTGAGAATTATCCCAAAGATCTCTATTTTAGACGCTTTAACTGGGGGCAGCGCTCCGGCCACACCAATAGATCCAAATACTGTAGAAATTTACTTAGATGATGTTGCCAAAATTTTAAAAAACGAATCCTTTGCAGAAACACCCCTTTTTGAACAAAAGGATATTAAAATAAATGCTACAGAATTTATTGTTGGTAGTGTAATCAAAAAGACATTTGGACCATTTTCTATTAGGGATCCGAAACATACAGATTCTCTTGTTGATAATAAAGCAACCCTGCGAATGCCGCCTGTACCGAGTGCGGGGTTAAATGGTCCGTCGGAGATTATTGCAGGTAGATCTTTTGTAATAGGAAAATTTGGGGGCGGGTGCCCCGTGTGTAAGGGGTTGGTTACAAACGGTTCGTTGGGCGGTGGTATTGGTCCCATGCACGGATCCCAAGCCTATTGGAATTATATGGGTGTTGGAAATTGTGGTTTTGCAATACCAGCTTTAACATCCACTGGAGTTAGATGGGGTTGCCCAGGTTCTAAAGCTTGTTATACATCTGACCCGGCAATGAAAGGAATCTCCCCCTGCTATAATAGTGGTGGAGTTTCTTACTACGGTTACGCAGCAGATTACCAATCGGGTTGTAGTGGTGACCATAATGTTTATGCACCTGCGGGCGGTACTTGGACCGTACAAGCCAAAGGGCTAGAGGGCAGTGCTAAATATTGGGTTAATATAAGTAATGGTAGTATGCTTATTCACTTTTTACATCTATCATCTGCGGTAACTAAATCCAGCTTTTCTGGAGGCGAAGTTATTGGTGTTTATGATTCTGGTTGGAACCATACGCATGTGGAAGTAATGATTAATGGTCAACCGAGGAAACCAGAGGAGGTGTTTTTGCAATGTGGAAAATAGTTGGTTTCGTTAAAACAAAAATTTTTAAGAAATCTACTTTAATTATTTTTGTAGTCTTAGTTGTTCTCATATTTACCTATAAAATATCTCTTGATCAGCAAAAAGGTACACGTCAAACTCTTCCTGATTTTAAACTATCAAGATACCTGACATTAGTAAACGTAACACCAGCTTCGGGCGAGAAAAACTCTGCTTATTGGATTCAATTTAAGTTTTCTGGTCCGGTGGATATATCAAAACTTGGAGTATCTGTTTATCCAGATACGATTAAATTGGCAAAAGATATATCTAGCAATGACCCAAGTATTTTACTTATTCACCCCGACACGGGTTACGCATGGGAAAGTGGGGTTGAATACAAGATTACTCTTAATAATACAGTGAAAGGCCAAGAAATCTTGAAAAAATCTATTGATTATACTGATAACTACCTGCTTGTGATCGAACCTAGTGCAAGAGGAGAGGCTAAACCTAAGGGTGAGTTCTAATCGGGTGTTATTCCTGAGGCTGAGAGAAAAGATTTTATTCCGGCCTCGATAGAAGTACTTATTCCCTCTGTGGTTATTTGAATACCGAGCATTTTTGTGATCGTTGTAAATAATACAAAGGCCCCCACTATAACCAAAAGCCCGTAAGCTGCATACGTCCATGTTAGTTGTGCCCCCGCCATCATCTTTGGATCTCCAAGTGCCATAGCGAATTTGATGGCACCAACAATTATCATGATCACAAGAATTACCCCTACGGCAATTATTACAAGATTCACAATTTTTATTAACATTGGGACGATGGCCGTTAGTTCTGGTTCGTCCAGCGATGACAGCGCCCTCACGATTGGTGTGAGTAATAATAGTAAAGAAAAAACCACAATTTTTGTTCCGGTGTAAAGTTTGTTAGTCATGTCAGCTTTCGGGAATATTTACTCCCAACAAATTGAATATGGCAATTTTTAAAGCGACCGCACCAATACTTACTAATGCCGCGATAACCCCATTAATAAATGTTCTCCAGGACCTTTCCAACGCTTTTGGGTCACCTGAACTAAGGGTGTATTGGATCATCGCATACGCCACGCATATAAAGGAAACAGAAAAACCAATACCAATTAAGGCATTTGCCGCGACCGCCAATATCGAGTTGATACTTGAAATACCTTCAACTTTTTCGACGTTGGCACTACCTAAAGTTTTCTCAAGAAGTCCAAACACGGATTAATAGTTTCCTGGCAGTTTTTACTTAATTACAACATCTCCTCCAACCAGAGAGCCAATGTCTTGGCCTCCAAATACATTTTGCATTATTGTCTTTAGAACTGAGACGAAGAAGAGGCCAACTCCGCCAATCACAGCGTATGTAAGCCACCTCTGTGCTTTTTCAACCGCCGTTTTCTCTCCTTGGGACACAATATATTGGATAAATCCCATTGCTACCATAATTACTACAAGTGACCATCCAACTCCAATAACCAAGTTTGCAATCATCCCAAAAACCTGACTTAATGTAGTCACGTTTGTTAATGGGTTGATTAAAGTAGAGGTCACTGCAGCAGCTTGAACTGTTTGAATTAAATTCATAAAACTACACCTCCTTAAAATTTAATATTTAAATATTTACTGATTCCCCGATTAATGAATTAATTATAATTCTAAGAAGGGCCACTGACAATACAATGAATAATATCCCAATAATTGAAGCGGTTAGCTGTTCCTGCCCCTCTTTTACTGCTTGTGGGTCGCCTTGGCTTGTCATAAGTGTGTATCCGGATTTAATTATGAAAAAAATTCCAATAAGAAGTCCTGCCGAATATAAAACCTTGAAGGCAGCTCCAAAGACACCACTAAAGCTTGCGATAACCGGCCCATTGTATTCGTTTCCAGCAAAGTAGCCCCCTGGTGGTGGGGGTGGAGGGGGTGCTACCTTACATATTCCGTTTATACACGTTAGTGCGCTGCTAACACACGTGTTATTACAACAGCTTTGTCCATTCTCCCCGCAAGGTATTGGACAGTCTGTGGTGTTTGTCTTGCATATTGTTTGGGCCAAACCAACAGCTGTACATAATTCTCCGGGGTCGCAGCCCCCTGCAGCACCACATTTTCCGGCGTTGGCCGTTGCACAAACTGCGTCCGGAACTGCTAAAGCTTTAGGTGATAACAAAACGAGCATTAAAGAAGCAACAATAAATAGAATAGATTTTCTTAATGAAAAAAATTTAAGTTCGGGCATCTACAGAAATTATCCATTCTATCAATAGAACCGTCAAGGAATGTTATACTTTCTTATATGCCGCGCTGTCTGCCTGGCCGAAAAACTTCCTTAATAATTATTATTTTAATAATATTCTCCGTTTGTTTATTTCCTCACGTTTTTGCCGACAGTGCTACCGATGCGCTGAAAAAAGTTGAACAAAAGTACGAATCCATTAGTAAAAAACTTCAAAGCACTAGGGATAAAATTTCTGATACCCAAAAGAAAATATCAGACTTATCCTCACAACTAAATGTTACGCAGGCACAGTTAAATGAGATTCAATCAAACATTGATGATATTAGAGGAGAGCTTGATGTTATAAATCAAAATCTTATAGATAGAAAAACAAAACTGGGGGATAAAGTAGCTTTAAGAAATCTTGTTTTGAGAGATTATGCAAAAAGAGCATTTCTTAGTGAATTAGAATTATTTTTTGCCGCGGCCGCCGGGGAGGTTAGTGGTTTTCAAGCATCAACCATGTCGCAGGCTTTAAGTAAGTTTATAAGCAGCGACTCTTTAAAAATAATGGACATTTTAAACTTAGAGATAACTTCCTTTGAGAAAGATAAAAAAGATGCAGAATCAGCTAAAACTGAACTTGAGTCCGCACAACAAAATCTTATTAGTTTGAAAAACAATTTAGCGGGAGAAAAGAAAGAGCATGAAAGTAATGTTGGTGAGTTACAAGAGCAGGAGGAATCCCTTCAAAAGGAACTTGACAGTTTGCAAAAGCAAATTTTGAGTTTGAAGTCTAGTATTGACGGCGGAACCGTTGGTGATTATGAACAACCCGACGCAAAACTTCCTGACCCTCCTTTTTCCCCAGCGTTTGCCGCATTTTCTTATGGGGCATACTCACATTACAACGGTATGAGCCAGTATGGCGCCAAGGGTCGCGCCGATGCCGGTCAGAAGTATCAAGATATTTTAAACTTTTACTATAAATCTGGTGTGACAAAGCAAAGCGGTTTTCCCACAAAGATTAGTGTCCAGGGTTATGGCGAGCTTGATTTTCAATATTATTTGTATGGTTTAGCCGAAATGCCAACTACTTGGAATATTGAAGCCCTAAAAGCCCAAGCGATTGCTGGAAGAACTTATGCGTACAAGCATGGTAAACCCATCTGTACAACGCAGTCGTGTCAGGTTTTTAGTAAGAGTAAGGCCGATAAGGTAAAAAGTGGCGAGTATGGTAATTGGAAAAAAGCTGTTGATGATACTAAAGATATGATTTTAAGCGGCGGTTCCACATCACAATATTCATCAACGACGGGAGGTTATATTAATAATGTTGGGTGGGACATAAAAGGTAAGTGGCCAAATGATGCATATGAGAAAAAAGCGGGGTCTCCATGGTTTTATAAGTCCTGGTATACAAAAAGTTATGCCGATGGTAATACTTGTGGTCATAATCATCCCTGGCTTTCGGAGCGCGAGATGGCCGATATATTAAACGCCTGGGTTTTATGGAAAAAAGGTGATAAGGGACACATTTCCCCAACCACCACAAGTTGCTGGGGAGGTAAGCCCTATTCTTTAGATGAGATGGCAGCAAGGGCTGATAAGTATGGTGAGAAGTATACTAACGTTAATAATGTAGATGTTGATATATCAAACAGTGGGTATACGTCAACGGTTCATTTTCAAACAAACAGGGGCACAGTTTCTATAAATGGAACTGACTTTAAAGAAGTGTTTAATCTTCGCGCGCCAGGATTTGTTGCTATACGAAGCCGACTCTATGATTTCGAAATGAGAAAATAACAATAAAAATGATAAAATACGCTTAAGATGCTTTTTGATTCCATTATTAAAAATCCAAAAAGTGCCTCGTTTGATGGTAAAGATGTCGATGAGGAAATCCAATATGTTTTTAGAAGGCACTTTATTACAAACGTGCCGTGGATAGTACTTGGTATTCTTCTTTTCTTCGTACCAAAGATTGCAGCTTTAACTTTTTTGGATTTAAGAATAAACGGGGTCGGGCTTGTTGAAACCAGTGTTTGGGCTTGGTTCTTGGTTTTTTGGTATTTGTTTACGTTTGGTTTTCTTTTTGAAAATTTTATTAGCTGGTTTTTTGACGTCTTTATGGTAACGAATAAAAGAATTGTTGACATTGATTTTGAAGGGGTTTTGTACAGAAGTATTTCGGAAACCAACTTAAATAATATTGAGGATGCAACCTCCAGAAATGCTGGGGCACTGGGAGCCATTCTTGATATTGGTGACATCACGATACAAACGGCAGGGGAAAGGCGGGAGTTTGAACTTGATGGTGTACATAATCCCTCTATGATTAGAGATTTAATTATGGATTTTGTAGCCGAGTACAAGAGGTACAGGAGGCAAAGATGAACAGCGCCGTAAACTTGTCGGAATATATTGCGGGTTTTATAAAGTGGGGATTTGTGTTTGTTGAGGTATTTTATGTGCTTTTTGCCTTTGTCATAGTTAGACAAGTGACACTCATGAACGCCAGTTTTAGCACCCAGTACGGGAAGACCTTTTCGTTAATAGCTCTATTTCACTTGCTTGCCGCCCTGATTTTGTTAGTATTCTCGTTAATCTTCATGTAGATTGTGTAATCTATGAACAAAAAACTCACCGCTAAGGTGCAAAAGCTAAGCCCACCACTTAAAGATCAGTTGGACTGTCTATCCGGATGTGTTGTGATAGAACCCGAAGATAAAGAACATGTACTAAAGAAGGGCGCTGTTTATGCAGTTTTTAACATCACAAGTGAGATTTCTCTTGATGTTTCGGTGGTCACAAAAGTAATAAATGATGTTTTATTTGATGCTCATTATGGTTCCGAGAGCGTTTCTCCGGTTCAGTCGCTGGAAAAAGCTATCGCCGAAGTACGTGATAAAGTTGTGCACTTGCCTAGTGGAGGCTCTTCACTTCGTGAAAATAAAATCGAGTTCAATTTTTTAGCGGGAGCACTTTGGGGAAACGTTTTATATGTTGTGCAATATGGTAAAGCCCACAGTTATTTAATGCGTGGAGGTGAGGTCCGCACGATTCAGTCAATAGGTGAGGGGAACTTCTCCGCATCATCGGGGGTGGTTGAAGATGATGATGTTGTAATTTTGTGTACGGAAAGTTTCGCAAAAAAATTTCCACCTAAAAAACTTTTAACTTTGGCTATGTCCGAAAAAGATTTGGATGAATCTCAAGCCTGTCTTCTTTTAAAATTTATTGGCGAGAAGGATTTCACCGAAGAGGAGATGACTGCGTTAAGTCCAAAAGGGGCTCCGGCAAAAAAGAAAAAAGCCGAAGAGATCATCGAAACATTAGTCAAAAAACTTCAAACTAACAAAACGAATGTAAAGCTAAAATTTTCCGAGCTTTCAAAAAGAAAAGAAGAGGTGGAAAGATCACAAGAAACTGCAATTAACTCCATAACCGAAATTCGTAAGAGGAGAACAAAAAAACAATTTTCGCTTGATTTTATCCCCAAGTTTAAATTTAATCCGAAGGTTGCCGTTTCGGTATTTTTAGTTGTACTTTTTGCATCTGGAGTTTTTGTGCTTGTTCATAAAATTAAAAAGCCTGCGGTTGATAACAAAGAGAATGTTGCGGGTGTTACGACGGAAACGCCGCCACAACCTCCGGTCGAGGTTATAAATCACGAGGAAGATGCAAAAAACAAGGTACAAAGAGTAACGCCCGCTGTTTTGTACGATATAAAGATTGCCGATGAAAAAGCCGACCCATCAGAAATCTTTGTGTACAAAGATAAAATTGTTGCGGTAGATAAAACAAATGGAAAGGTATATAGGTCTTTGATAAAAACCCCAAAGTTTGAGGCGGACGCCTCCCAGCTTCCTGCCATCAAACATCTTGCCGTTGACGACAAAGGTGTAATGACATTCTCCGATTCAGAAGGTTTTAAAGTTTATGATCTTCTTATGGGGAAGATTACGCAAAAATATGTCCAAGAAAATACTGGAGTTTTGGGGGTGTTTCTTGACTCTATTTATTCGATTGAAGGCGGGAGAATTGTCAAATATAAAAAAACAGCGACCGAAACGTTAACTGGTTCTACGTGGGGTGAAGGTAGCGACTTTACGGACGCTAAGAATATGAAAATTGCCTACAGCATTTATGTGATTACCGAAAGCAACAATCTTGTGAGTTACACAACGGGTAAGAAGGATGTATTTGAAATCAAAGGTTTGGATAAACCACTCAAAGATGCGAAAGAAGTTGTAACCGAGACTGCTTTTTCGAATGTTTACATTCTAGATGCGGGTGAAAACAGAATCGTGGTTTTGGATAAAAAAGGTAACTTTATTAAACAGTACAAGAACCAGGATGTATCAAGCTGGAAAAGCCTTCGAAGCATCACGGTTTCATTAGACGAAAAAACTATCTACGTTCTTGATGGTAGTAAAGTCTACGAAGTGAAGATCTAAAATACTTGCTAAGCACGATCTTTGCACGTAAAATACCATCTGTTCGCCAATGCTTGAAAAAAAACTAATTACAGAAAGTCTACAAAAAACCCACTGTCCAAGATGTGGGGCAAGTCTTGAGGGAGCCAAACTTATTACGATAACAGAAGCTCCCCTCGCTCTTGTTGCTCATGCGGTGTGCCCAATATGTAAGGCCGAAAGCATGATTACAATAACGCCCCAAACAGATTATGGTGCTTTTGAAGCAGAGAAGTTTATGTCGGCGACTGCCGTGACCTACGATGAACTTTTGGATCTTCATCAGGCTCTAAAAAAGAAAAATATATGGAACTTACTGGACAAAAAAGAGAAAAAATTGGAAAAGCTTCAAAAAGTGTAAGAAGCGAAGGTCTTCTTCCTGCAGTAATTTTTGGCCGTGGTCTTAAATCCATTCCCGTTTCGGTTTCTCATAATGATTTTCTTAAAACGTTTAAGCTTGCTGGTGAAACCTCATTGGTTGATTTAAAGATTGGTAGCAAGACTTATAAAGTTTTAATTAACGAGATTCAGTACGATCCAGTTTCTGATGAGCCGATCCACGCCTGCCTCTACCTTCCAAATCTAACCGAAAAAACTGAAGTTGAGATTCCAGTAAAAGTTTATGGGGAGCACGAAAACCCATTTGTTAAAAGTGGTGAGGCAATTGTTTTGGTGTTAATACACGAAATAACTGTGAGTGCACTTCCCGCGGATTTACCACAAGAATTTAGGGTGGATGTTTCAAAAGTTACAGAGATTGGCGAGGGTATAAAAGTTTCTGATTTAGAATACGATAAATCTAAGGTAGAGATTGTAGATATCGATCCTGATGAGTGGGTGGTTAAAGTTGACTACGCGATTCAACAAGAAGAAGAGGAAGAAGAAGTGAGTGAAGCAGAAGCGCTAGAAGGTATCGAAGCTACTGAAGAAAAGAAACCCGAAGAGGGTGAAGAAGCTCCTTTGGGGAAAGAGCCCGAGAAGAAAGAAGAATAATCCGAATCACTCAAACATCTCTTTACTGCACATATTATTTTCTTTGTTACACCCAATCTGCATAAAATCGTAGAAAGTTTTGGGGTTGCCATCAATAGCAAAAATCACCTTGTTTATGTTTTCATAATTTTTTATAGTTCCTGTAACTTGGGAAATGAAACTCTGGCTTGCACAGCTCGCACTTGCGTTTGGAATAATTTCTCTAAAATCCCGAAAGTCAACATATGCAACTTTATCTACGATCCTTATAGACTTTAAAATACTTTTAGTTTTTGGAGAAAAAAGTGATGTGCATCCATCCTGCTTTTCGTATTCGGTTGGCCCCCAGAATAATAAATTGAGAGCGGTTCTTAAAGCATCGCTGTAGTGGTCAACCTCTCTTTCTATCTTGTGCACTTTCGTGCAATCGCTATCCCCCTTTGAGAAGAATAAAGAAATTTTTTCTTTCTTTTGAAGGGGACTTTCTTCTGGAGCCGGGCACCCGACGTTATTTATCAACCACCCGTTATCTTTCTCCGTAAGCCCAATTTTTAAGGTTCTTTCCTCGCCAAAATCTTGAATAAGCTCAACAATTGCAGTGTCACCCATGGTTTCGGAGTTTCCAATTCTAAAGCTTAGAGGTTTATCTACTGCGCAGATAACTGGGTCAAACCCAAGACCTTTGAGATCACTTCCTTGCTGCAAGATGATGTAATCAATTTTTTTAATGAGATCAGATGTAAGATATGGACTTGCTTTGTAAGCACCACTTACAAGGGGGTTTCCACTGAAGTTTTTGTACCATGTGTAAAAGGTTTCAACGGTTTTTTCTGGTGTGTCTGTAGTTTTTGGCTCTCCGTGTTTTTCGTTTTTATTTTTGGTGTAAAACACAAAGACCACACTAGCAATTGAGATTAGTAGTAAAAGTGGGAGTAGAATTCTATCGGAGATTTTAATCTTTGCGGGCATAGATATATTATACAAGGGGTGAGGCCGGCGATCTAATTTTTGATCAGCTCCCCGGCCAATTTAAGCCTCTACTCCGTTCTTTTTCCGCCTTTTTGTTTTAGCAACTTTTTGTTCCAGGAGACCCTCAATTTTAATTACTGTTCTCTTTCTTACTTTTATTTTTACTGGAAATGGCGCATCTTGCATGTCTTCCTCCTTTAAAACAAAATGTGAGATTGGATTTTAGCTGAAAAAGAGGGAAATGAAAACCCCCAAAATTTGCGAAACCGAAATTACAAAAGTAGCAATAAAAAGATGATGAAAAACCACCTTTCCTATCCCTTGCTTTTCCTGTCTTGCAATAACAGCACTGAAAATAGTAAGTATCACAAACCCAAGCGCCAAACTTGCCGCGACAGCCGAGGATAAATTTAAAAATATAAAAGGGAATACAAAAATTATGGCGAAGGAAAACTTGGATAACAGTGTGGTGAATGTTGATTCTAAAATCTCTTTTTTGGTATGTTTACTCTGGTACTCTTCAGATATATACATTCCAAGCGCATCCGAAAGTGCATCAGCTACAGCAATCATTATAATAGCCCCAATTATTGGAAGCTTTTCCTTAATGGCAGAATTTAGTCCGATTATCATCCCGAGCGTGGTGATTACTCCCGAAGCCAAACCAAACCCAATGCCGGCTTTTATTTCATATCGCTGGTGTTTAAACATATACTATTTATTCTACTACAAATACGTCGTCCCCTGTTCGTACTTTGTCACTTACTTTAACACCAACTTCCTGTCCGCTTCCTGCTTCTTGTACGTTTTGTTTGTTTATCTGCATTTCTGAAATAGTCTGTTCAAAGTTTGTGGTGGTTCCTGCTATTTTTACTTTATCACCAACTTTGAGTGTGTCGTCGAGTTTTATTACACCCACACTTATGTTTGAAAAGTAGTGAGTTATTGTTCCAATTTTTCTTTCTGCCATTTACTTAACTTCACCCCCTTAAGGATTAATTATACTGGTGTGATTATACCAGTGAAAGCTATTTTTGAGACAGCGCTTCACTAAGTAGTTTGCCGTTTAGATATATTGTGATGGGTTTATTAAACTGGGCGGCCGTGGCTGTGAGCTGCTCTTCAAATCTTGGGGCGTCGCAAGTTCCTCCAAGTTTGTAATTGCCAGTTAAATAAATTGATATCATCCCCGCGTTTCTATCGTCCTTAATATCTTCTATGGTTAGTGATGATTGGTACAATGCGTTGTATAAACCAGATTCTCCGTAGTTTTGTTCTTTTATTGAAAGAAGTTTAGTTAAAGAACCTTTTATTAGATCAATATCGTTTACAGTGGTGTCGACGCTAACAAGGCTGTCGCCGCAGCCTATTTGTTTTCCAGATTTTCCATTATCCTCAAGAGCTACCAAAAATAATTTTACTTTCCATTCGTATGGTTTTTCTTCACCACAGGTTTTTGCGGGCATGGGGTTTCTTGGATTTCCGTGCTTTTGCCACCCATCTTTGCCGCATAACCAAGTGTCCTCGTCTCCGCCAATTACAAATCTGAGTGTGAATACAACCGAAACTGCAAGGATTAGAGTCACAAATATTGTTAGAAGCAGTCTTTTCATAATCCGATTATATCAGTTCTTCTTACGATATTAATTGTTGCACCACAGCGTTTGATTTCGTGGAGAACAGGTTGTGTGTAGCCCCGCTGTTTATCCATATCTATGTCACATAAAATAAAATCGGCACTTGCACTTCGGTCCACCACCACAAACTCTCCTTTTGCAAAATATTGCACAGCGAAAGCCTCATTGCAGGAATAAACCTTCACGTTTTGTAAACTGTTTTGCTTTTTGTAGTTGACTACAAAATCCGTCGCTTCTTTGTAGGAAGCCCCCCAATAGTCTATTTCAAACTTATCTTTTGCGCCTTTTAGTCCTCCAGAAATTTCATTGAAATAAATATATTGATATGGATGAAGTAGAATCATTTGTGTCAAAACCCAAGCGCTGTAAACTGCGGTTAGGATGATTATTATGTTTCTTGATTTGCGATTTTTTAGAAGATCGTAGAAAGCCAAAACTGCAAGAACCGTAATGATTGGGATTAGGTATAAAAAGTGACGGATTCCGTTGTACACAACTGGCTGAATAACGAGGTAGAAAACCACGTTGATTATTAAAGCTAAAAAAAACAAAAAAGCAATGGGGGTTTTAAAAAGTTTTTTTAGTCTTCCCAACCACGATAAGGAAAAGATGAGAGTTGTTAGTGGGGTGGTGATAAAAAGCCAAGTAAAAAGGTAATGCCACGGGCGCTCATCTTTATTTAAAAATTTTCCAAAATAAAGCATCGTGTTATTCCATTCCTCGTATTTTTGAGCGCTAAACAAAGCCTGCGGTAGATTTTGAAATATATTCATACCCACAAGTGGCCAGGTTGCCATCATGATGAAAAAAGCTGTGGTTAGTATTAAAAAAAGTTCCGGGATGAGTTTTGAGATTTTTACGCGGGAGTAGATTTGATAAATCAAAAAGATAAGATATATAGAAAAACCCACCATCCTTTGAGATTGTGTAAGCCCAAAGAGTAAACCCAAAATAATTGCTCTTCCCATACTTGGTTTTGGAAGTAAATAAATTGCGCACAAACTTAAGAAGTAGAAAACTGCAAAAGGCATGTCTTTTGGATTTGCTGGTAAATCTCCAAGGAAACGTGGGGTTAAAAATAAGGCAATGGGGCCAACTATCGCGAGTTTCCCGTCACGGTAAATTTTATATAAAAGAAAATAAAAAGCAACGAAGATTGTAAGACCAAATAGTATATTTAATAAGTGATACCATTCGTAATATCCTTTTGTGTTTATGAGTGAAAGAAATGTTGGATAGAGTCGGTAATACTGACTCATAAGAGGAGTGTTTCTCATCGCATAGTCGCTTTGGCCGTAATATTTTTCGATGGTATTTTTGTACGTAGAGGGTCGGGAAAAATATTGAATGAAGTTTCTTCCCAAATCGTAAGCAACTTTTTCATCGGCCGTGATTCCAAAGTTTTTGTATGTGGAAAAAGCAAGGGCGATGTAGATGACACAGAAAAAAATAATTAAAATATGTTTTCTAGCAAATGCCATGATATAAAAATAATATCACGTGAAAAAAACAGGCGTTGGTTTTGCACAAAAAACATGCATCAACCAACGCCCTAGAGCTTTAGTAAAGAAACGTTTTAGACAGGTATGATCTCAAAAGCTGTGTAAAACAGATCCGGGATCTTTACCATAAACTTTCCACCCCCAACGCCGCTAACATCACATAAAAGCTGGTTGCTGCGGCACCAGGATTGTATTTTGCCTAATAAATCCATAACGTTTGGTGTTGCAAACGCTACGTGATGTGCACTGCCTGGCCCGTTTGGTCGCTGGGCTGTCTCGATGGTTAGTTGAATGTATGCACCGATGCCGCCTGGTGGAAGCATAAATCTTGCTTGTCCGGTATCCCATTTTGGATTTCTGTTGTTTTCCAATTGGTACCCCATTGCGGCTCCAAAGAAATCAACCGCCACGGTCATCAGACTATTAATCCAGATGCTAGTATGATTTATTGTTGGAACGTCGCTGGCCTTTATAATTTCTGGTAGAAGGTCTATAAGGACTTGGAGACCAGGTCTTGCGACCTTTATATCCTGTTGTGAAGTGCTGCCACTGAATGAAGCCAATAGCATAAAATCATTTCTAAACGAAACCCATCCACCTGGGAGGTCAAACTCCCCGAGCTTCGGCCTGCGCCCCCTTACCGGACCGCTCATTGAAAGAGTGTCCAGCATTTGTGCAATCTTTGACCATGCGACAGCGAGATAGTTAAAGCCCGAATCATCCTCGCCCCGGCTAGGATCGGGATCACGCCAGGGTTTTTCAACCACCAAAAATGTTGGGGTAAAGATTTTACTTTCCATTCCTCTTATGAGGGCTACGGCAACGCCGGTAATTCCAAGCTCTTTGGCCCTCTTTCCGATCTCTAGGACTGCCATGTCCTGAGCATACTGTATGTTCATGAGTTTCTCTCCTTATTTTGTATTTTGATATGTAGTTTGAAATACAATCTAATTGCAATGGGGATTTTACAACAGAAATACCATTCTGTAAAACTATAGGATCAGATCTAATTTACGCAAAATATTTTGCCGGTATGCCTAATCATTTCAAGGAGTCGATTTTCCAATTGCCGTTTTCTTTTACTAAAGTGAAGATCTTAGTTACAGAGCCGCTGGAGTATTTCCAGGTGGTTTTAACTACTACTTTTTCGGCTCCTTCAGAAACATCGTCGATAGTGTAGCCTTGGTCTGGGATGCCCTGTGTATTTGTAAAGTAACTTAAAGCTGCCGAGGGACTTGGCCCAATTTGAGAAACAGACGCGGAGGCTTTTTGAGAAAGGAGGTTAAGTGCCTGCATGACTCCCGGATCGTTTAAAGCGGGTGGACCCTGAAAGTAACTATCACAAAAATTTTTCACAACCGAAACGGCCGGAGACCCAACCTTTTCTGGTTCTACAAACTTGTCGATAGGTTTCTTTTTTGCAATGTTTTTTTGAAGAGTAACACCTGTAGCCGAAGCGGCGGCTATCAAAATAAGTATGATTATAATTTGGGCAAGGCCTCTTTGGCTCATCGTAATTTTGGTAGTTTAATATTAGTACATAACTTTGCAAAGCGGAACACCCCATACCACTTATCAGTGACAAAGCTATCAAATTTTTCAAGAACCGTTAGAAGTTTGGAAAATACGTTGGCCTTTTTGCTCTCTGCAATTTCCTTTCCAACCTGTGCTCCTAAAACCTTAGTTTCTTCATAAAATTTCATTTGGGTGTCTTCGGCGCTCTCACCCAATACTTCTGGACCCATAGCGATTGACTTTTGCATCTCCTCTTCCTCTTTTGAAATTTTTTCTGGAAGGATTAAATAAGAAACTGATGGTAAATCCTTGAGAACATTTGTGCCTCTGCCATCATTGGCTAAAACCATTGAAGAGGGAAGAAACTCGACTCTATCTACACCCGGAGCAATTCCCTTAAATAAAACCGTTCCAAAAGTACCTTTATCCGAAAAAAACCCCGGGTTTGGAAGGCCTCCGGTGAGTCTAGCGTATCCACCTTCGTTATTGATTTCTTTTTGAATAAAAATGTTGGCAAATGAATCCTCTGTCAAAATGTTAGCCACCTCAAGTTTAGTTGGGTCAAAGCCGATATCTGCTTGGACCGCATTTATGGGCACTTTAATTCCTGTGATCTCAATTTTCATGGGGAAGATTTCTCCCAGGCGATGCTGGCCCTTTGTTGGAATTACAAACGAAACGGTTCTGGGTGTTGGGGGAAAACCCATCTTAAAAAGCAGTCTACTTTCTCCAAAAACAAGAATAACCGAGAAAATGGAAAAAACTAAGATGGTTGCTCCATTAAGAATTGCTGAACGAAGATTTAAAGGTGATATGCCTTCACTTTTTTTAATTTGGCGTCTACAGAGGGGGCAGCGTTCGCCCTCCCTTTTTGCCCGGCAGAAGAAACAAACCGTTTGTTTTGGTGAAAAAAGCCACCATACAGGATAGGCCAGGGAGAGAAATACTCCAAATATTGCCAGTAAGTGAATTAAAAACCACGAGGAAATAATCAGAGTAAAAATTGAGATAACTAGACCGAGGCCTGGTAATTTAAATGTGTTCATCGTCCAACATAAAATAATAAAATTGATAAATCTTTTAGGTTACATTCGCCGTCGTAATTAACATCACATCTGCCGGTGGAGTCACGCCACTGGGTAACCCAACTTTTAACGGCGCTATATACCTCTGCTATATTGATTCTACCATCACGATCTATATCAAAGAAAGCCAAGACTTGGGGGAGAGATGGTATGGACATTTGGGCAGGCACAGCCTCTGTTGTAACGGCGGCCGTTTCACCTTCACCGTGGTGGTTAAGTTCATCTTCTCCATCTTCTTCTTCTGAGCCGGGGGTAGAGGTTCTTGTGACAGTATAATATAAAGATTTAGTAGCTTGGAAGCTACAAAGCCCATAAATATCCACAATGCAAGTAGCTGGGGCCACAATACCATTGATTGCCCATCCAGAACTTAGGCTTTCTGATCTAAAGACGTTCAAAGTTAAACCGCTTAATGAGGTTCCAACATAGATACTAATGTCTATTGGGGTACTAAATTCAAGTTCGACACCCAAAATACCAAACTGTAGCGCCCCGCTTACTATAACGTTTTGAGCAAATCCCAATACTAAGTTTGTAGCAATGGATGAGGCAGAAAGAGTTGTTGGATCAATATTTTCCTCATCACTTCGTGTAATAACAACACCCGCAGGTAAAGTGATAGTATCTGTACCTCCGCTTACGGGAATATGTATTACAATTTCGCTTGATGCAGTAAGTGATGGGGTGGAAACAATACTAGTACCTCCCGGTATTGTGAAAAGCCCGGCGGGAAAAAGAGATGGTAACTCATCTGGTGCAACGTCGGTTGGGTCTACTATTGGAATTTCACAATCTGTGGTGTCAAAACTACAACTTGCATCACAATCTAACGTTCCGCCATCATAACCTAGATTTGTACATGCTCTGTCATTTAAATCTGTGCCGTCGCAGTCTTCGGTGCCAACGGCCATATTGTCACCGCAGACATTTGTGGTGACTGTTATATCAATATTTCCGGAGGTACTCGCCTGGGTACGTCCTAAATTAATTAGGAATATTGATATAAAAACAAGTGAATAAACAATTAAGTTCTTTCCGTTTTCTTGTGTCATGCATTCTTTTTAGTATTATCCGAACCTTTGGATTCAGGTTTTTTCAGATTGATCTGAATATGGAAAAATTTCTTGCAAAGAAGCAAAGCAACAATTATACCTGCAAGTATTGAGCCTCTTTTTGGCCAGGGTGCGTAAACCTTCCAGAAGGATACAAGTTTGTAATATACACC
>Ga0315284_10005043_pt1 | contig 18773 bp, 14 predicted proteins | sample YL17G09_16_MG_FD_203696 | JGI IMG/M metagenome (GOLD analysis project Ga0315284, IMG submission 203696) | Sediment microbial communities from Yellowstone Lake, YNP, Wyoming, USA - YL17G09_16 | ecosystem: Environmental > Aquatic > Freshwater > Lake > Sediment | place: USA: Wyoming | collected... | reverse complement strand
TGTTCGAGATTGTGGGGGTGGTTGCCGACACGAAGAATCGGGGCCTACGACAGCCCCCCTCGCCCGAGGCGTTCGTGCCCTACACCGTCACCGGCGCTTTCGAGCGCAGCATCCTGGTCCGGACTTCCAAAGACCCTCTGTGGATGGTTAATACCGTGCGGCGAGAAATTTGGGGCATAGATCGCGACGTAGCGCTTTCGTACACCGAGAGCCTGCAGGGCTTCCTGAAATCCTGGGTGTACTCGGAGCCACGGTTCAGTTTCATCCTGCTCGGCGTATTTGCGGGCGTGGGGCTGGTGCTCGTTACTACTGGGGTGTATAGCGTTATTGCCTACACGGTTTCGCGGCAGACGCACGAGATTGGGATTCGGATGGCATTGGGCGCCAGCCGTAAGGACGTCCTCCGGATGGTGCTCTGGATGAGCGCGCGGTTGATTGCGTTGGGTCTCATCTTGGGCCTGCTGGCCAGTTTCGGCGTGGCTCGGCTGATTGCTAGCCAGCTTTGGGGCGTGTCGCCTCACGATCCCATCACGTTGTGCGGTGTAGTAGCAGTGGTGGCGCTTGCGGGCCTCGCGGCCTGCTACTTCCCCGCCCGCCGGGCGACGAAGGTCGATCCGATGGTAGCGCTGCGCTATGAATGATGAATGATGAATGCTGAATTATGGAAAAACGGCAGCGCGTGCCTTTTCATCATTCAGAATTCATAATTCGCCTATCCCTTCCTCCACCGCTTGACTTTTTCCTTGTGTGCCTCTAACGTGCGTGAGAGCAGATTGGTTTCAGGGCACCCGGGCAGTCTGAAACGGGCCGTGGAGCGCTGGCTCTCGCGTTCAAGGCTATAACCGTAAGGCTGAAGCATGGACACATCGAGGGGGCGCGGGGCGGTAACGATGCCTGGGTACACCCACTATCAACTCCTGGGGGTCGCAGCAAATGCAACCGGTGTGGAAATTCGGCGCCGTTTTCGCGAACTCGTCAAGAAATACCATCCTGACGTGACGCCGGGTGTTGAGGGGAACAAGTTCAGGGCGATCATGGAAGCTTACAGAACTCTGAGCAATCCTCGGACGCGCAAGATCTACGACCGGGAACTTAAGAAACCGAAAGAAGAATCAGGCCTCCCTCAACAATCCCATCCTTCGGTTGAACCATCCACAGATTGAACCGGCCTGCGAGATCGAGGGTCAAGCGCTGCGCCCAGTTTTCCACGGAAGTGTGCCCTGTTCAGTGAAGAAGTGAAGGTCAGATACGAGGGAGGGGCAGAGACTTCAGAAGGTTAAGAGGAATGGAGCCGGCGAAGGGAATCGAACCCCCGACCTACGGTTTACGAAACCGTTGCTCTACCGACTGAGCTACGCCGGCACACAAAAATGCTCACCCAGCAAAGTTAGCGTTACCGCCAGACCCGTGGGTGAGCATTTTGAGAGGAGAATAGAATGGCGGACGCGCCCCGCCAAACTAAACCCGCAGTGAGTCTAGGAAATCGCCAAGTCGATGTCAAGGAAATTCTCAGATTTTTTTGTTTACGCTAAATACTGTACTTTCAATTACTTACAATGATTTCTGGCGTCGAAATTACGAACACGTCGAATTTCTGCGGAAAATGCCCCATCGTGTTTGTAACTGGTTGAAAATAATAGCCTTAATCCTAGTTTAGTTTTATCTGGATGAACTGGTCGTGCTCAGGGTTGGCCCAACTGTCCGGGAACCACTTCATTGCGGCGCGTCGCGAGAGAAAGATGATTATTCCACCCCCAAATGCGAAGCCCGAAATGATGAACGAAAGCATGATGTTCGCGAGAACCAGGCGGACGACTTGCATCGTAAACTCACCGCGGTCGGGAGCGCGCTCGTTCCAACTGACATTGGCCGTAACCTGGAACTGGTCCATCAGTTTCTTTGCCGCCGACTCTGACCCGGATTCCAAAACCAATATGACAAATGAGCTGCGGCGGCGCCCATACACCGACTCCGCGCCGCGATCCTGGTTGACGGCGAGGAGACTCTCCATGACGGCGAAGCGCGCGCGTGCAATCTGTGGCGTGGGATAGGTGATGGCGAGCACCGTGGCGGGCGCGGGTCCGGATGCGTAAGTGCCGACCTGCGCCTCGGCACCCTGCGTAAAGCCGATGAGGTCAGTGCGAAACTTGGGCAGGATACGACTGGCTGCCTCGAGCCCGAGCAGATATCTTTCCGATCCGGCCACCAAACCTTGCGCGGGCAGCGGGGCCGGCACGCTCGCCGAATCCTGGCGCGAGGGGCGTGTGCCCCCAACCAGGATCAGCAGTGCCATGAGGTTGTCCTCGGAAACCTTGTAGTTTGCCGTTGGCCGGGCCCGAATGAAAAAACGGCCGCGCGACATCTGGGCACTTTCGGGTCCGATGATGGTGAACTCCATTCCCTTTGCAACCGCAAGGTTGGCGGTCTGATAGAACATAAAGAGCCCGAATGCGGAGGTAGGATCCTGGGCTTCTTCCAGCAGCATTTCCGCCTTCTTATCGGCGAGATGATAGGTGCGCAGGATGACTGTCTTCACGCCGAATTCACGCTCGATGGCAGGGTCGCCCCCCCACTGGCGCACCACTTCGAGGTCCATCGGTTGCGCGCTCACCAGGTGCCAGTTGGCGGCGGGAATCAAGGGAATGACGTTGTGCTCTTGCGCCGCTGCCGAACACGCCGCGACGGCAAAGGCCAGCAAGGTCCCGAATTGCCTGGGCCAGCGGGAAACCATCCACCAAAGAGAATATCAGAAATTTCGGGTCTCGGCGGCAGAGGATTCGTCAGGCGCGGAGTCGCGCCGCTCGGCCTGTGCCGCGACCTTGACGCCGCCCAGGTTGTTCACGTATTGCTCGATGCCGCGGTAAAGCGCCTCGGCAATGTGCTCGCGATGGTCCGACTTTTTCAGCAGGCGTTCGTCCTGGGGGTTGGTGAGGAAGGAGATTTCCGCCAGCACCGAGGGCATCTTGGCGCCGATCAGGACGACGAATGGCGCCTTCTTGATGCCGCGGTTCTTCTGCTGGCCGGTGGCTTTCCGGAGTCGCGTGAAAACCTCGCGCTGGACTTGCAGGGCGAAATCCTGGGATTCTTCGATCTTCTCGGTCAACGCAATCTTCTTAATCATATCCTGGAGTTCGTGGACGGACTCCTGGGTCGTGGCGTTTTCGCGTGCCGCCAACTCCAAGGCCTCGGGACTGGAAGTGAAATTCAGGTAGTAGGTCTCGATGCCGCGCGCGCGCTTGTCGCGGCTGGCGTTGGCGTGGACGGAGATAAACAGGTCGGCCGCTTTCTCATTGGCGATGGCGGTCCGCTCCTCAAGGGGAATGAACGTGTCGTCGGAGCGGGTCATGACGACCTCGGCGCCCGTCTTCGCCTCCAACAACTTTCGCAGGCGCAAGGCCACGTCCAAAACCACGTCCTTCTCGCAGAGGCCGGTCGGCCCAATCGTTCCCGTGTCGTGCCCGCCGTGGCCGGGGTCAATCACAATGCGTGCAATCTTGAGCCCCAGCGCCCGAGTCAGCGTCCGCGAACCCGCCTCGGTGGGAGCAGCGGCTTTGATCGGAGGCGGAGTTTCGCCGGGAGTTGTGGCCGCCGGCTCTTCCTTTTTCGGCCGTGTGGCCGGCAGGGGAGGAATCTTCACCGAGGCAATCTCTTTCTTTTTGCTTGCCGAAGAGGGTTCCGGCTTTTCGGCCTCGGCGTTAGTCTCGGGCGCCCGGCCTGAAGGCTTGCGCTCCGCCTTCTGCGCCGTGCCGGACTCTGTTGCGACGGGTTTTTTGGCAGCGGGCGGCTGAGTAGCTTGCGGCGTAGCGGCTTCCCGAGTCTTCGCGACCTTGGGCGCCTCGGCTTTTTCCGGCGGGTTGGAGGGCGGGCCGTTGATATCGATGACCAGCCGGAAGGGATTGGGCAGCGTAAAGACGGAATAGTCCTCAATCTTCTCCACGTCCAGTACCACGCGCGTCACGGTCGGCTGATACTGGCCGATTCGCACCTGGCGCAAGAAACCGTCTTCGACGGGGAAAGTCTTTCCCACCATTGCGGAACTGAGGCGCGTGTTAGCCAGGTCCAGGACAATCCGGTCGGGGTTGGGCACGCGGCGGCTTTCGAACTTGACCTCCCCCTCGACGCTCACCACGATGCGGGAATAGTTGGGGCCCACCCAGCGGCGGACGGCCGTGACCTCGGGTAGGAAACTCGGCCGGCGTTTCTCCTCCTTGACGGGCGGAGCGACGGTGCGCTCAGCCAGCGCCCGCTCGATTTGTTTCAGTTTCTCGCGGGCCTCCGCGGTTTTGGGCGAATGGCCATATTTCTCGATGAATTCCTCGAAGGCCTTGCGCGCCTCTTCGGGCTCGTCCAGATCGGCGCGATAGATCTCGGCAATGGTGAATAACCCGTCGCGCGACAGGCCACTCTGCGGGTATTCGCCGATGAGATAGCGATAGGACTGGATGGCGGTGCGATAGTAGTCGTCGCTTTGAAATCGCCGGCCCATTTCCGCGTAAACCTCCGCCACGGCCGCCAGGGCGAAGGGCGCGCGGCTGTACGTCGGGTCGGCCGCATGGACCGAGCGGAACGTCCGAATCAGTTTCTCGTAGTCGGCTTTTTCTCGTGCGCCCTCGGGGCGGGAAGCCAGCGTGGTGCGCATGCGGACGGCGGTTTCGTAGGAGGATTTTGCCCGCGCGCGCCGCGTTGCGGCAGCGGCCGGAGAAGCAAAGGGCAGGGAAGCCAGCAGGCTGGCAAGAAGGAAGGCGCTCCAGGTTCGTGGAACTCGCTTCGTCAACCTCAAACGTTCAATCTCCGCAGTCGTCCCTGCCCGGCCCCCTCAGGTCGCAGCCCGGTCGGGCCGGCGGACGGCGTCCGGGATTAACTAGAATTCATACCCATCGGTGAAATGCACCACACCTTGCGCATCGACGTAGCGATAGATTGGAGCCTTGGGAGGTTCGCTGGATTTCTTTTCGGTGTTGCCGTTGAGCGGGCCGCCGTAGAGGCCGTTGACTTTCCGGATGTACTCGCGGGTTTCTTGGAACGCGGGGACTCCTCCCCGGCGAAGCACCGAATTCTCCCCTGCATTGTATGCGGCGAGTGACAACGAAAGGTCGCCTCCAAAAAGATCCAACAGGTATTTCAGGTGGTTGACCCCGCCCTCGATGTTCTGTTTCGGATCGAAGGGATTGTCCACGCCATATCGCTGCGCCGTGGCGGGGATCAGTTGCATTAAGCCCATGGCGCCTTTGTTCGAAATGGCTCTGGGGTTGTAGTCGGACTCGACTTGGATGATGGCGTGAATCAGTTTGGGGTCAACCTGGAAGCGGTCGGCGGTCTGTTGAACCAGGCGGTCAATCTCCTCGGGCGGGACGTCGGAGAAGTTAGCCCGGAAGGAATGGAAGCCGCGAGAGAGCCCGCCGGTCGAGGGTGCCGAGTCCGTAATGTTGATATAAACCTTGTGGCCGTGCTCGTCCACCAGGGCCACAATTCGATCGGCACGCGCCGGCTGAGCAGAAACGAGCGTCAGCCCGAACGCGAACCCGCAGGCCAGGGTAAGGAAACTGAATTTCGAGTGATTGTGCATTGAGCTCCCGCTCCGTCACGGCGGAGTATAGAACTCATCCCCTCTCGCTTTCCTGGGTCCCCAAGAAGTCCGGGGAGAAACCCATGCCCCTTTGCGGACGGGGAAATCGTTGGCGCGCCGCCCTCACCGCCTGGGCACGGAAGCTGCCCGGCCCCTAGAACTAGTCGGATTATACCACCAAATGGAAGCTGACAGTCAGCTTCCCCACGTACCGCATGCCGTCTACCGCCTACCGTTCTACCCCTTCCGCTTGGCTTGCTCCGCGACGGCCTTGGCGGCCCGGGCGACGGCCTCCGGATCGCCCAGGTAGTAGTGCTGGAGGGGTTTCAGGTCGTCGTCGAGTTCGTAGACGAGCGGAATCCCCGTCGGGATGTTCAGTTCAACGATCTCCTCATCGGGAATGTTGTCGAGATACTTGACGAGCCCTCGCAGGCTGTTGCCGTGTGCTGCGACGATGACGCTCTGGCCGGAATGCACCGCAGGCGCGATCGTCTCGTGCCAGTAAGGAAGCGTGCGCGCCACGGTATCCTTCAGGCATTCGGAGAGCGGGAGATCCTTGAATTTCAGGTCTTGGTAGCGGGGATCCTTGCCGGGAAAGCGGTCATCGTCGCGGGTGAGCGCCGGCGGCGGGATATCGTAGCTGCGCCGCCAGATTTTTACCTGCGCCTCGCCGTATTTCTCGGCCGTCTGTGCCTTGTTCAGACCCTGCAGCGCCCCGTAGTGGCGCTCGTTCAGACGCCAACTGTTGTGGATGGGAATCCACATCTGGTCCATTTCCTCGAGGGTCAGCCACAACGTCTTGATGGCGCGCTTCAGAACCGACGTGTAAGCCACGTCGAAGACGAAGCCTTCGGCTTTCATCAGTCGGCCACCTTCAATCGCTTCCTCAATACCCTTTTCACTCAAGTCCACGTCCGTCCAGCCCGTGAAAAGATTCTCCTTGTTCCAGATGCTCTCGCCATGCCGAAGAAGAACAACTTTGTGCACAATGATTGCTCCCTTCTATGAACAGTTTGCCCAACTGACGTCGGGCCTTCCATTATATGCGGGAAAGACGCAGTTGTAGAGACGCCCTGCTGGGGTGTCTTTGTCTAGTGCCGTGTAACCGAAAAAAGTGACACACTCGATGACCTGTCATTCTGAGCCCGTTCGCTTCGCTGAGGGTAAACTCCGCGAAGAATCTGCTTTTCTCTAATCATATGGAACAACTGCAGATGCTTCTCCCGCTCAGAGCGGGATCAGCACGACATCGAGGTTCTGGCATGTGTCACCTATTTCTGAAACACGACACTGGTATGCGCGCTGAGGTGAAAAACGCCCGCCCCGGCTGACATTGCGGCCCCATGTTGCGCAGCTCCAACGCGCCGCGGCAATCAGGACAAGAATGGTGTATAGTTGGCTTGATCCAGTCGGGAGGAGTGCGGTGCCGGTTAAATACGTCCTGTCAGACTATGTAGCTGAAGCATTGGCTACCGCTCATTACGACAAGCTCGAAGATGGGTCCTACGTCGGTCGAGTACCCGCCTGCCAGGGCGTTGTCGCGTTCGGAATCTCATTGCGCGAATGCGAGGACGCTCTCCGTTCCACGCTCGAAGATTGGATCCTCCTTGGCCTTCGAATGGGTCACCCCTTGCCTGTCATCAGTGGAATCGACCTGAATCGGGAGCCCGCGCGTGAGCCGGTGGACACCGTGTAAGCGCAAGGAGTTCATGCGCCGCTTGCGGGGGCTAGGTTTTGACGGGCCCTATTCAGGTACACGCCACCAATTCATGATCTTCGGCGAGAAACGGCTCGCGATTCCTTCCAACCCCGAATACTCGATTCCGCAGCTCCGATTCATGATGCGTGAGGTTGAGACCATCGTCGGACGGGAAATCACCTTGGAGGCCTGGAGCGAGCTCTGAGCGAGTAAAGACAAGCAGCCAGCCGCGCTTGTTTAATCGAAAATCAGCAATCGACAATCTCCAATTACCGCTACAACATTCTCTCGACGACGGAAGGAATAGCCTGCAGGGCTTCATCCAACTTGGCGGGATTTTTCCCGCCCGCTTCGGCCAGGTCCTTGCGGCCGCCACCGGAACCCTCGACGATCTTCGCAGCTTCGCGCACGATCTTGCTGGCGTCGAGACGGTCGGTGAGGTCTTTGGTGACCGCAACCACCAGCGCCACGTTGCCATTCGCGACACTTCCCAGCACGATCACGCCGGAGCCGAGCTTGGGGCGGAGATTATCCACCATCTGCCGCATGGCGGCGCGGTCGGGCACATCAACGCGGGCGGCGATAAGGCGTACGCCTTTCACATCCTTTGCCTGATCAACTAGGTCTCCAGCCTGAGATGCGGCTTGCTTCATATGCTGGGATTCAAGCTGTTTGCGGAGCTTCTTTTCGGAGTCAGCCAGCTTTTCGGCGGCCTGAACCAAATCATCAGGTTTGGCGCGCAACGCATCGGCAAGGAGCGCCAGCGTCTCGCTCGCCTCGCGCAGTTGCTTCAGAACACCCGCGCCCGTTAGCGCCTCGATACGGCGTGTTCCAGCGGCGACGCTGCCTTCGGAAACCACTTTGAAGAGGCCAATATCGCCCGTCCGCCGCACGTGCGTGCCACCACAAAGTTCTTTCGAGAAGCTGCCATCGGCAATCGAGACCACCCGTACGCGGTCGCCGTACTTCTCGCCAAAGAGCGCCATCGCGCCGGTGTTCACCGCAGCGTCAAGCTCCATGACGTTGGTGTTCACTTCTTCGTTTTCGAGCACGTGCTCGTTCACCAGGTCTTCGATGTCGAGCAAGTCTTGCTCATCTACCGCCGCGTAGTGCGTGAAGTCGAACCGTAACCGGTCCGGCGCCACCAGCGATCCGGCCTGCTTGACGTGGGTGCCCAGCGTTCGTCGCAGCGCCGCGTGGAGCAAGTGCGTTGCGGTGTGATTGCGGCGGATCGAGTCGCGCCGCTCCGCATCGACAACAGCCGTAACAATTTCACCTACGTGCAAGTGTTCGCGCGCGCTCACCCTGTGAGCAGTCCTGCCCATGACGGGAGCGAAGGTGTCCTTGACCTCGGCGAGCAGATCCACTCGCGGCGAAAAGAATCGCCCTGTATCGCCTACTTGGCCGCCAGACTCTGCGTAGAAGGGAGTGTGGTCCAAGATGATTTCACCCTCTTCACTGGCCCTCAATTCTGACTGTTCAGCACGGTTACGCACGATCAACAATATCTTGCATCCGTGAGATTCAGTTTGTGTGTACCCGTCAAAGGCCGTATGGAAGTGCTCTGAAAAATAGGCGGGACTTGGAGTATCCTTACTCGCACCCTTCCAACTCGCTCGCGCCCGTTCGCGCTGCCGCTGCATCTCGGCTTCGTAGCCTTCGAGGTCAATGTCGAGCCCGAAATTTCTGACCACGTCTCGAACGAAATCTGGCCGCAAGCCAAAGGTGTCGTGCAGTATGAAAACGTCCTTGCCTCGGACCCGCCCGAGCGGCAGTTCCTCCTGTTCCGGGGCCATCCCCATCCACCAGGCTTTCCACTGAGCGAACAGTTTTGTATCGCCAGTGTTGAGAAGGACATCGGCTTCGTCCAGCTTCTCCATGCCTACGCGCGTCGTGTGCGCGTACTTTTCTTCCTCGATCTTGATGGCCTTGGTGACGTGGTGCTCGTGTTCAACTAGCTCGGGATAGGCGTCCTTCATGATCTGCACGACGTGGCCGCCCATCTTGTAGAGGAACGGCTCGTTCAGGCCGAGGGTCTGGCCATGGTAGAGGGCGCGGCGCATGATGAGGCGCAGCACGTAGCCGCGGCCTTCATTGGAGGGCAGGACGCCGTCGGAAATCAGGAACGCTGACGCGCGGGCGTGGTCGGCGATGATGCGTAGCGAAACGTCGGTATCGTGGTTTGAGCCGTACTCGACGTTAGAGAGTTCTGCGGCTTCCTGGATCAGCGGCCGGAAGAGGTCGGTGTCGAAATTCGAAATCTTGCCTTGCAGCACCGTGCAGAAGCGCTCGAGCCCCGCGCCGGTATCAATCGACGGCCGGGGCAGGGGAGTCATGGTTCCCTGCTCGTCACGATTGAACTGCATGAAGACCAGGTTCCAAAGTTCGACGTAGCGGCCGCAATCGCACGGGAACTGGCAATCTTTGTGCCCGAGATCGCTTGCGGCGGGGCCCTGGTCGTAATGGATTTCCGAGCACGGCCCGCAGGGTCCGGTATCGCCCATCTGCCAGAAGTTATCCTTCTCATCGAAGCGGAAGATGCGGTGGCGGGGGACGATCTTGGCCCAGAGTTCTTCCGCTTCGTCGTCCTCGCGAAAAACTGTGGCATAGAGCTTGGCGGGCGGAATTCCAAAATCCTTTGTCACCAACTCCCAGGCCCAAACGATGGCGTCTTTCTTGAAATAGTCGCCGAAGGAGAAGTTGCCGAGCATTTCGAAGAAGGTGTGATGGCGCGTGGTGCGGCCCACCTGTTCGAGGTCGTTGTGCTTGCCGCCGGCGCGCACGCACTTCTGCGACGAGCAGGCGCGCGCGTAATCTCTCCTCTCGCGGCCCAAAAAGACGTCCTTGAACTGGTTCATGCCGGCGTTGGTGAAAAGCAGCGTCGGGTCGTTGGCCGGGACGAGCGACGACGAACGCACCACCCTGTGGTCGCGCTCTTCAAAGAACCTTAGGAATCGGGTTCGAATCTCTTTTGATGTCATGCGAAAAAGTGTGAAGTATGAAGGGTGAAGGATGAACGGCCCCGGTCAATTTCATCCTTCATACTTCACCCTTCATCCTTTGTATCGTTAGCATCTACTTCCACTCCTTCCGCAACCGTCCTTAACTCTGGGCGGGAGCGGATGGATTTCATAATAGCATCGGCGGCGAAGCCGCGGCGCAGCAAACTCTGGCAGAGTGAAGCGAGCTTGCTGCGGGTCAGGGGCAGGCGCAGCGCGCGGACTTTCTTTTCCAGGACTTTCTCGAGCAGTTTGCGCTCGTCGGTCTCTTCGTAGGCGTGTTGGATGGCCGGCTCGATGTGCTTGAAGTTGACGAGCTTGGCCCGCAATTCGCGGCCGACGCGGTAGCGTCCGAAAGACTTGTTGCGCACCAGCGACGACGCAAAATATTCGGCGAATTTCTTATCGTCGAGGTAGCCGAGTTCGCGCAGGCGCGCGATGGCGTCCGCGACGGCGGCGTTTTCAGGGAATTTGCGTTCCAGGGCGCGGCGCAACTCCGCCACCGAATAAGCGCGGCGGGCGAGCATGCGGAGGGCGGCGGAGTAAGGCCCCGGCGGTGGCTCTTTATCTCTTGGCAAAGCGGTCCGTTTGGCTGGAGCGCTCCATTTCCTCGCGCGCCGCGTCGCCCGTCGAGCGGATGCCGGCGATGCGCAGCTTGAACTCGTCGGGGTTGGACGAGTTGACCAAGGCCTCGTCGAGCGTGATCAGGCCCTGGGTGTAGAGGTCGTAAAGCGACTGGTCGAAAGTCTGCATGCCGTATTGCGAGACGCCGGCGGCGATGGCATCGTGGATCAATCGGGTCTTATCAGCGTTGATGATGCAGTCGCGAATGTATTCGGTGGCGATCAGGACTTCCACGGCCGGCACGCGCCCGATGCCGTCCGACTTGCGCACTAGGCGCTGCGAGATGACCGCGCGAAGCGTGGTAGCCATTTGCAGGCGGATCTGTTTCTGCTCGGGGGGCGGAAAGACGGCGATGATGCGCTGAATGGTTTCCGTGGCGTCGAGTGTATGCAGGGTGGAGAAGACCAGGTGGCCGGTTTCGGCGGCGAGCAGCGCCGTCTGGATGGTCTCGAGGTCGCGCATTTCGCCCACCAGAACGACGTCGGGATCCTGTCGCAGGGCGGCGCGCAAGGCCGAGCCGAAGCTGGGCGTGTCCACCCCCACCTCACGCTGGTTGACAAACCCTTTCTTGTCGCGATGCAGGAACTCGATGGGGTCTTCGATGGTGATGATGTGGTCGGTGCGCGTGGAGTTGATGCGGTCGATCATGGCGGCAAGCGTGGTGGACTTGCCGCTGCCGGTCGTTCCGGTCACCAGCGCGATGCCGCGCGCCTCTTCGCAAATCTTGTCGACGACCTTGGGCATGAAGAGTTCTTCGAGCGTTCGGATTTTGGTGGGAATGACGCGCAGCACCATGCCCACGTTGCCACGCTGCTGGAAGACGTTGACGCGGAAGCGCCCCAGGCCCGCCACGCCATAGGCCATATCGAGTTCGGTGCTTTCCTTGAACTTCTGCTTCTGCCGGTTGGTCATGATGCTGAACGCCATGTTCAGCATGTCTTCGCTGGAGACGCGCGGGAACTGCGACAGCGGGCGCAACTCCCCATCGACGCGGACGTAAGGGTAGTTGCCAACCTTCAGGTGCAAGTCCGAAGACTTGTTCTCACAGGCCGTCCGAAGCAGTTCGTCAATGGTCATATCCAAACCTCGCTGGCGTGCATCCCTGACGTGTTGCCAAAGTTAGCACAGCACCGCGCGAGAGTCAAAGGCGGAAAACGGAATTCAGAAGCCAGGAGCCAGAATTCAGAATGATGAATTCTGAATTGTGAGCGGCGAATGGCGAGGCAACGCGACGCTTAGTTAGCGTGTTGGACCGCGCTATCTATTTTTCAAGCTCAGCGAAGCGATGGACCCCTCTGTTGTGGGAACTGGCGAGTGCGCGGGTCGTTTGCCGCTCGGAACTGATCACGGTTCTTCAGGATCACAATTCCCCGGGCTGGTTCACCAAGCCGCCAGTTACCTGTCTGGCCGCTGCGCGCGGAGACTCTTGCGCAACCGCGCATTCACAATTGCTTCCATATTCGTGTGTTTCTGCTCTGCTTCCTCACGAACCGCCTGCGCAATCTTAGGTTCCAAGCAAACCCAGTCTTCCTTTCGGCCGCGCCATCGAACCGTCAGTACAACCGACTTGTTGTTTGCGCGCCAAGTGTGACGGACCCCCGGTTGCCACACGACAAAGTCACCAGGCCTTATTAGCGTGTAAGTCGTGCCGTCGAATTCTATCGAGAAGTCCCCTTCGATGAGGACGCTCAGGGACCATTTTTCTTTTTCTTGACTCCAGTCATGGCGGCGTTGGCCGGTAGAGTGTATTCCCCACTTGAGTTCGACCTCATCCCCGGCGAGAATTGGGTGACATCCACTATGGTATGTCCCCATAAACCAACCTCGCTTTCCGGGTTCGGCACCGATGATATCCGCATTTCCCAGGAAATGATCCGGCAGGGCGCTAGGACCCGGGAGTGGCACTGTTGGATTTGACATCGGTTCCTCCATCAATCGGAGCCCGTAGTGGGTCCGCAGGTTTAAGGGGGGCCAAGTTGCCACGGCACAATGTCCGTGTCGTAGCTATCTTCCTGCAACCACGGGTTGCGCGCAAAGCGTGAGCCAGCCGTATTTATCTTCGGCGCGGCCTTCGACGATGGAGAGGAAGCGTTCCTGGAGCTGCTTGGTGATGGGCCCGGGTTTGCCCTTGCCGACCACGATGCGGTCGACAGACCGGATGGGAGTGATTTCCGCCGCGGTGCCGGTAAAGAAGACTTCCTCGGCGATGTAGAGGATCTCGCGCGCCAGCGCCTGCTCGATGAGCGTGAAGCCGAGTTCCCGCGCCAGGGTGATGACCGAGTCGCGCGTGATGCCGGGTAGCACGGAGGAGGCGAGGGGCGGGGTGAAGATCTTTCCATCCTTGACCACGAAGATGTTTTCGCCGCTGCCTTCGCTGATCTGGCCGGCGTGATCGAGGGCGATGCCTTCGACGTAGCCGTTGGTGATGGCCTCCATCTTGATGAGCTGCGCGTTCATGTAGTTGGACGCGGCCTTAGCCATCGCCGGCATGGTGTTGGGCGCCATGCGTTGCCAGGAGGAGACGCAGACGTCCACGCCCTGCGCCAGCGCTTCCGCGCCCAGGTATTTTCCCCACTGCCAGGCGAGCAGGTAAACCTCGATAGGATTCTTGAGCGGGCTGACGCCCACCTCGCCGTAGCCACGGAAAACAATCGGGCGGATGTAGCAGTGTTGCGCCTTATTGACGCGCACCAGCTCGATCATGGCCTGCTGGAGCTGCTCGCGGGAGTACGCGAGTTCCATGCGGTAGATCTTGGCGGAATTCACCAGCCGGTCGGTATGCTCTTTCAAGCGGAAGATGCCGGGGCCCTGCGGGGTTTCGTAGCAGCGAATGCCCTCGAAGAGGCAGGACGCATAGCTGACCACGTGCGAGGCCACGTGGATCGTGGCATCGTTCCAAGGGATGAATTTTCCGTTGTGCCAAACCTGCTCGTAATATGTGATGGCCATGAGTTCTTCTCCGAGCGCTCGGTAAGAATGATTGGCGGCGCTCAAGCTCGCTGTGAGCTCAGCCGCGCGCCGGCCCAACGCAAGAATTATAGCATGAAGGTTTTTCGGGCCTTCCCAAAAGGCCGCGCAGTGCCTGCATTGTCTCTCCTGATTCTCTGTCTCTTGGACTATGCGCGCTGATTGCCGCTAGCGGCCCAACCATGCCCTTGCGGCTACCGCACGTGCGCGGCCGACGGGGCAGTACTGAAGTACCGGGTACCTTCGGCCTATGGTCAAATCAAATCAGCGAATGCTATTTATCAGGGCAGAGGATCGGTGGAAATCGCACCGAGACTCAGGGCGAGACGCAGATTATACGGGAGAGGGCTGATTACACTTCTCCCCATTGCTTGGATGCTTTCCCTCGGCGAAGGAATCGTGGGGGAGCAGCCAAAGAAACTCTTATGCAGGCAACAAAAATTTTTGCCTTGCATCTATTACAAGTGTAGTGGAAAAATCTCCACTACGTGGGGTGTGATGGGGTTAGGCCAATGGCTTTCATTCGCAAACGCGGGAATTCTTATTACCTGGTGCACAGCGTGCGCAAAAAAGGCCGCGTGCAGCAGCTCCACCTGGCTCGTCTGGGACATCGCCCGCGCATTTCGGAAGACGTTATTGAAGGAGTATCCTCCAAGCATCCCTTCGTGCGGGTTGACTGGCAGGGGCTGAAGGAGAAGGCTGGGCACGAGCTTGTGCAGCCCTTCCAAAACGACGCGCAACACCTCAAGGAACTACTCGCCTCGGTTCGCAACCTTCATTTCGACATCGCGGACTTACACCTACCTGTCTTGGAAATGACGCAAGACCGAGAGCTCACGGCACAACTGGTCTCGGGGCTCAAGCTGCTCCGAGCGACGCTGGATGTGAAGCTGGCACAGCTCCGCAAGGGAGGTGCTCCGTCCTACAAACAATAGGGCGGGGAAAGGACCACGATGAGCACGCGTCAAACCATGCTCGACCCGACGATGAACAGTCTCGAGGTGCGGGACTTCGAGGCCGGTCTGCGGCGGCGAGTGGTGGGCCAGGACCGGGCCGTCAACAGCCTGGCGCGCATCTACCAGATCTATTTGGCGGGGCTGGCGGCGCCCGGACGGCCGTTGGTCAATTTGTTGCTGCTCGGTCCCACCGGCTCCGGCAAGACGCGGCTGGTGGAGGCGGCGGCGGAATCGCTCCTGGGAGACGTGCGCGCCGTGGTCAAGGTGGATTGCGCGGAGTTCCAGCACAGCCACGAAATCGCCAAGCTGATCGGCTCGCCGCCCGGCTACCTCGGCCATCGCGAGACGCAACCGCTGATTACGCAGGAAATTCTCGAGGAGCATTACACCGAGAAGGTCAAGCTCTCGCTGATTCTCTTCGACGAGATTGAGAAGGCCTCGGACGCGCTGTGGCAACTCCTGCTCGGCATCCTCGACAAAGGCACGCTGACCCTGGGGGACAACCGGCGCGTGGATTTCTCGCGCGCCTTGATCTTCCTGACTTCCAACCTCGGTTCCCACGAAGTGAGCGGGCTGATGACCGGGGGGATTGGTTTTGCCAACGGTTCGCACGATGACCATGACGATCTCGACCAGAAAATCTATCGCGTCGCCACGGAAGCCGCGCGGCGCAAGTTTTCGCCCGAGTTCATGAACCGCATCGACAAGGTGATTGTGTTCCGCGCCCTGCGGCGAAATCACCTGGAACAAATCCTGGACATCGAACTGAGCCGCGTGCAGGAGAGGATCATGACCGCCACTGGCAACCAGTTTGTCTTCAAATGCACGGTTCCGGCGCGCGATTTCCTGCTGCGCGAGGGGACCGACCCGAAGTTCGGCGCCCGGCACCTGAAGCGCGCCATCGAGCGCCACCTGGTCTTTCCGCTTTCCAACCTCCTGGCGACCCGGCAGATCGAGCTCGGCGACCTGATTACCGTCGATTTCGACGATGGGCGCGAGCGGCTGATCTTCCTGAAGGAGCATCAGGGTGCGCTGGTGGGCAGCGTGGGCGGCTCAAGCGAAGAACCCGCCATGGTTCCGGCGGCGAGCCATCGTGCCGGCGCGACTCGCGCCCTGGCGCGTCGCGCCTCGCGCGAATAAGCCCGCTGGTGCGGCGGTCATGACCGCCGGTCACGCATCTTCTCTGGGTCGCGCGCTTCTGGCAATGTGGGGCGCCGCTTCAGCTACCTTCGTAAGGTTTTCACACACTCTCTGGTGCCTGCTCCTTGAGTTGCATCCCTTGCGTGCCCGAGGCGGCGCCAATGCACCGGGTGGCTCTCGGCCGGTGATTCCGGCAAAAAGCTTCCATCCGCTTCTTGGCCGCAATCCCGCTCTCTGGTAGGATGCGCGGAGCGTGGACCTCTTATGAGTGCAGACACTCTGCGTCATGCCGCCTACGTTGCGGGAGCGGTCGTAGGGAATGTGATCGTGTCGAGCCTGGCTTGGCGAATCCTGGGGGGCAAGTCTCGAAATCTGCGCCGGCTGGGGAGAGTGCTCGGCGCCGCATTTTGTATCGCCAACCTCGGCCTGGCGGTGGTCTGTTTCCTGTTTCTACTGCGGAACGGCGGAGACTGGTTCCATGTCGCGCTGCTGCTCATCGCCGTTGTCTTTGCCTTCCGGATCGGCGGTGCCACCGCCGGGCGGTACCCTTAGGCCGCGGGCCGAGCCATTCTCAGGTTGTGCACGGGGTGGCGAGTGAAGAAGTCGAACGCCAAGCTCTACTGGCACGGGCGCATGGCGTAGACATGCTGTAGTTTGCATGGGTGCGATAACCCAGAGAGACTTGGAATTCAGAGTTGATTGCAATATGGCCTTGCTCAGGGCCCGACACGATTTGCAGACATCAAAAAGCCCGTCAGCTAACGGGTCTGCACCCCCCGCGAGCCTAAACGGATCAACGGTAGGGGAGGCTCTTGAGCAGCTCTTTTGTTTGGATGTCCGTTCCGGAGGCAGGCATCCGAAAAGGTGGTACGGGCGACATTCACAACCAGGATTCACTGCCCGATGCCGTGCTCACCGATAGCGCGGTAACAGTCGAGGTTTCAAAAGGTTAGCTGGTGGACCTGGTGGGGTTCGAACCCACGACCTCATGACTGCCAGTTCAACAGCTGATAACAAGACGCTACCGCCAAAAACCGCCTAAGCCCGCTATTTACGCGGATTTAATCGGCATTCACCATGAATTCGCAGTTACAGCGGATGCCGGCAAAACGGGGCGGTTTAGAGCTAGTTACGTCACAAAGCACGTCACAAAATTGCACCAAGTAGGGCAAGTTTGGGCTATGGTAACTACAGGCCTGGTGTCTATCGGCGCATCCTGGGCCAACGACGCGCGATTATCGGGGCATCCTGGAAGCTGCCTGGAATCTTCCTGACCTTACGGGCGCTACTGGATCATGGCCGATCGGGCGGGTTAATTTTGGAATAGAACGTTGAGCCGGACTCGGGGTTTTTGTATTCGGCTTTGGCGGGATAGAGCATCGGCTTTCTAATCTTTCCAATGCCATTGCAAGGCTATGCACGAAATAGCATCAACCTGAAATATCAACACCTTACAAAAACGCCCCACGCATCGACACGCATGGTTTAGCATAAAATTGCAGAACCAAGGGGCACCAGAAGGGGCACCAGTAAAGCCCCGGCCGACGAAGGTTTAAAAAAGGGGGGGTATGTAGCTATGGGCGGGGTCGGATCGGCGCCTCCCAGGGCATCCAGGGCGGCTTTTTGGGGCAATCCTGGAGCAGGTCGGGAGTTACGCCAAATTCACAGTTTGCGTCCACGCGTGGACGCGGAGGATGGCCCAGAAGCCGGCGGGGATTTCGGCAGGTTCACAGGATCACATCACTGTAGTGTGGGAGGTTCGAGCTTCAGCTCGAAAACGTTTTGGCCACCAGCATCCTCAATACAACGCGCAGCGGCCAGCGAACCACGCGCTCGACCTTCAGCGGGGAGAGCTCGCCGACCTCAACGCTGCCTCTAGGGGCGGAAGACGAAACTGAAACATCACGATCTCCGCGTCGCGAATCGTCGCCGTGATCGGCGGCATCAGCTCACCCCGCACCTCGAGCGTAAAGGCAATATTTAACAGCCAACGCCGCTACGCGGTCCTATGGCGCCCAAGGCCTAAGTGTAATTACAGAAACGGTCTGCTGGTTGCTGCTAAAGACAGCTATTTATGCGGATTTTAGCGGTAATTGCCCAGAACTCGCAACCTCAGCAAACCGCCGCGAATAGTGGCGCTAGCAGGCTAATTACGTCACAAAGCATGTCACAAATTTGAAGAAGAAGAGGTGTTCCTCCACCCTCCTCGTCCCCCAACGATACGTCCACAGGCGTCTTGACACGATCGCGAGGTAATCTAAAAGATGAATCGATAAAAGTCCGCGAGGCGGGACTAGCCCCCGGCTGGGTGCAACGCGGGGCGGAGTGGAAAGTTAGGGAGCATGCCGCGCAGTCCTGCATTAACCGAGGAGCCGCAAACCCTTGGGTAATCTCCCAATTGGCGACGATACGCCCGGAAGCGGTCCAGGGGTGCGTCGGAGCGATCGTTGACGAGTTCGGGGCACCCCTTCTACGGTTCGCGCGGCACTCGCCAGGTTGTCGCTTCTCCGGGATCGTTCGCGCTGAGGGAGGGGAATTAGGTGGTCGCGCTTATGGGCGGCCATGGATTTCCAGATCCAAGAGCTGGATTCCGAGGCTCACCGTTTGGCCTTCCGTGCTCGATCCGCCACACTTCAATCTGTCCGAGCAGCGCAACAGCCGACTTCCTCCGACGCTCGTCCTTGGTTGCCATCTCTGGGCTAACAACCAGATTACGAGCCTGAGTTCTTGAGGAAAAGGGGTAACACTCCAAAGCCGGGGTTCCTTGAAGGAACCGAAAGGAGTATTACCTATGGAAGGTATAGACAAAGTTCAAGGCAAGA
>Ga0315284_10005042_pt1 | contig 18775 bp, 12 predicted proteins | sample YL17G09_16_MG_FD_203696 | JGI IMG/M metagenome (GOLD analysis project Ga0315284, IMG submission 203696) | Sediment microbial communities from Yellowstone Lake, YNP, Wyoming, USA - YL17G09_16 | ecosystem: Environmental > Aquatic > Freshwater > Lake > Sediment | place: USA: Wyoming | collected... | reverse complement strand
CTAGCCCTTCGTAGGGATGCATCTTATTCACTTCTTCAAGGTTCTTTAGTAGCTTCTCTATCATTAAATTTGACCTAACATGTATTCGACACGCCATTGGGGTTTATTTTTATATGGATTATCAGGGATTACCGCATAGGTGTCAATTGGAAAAAAGTGGTTTTTTGATGCAGTCGGCATTGTCGCTGTAGTTCTCAGGGAAGCCAGAAGGTCTGGATTTGTAAAACAGGATTGATATACTATATTATCAACAGTGTAAATCTGTGTTAATCTGTGTCTAAATCGTATATATGGAATTTGGGCCGCAACAATTTGGGAAATGGTTAATCGCAATTGGGGGGATTATAGTATTGATGGGGGTGCTGCTGGTCGCCCTTGGCAAAATGGGTTTGTTCAGGCTGCCGGGGGATTTGGAATTCGGGTCGAAAAACTGGCGGGTTTACATACCATTGGGCAGTTGTATTCTGATTTCACTTGTCCTGACGCTTATCTTCTGGCTTATCAGTTACTTTCGGCGGTGAGGGTTCGAGCTTTTTGTAAAATTTAGCCTCTTTCTCGGAAAGTCTTTTCTGGTCAATCATTGTGCGGATTAGTTTCAAATCCACATTTCGGGGCTGGCCGCCGCTGATGGCTGAGGCGGCGGGCTGCTCAATGCCGCTGGGGATGGTCTGAAGAAATATATTTACCGAAACTGCTGATACAAATATCGCTGCTATTACCGCCCAGGTCAGCACCGTACTTTGGGGGGCGGGTTCTGCGAGAGGCTTTTTTTGATAGCGGCATCTGTCGCAGTATATGCAGTCCAGCCTGTCCCCTGCGGTAAGGCCGAATTCGCAGCGGGCGTATCTTTTGGCGGGGAAGTAACGTTTCAGAAGTGCCAGGGCGTTAAACAGGGACAAAAAAGCACCTGCGGGGCATAGATAGCGGCACCAGAAACGCCCGTAAAAGAGAGAGCCGAGAATGGCGATTGCGGCGATTAGCAGGATTGTCGATTTAAGATTGAAAATTGAGATGAGCAGGTCGGGGGTGAGGGTTGTGCGGTCGCGAGAGATGAAAAATGCAATTATCAGAATGAAAAGAACCACATATTTGACAAATCTTGCTTTTTGCATTTTTTCTATCGAGGGCTGGTGCTTAAACCGGGCAGGGACAATGTAGCTGAGCAGTTCCTGAGCGGCGCCGAAGGGACAGAGATAGCCGCAATAGATATTGCCGAATAATACGGCCAGAAGCGGGGCGCCGACAACAAGTAAAAACGCCGCTGATAATCCTGCGGCTGGTGAATGTAAAGACAGTATAGTTGCGATTTGTTCGGTGGAATACTGGGTATTGAACAGGAGGCCGCCGATGATGAGATTGAATGCGAGGAAGGCCAATCTACTCCAAAATCCGCCGAAGAAAATCACAAGCAGCGTAAATATGAGAGCGGTTATTAAATATATTGCATTGGCGTCCGGCATATATTTGGGTTTTTGAATTTTGGCTGCGGGGACGGTTTGCAAGGTCTGGCCGAGGGCCTGTTCGGCAAATTTATGGGAGGATGTTTGCAGTATTGCCAGGACCGCTTTTGAGCTTACAGTGGCGCCGGTTACAGCGTGGACGTTTGCGAACGGCTGGGGTTGAAACAGTTGGCGGCCGTTCAGCGTCGGTAGCCAGCGGGAGAGAAGTTCAAGATATGCGGGCGTTTCGTTTGAGCGTATTATGCGAAAGTTGAGCAGTTTGCCGGCAGGGTCGATGTAGATTGCGAGGTTTATTTTACCGCCAAAGCCGGTGACATCGGGTGACAGGTCCTGCGAGCTAAAGATGAAACCAGCGGGTTTGCCGTCAGGCTGGGAGACCTTGAAATAATTGAGGCTTCGGTCTTTAATGGGCGTTGAGGTCTGCTCGATGCGCAGTTGGCCGGCAAGAGTTTGGGCCACGTATACCGGCAGAGAGGGACTCAATTTAGCAGCGGCGGCGACAAGTAAATTTGAGCTTATAACAATAGACACCCCCATACCGAATAATATATAACCGAATCTTCGCAGCAGGGGAGCGACAGCGTAGAGCCTTTGGGGATTGTATATTTTTATCACCGCCGGGGGTAAGTTGGCCAAAACAAGCAGGATGAATATGAGCAGGGTTGACTTGGTGCCGAGGACGGGGACAAGGACAAGACCTGTGAGCAGGCCGCCTGCCGATGCGCCGATGTGGTCGGCGGTTTCGAGTTTGCTGCCTGCGGGGCCGGTTTCGATACCGGCGTCGGACAGTTGTGCGGCGGCGATGGGGAAATAACCGCCTGTGCATAAGCCGTAAAGGACAAATGCGGCTGCAAAGAGCAGATGCGTCCACTGGCTGCTCGGCCAAAAGGCAATAGCGCCGAGGATTGCGATTTGTATAAGAATACAGGAACACAGAAGCGCAGATAATCTTGTGCTGTTCTTTACGAGCAGATGTTTGATTAAAGCGCCTCCGACAGCCAGACCGGCCATAAATAGCGATGAGATAACTCCGATATGCAGGTAAAGCGAGCCGAAGCAGGTCTGGTAGAGGTACATAAGCACAATTGCCGTGCCGATGCCCGCCCAGCCGGTGGAGAAAACGAGAAACGAGCTGTCGAAGCCGGATTTGCCGTCTTGCTTGGGAGATTTGAGGATGTAAATGAGCCGCAGCAGGACGAGAACCACGATGGGTATGATTAAGACGGGTGGGCCGGCGAGCGAGAGATTTTTGATGAGTTTCGTGGTCGGCGCACCCGATTGTTTTGCGGTAAGCAGCAGGCTGTAGAGGTTTGTCAGGGGCCTGGAGTCGCGGTTAATCAGAAGTCTTTGCGGCAAATCGGATGAGTTGTAGTTATCAAGAGCAATAGCGGCACGGTCGGGCAGGTAAACCGAAAGCAGGGCGTCGGGGACAAAGATATTTCCCGAATTTTTTATTGCGGCGAAACGGTCCCGCAGGATGCCCGGGTCGCCGGTGAGACTGTTGGAATCGGATGCAATGAACCAGGTGTCATCGCCGGGCGTGAGAACAAGTTTTTGAAAGACCTTTTGGAGCGTTAGTTTCACCGAGGCGCCAAGATTGATTAGCTCGGTGCCCATAATATTTTCGCCGCCGGTTACGCGGACCTGAAGCAGGCCGGCGGGATTGAGAGAATCTTTAATCTGCCGGTAGAATTCGAATGTGTAATAGCGGTTCAGGACAGAGCTGGTTGCATCGGGAAGGTTTATTACGGCGATGTCGTAATATTGTTTTTTGTCGGCCAGCAGCGAGCGGATGTCACCGGCGAGACAATCGAGGCGTTTGTCGGTGATTTTGAATTGTGCCGGTATGACATTGTTGACCTCGCGGACATATTCGCTGTCGGGATGCGCCCAGGTTATATGTTCAACCTGCGGCAGTTTCAGGAGGGTTTGGCACAGACCCAGTCCGGAGCCGACAACGAGGATTCTTTTTGCCGCCGGGTCCTGGCAAAGGCCGATGGCGGCTATTCTGCCGGCGGTGGCCTGGTCGGGTATCGCCTCGATGGTGCCGCCCTGGCTGAGGATTACCCATTGATTATGATAAACGCCGTATAGATATTCAGCCTGTGCCGTCTGGAATGAGCCGGCGAAGGCATCCTGGGGGAGCAATTTTGTCCATTTTACCGTCTGCACATGGTGCATCAGGGTTTTATCTGCGCCGATTGCGAGGCAATATAGCGCACACAGTAAAATCAAAATAGAAAATACACAGCCCTTTATGCTTTTATGTTCGGTGAACAGTTTGGCAAGCTGGACGGCTGATACCGACAATGAAATGATAAAAGCGAGAATGAGGAATATTTTTGCCGGGCTTACGCCGAGCGCCAACAGGACGGTTGTCCCCAGCCCGCCGAGAAAGCTGCCGAGGGCCTCGATGATATATACGTTCGAGACGGCGGTGCCGGTGTCCTGCTGAAGCCACCTGCAGGCGGTCGGGAACAACATTCCGGTAATGATGCTGACTGGCGCATTGACTATCACAGATAAAAACAGGATGTCTCTTATAGACCATAGTGCGTATGCTTCGATGCCGGCCAGTCGGCGAGCCTGAATAATCAGTGCCAACTGGAGGGCAAAAGCCGGCAGGTAACACAGGAAGAGAAATTCCGTATGGCGGGACAGTTTCTCGGCGATTCGGGTGTTTTTATAGACCAGCATTGCACCGAGGCCGACCCAGAGGAGCCAGGAGCCGAAAAATATCCCCACGCTTATATCGTTGCCTTCAAAGGCGGTCAGAAATTCGCGGAAGAGCAGGGTCTGGGCGGCGATGGTGAACAGACCATAACTGAATATCAGCAGGCTGCGGGCGAACCTCATTTTTCCTTCTCACTGAAAACGACGGCCTGAAATGTCAGAAAGGTTGCGCCTTCTTTCCAGGCATCTTCGGGCAGACCTGCCTTGAGGGACAGGTGGGTAAGCATCTGGCTGACGTCCCAGCCTTGTTCGGGTGCGACCTGAGGCAGGAATACAGCCGAGCGGCCTTGTTTTTTCAGGATGACCCCGTCTATGCCTATTCTGATATCTTTTACTGAGGGGACAGGTTTAGGTTCCGTCAACACGGAAATCTCAAACGTGAGCTTATCGCACTCCGGTCTTGTTACTGGATTGAACCGCCAGTCATTGACGCCTGCGTTTATGGCGTTGTTAATCACGGATTCATACAGCGGCCTGTGCGGAAGTATGTCGCCTATGCAGCCTCGAAGCTGCGAATTTTCCTCCAGAGTGACAAACACCGCTCCCTGGGCGCTCATAACGGGGGTTGGCTGAGTTCCCAAATCCGATGGTTGCGGTATTTTCTTGTTCTCCAAATAATAAACCAGAGCCTTGCGGGCCAGTTTCAGCAAATCTTTTTTATCGGTCTCGCTCAAACCTTTGCCTGCCTGTTCTTTTTTTTCGTTTGTTTCTTTCATAATTGTTTTCTCCTGCGGGCCTGCGGAAAAAGCGACCGCCAGATAGCTGACCGAATTGGAGAAATCGCCGGTCAGTTCGCCGGAGGTTGCATATTTCACCAAATCGGTCTTGACCGATTTATTCTGCATCGAGAGGAGTATCGCTATGGGGACAGAGCCGCATATTGTTGCGCTGGTTTTGTTTTTATATTCGAGAAAGCCTTTAGCGTCCAGTTTGGCGATATAGTCATAGGCCCCCATATCGAGTTTTTTGATTTGCTCCGGTATATTTTCCTTAAAAGGCACATAGTCATAGTTCGGCCCGTAGTGTACAAAATCCGAGCTTGCAATCACGAGTGTCTCGTTATCTATCAGCCCTTTAAGCACCGAGGCCGCCTTTTCGATTTGCTCCGCCGAGCAGGCGCCGGCCACTATGGGGACAAATTTGAAGTCCTTAAAGTTGTATTGCAGCAGGGGCAGCTCTATCTGGACGCTGTGCTCATACGTATAGGCCTGTGATATGTTCTTGAACGTTTCGTTTTTCAACAGTTTGCCTATGAATTCCGTATCCAGCGGGACCTCTCCCAGCGGTGTCTTGTAAGCCGCTGCTTCGGGGACACTCAAAACGCCTGGCAGGTACATAGAGTGACTTGGCCCTATTACTACGATGCGTTTGTATTTTCCACCGGCGGTTTTTACGCCACAAGCCGCCGTCTGGCCTGAAAACTGGTAGCCTGCGTGCGGCAAAATCAGGGCAGTTACGTCGGGTTTCGGTTTGACGTCCGCTTTCTTGAAGAATCCTTCGATTTGCTTTGTCAGTTGTCCGGCATCGGCGGGATACCATTGACCGGCGAGGGTGCTCGGCAGGACATTTTTTTTGCCGACTTCTTCGGCAGCAGGTAAGATTGCAGCCGTTGCCAGTAATATGACCAGTGTTATCCATTTTTTAGTCTTCATATCAGCCACTCCATTTACTTTGATTGTTAATATTGTCCAGCAGTTTTACAACACCCGGGTATTTTTTCAGCCGCTCTGCTCGCACAAATTTTTTCAGGCCGGTTTTCTCCGCCAGCCAGACCGCACCGACAGCAATTGCTGCCGCTGCTTCCATTACTTTCCGAATGAATCTTCTGCGTGTCATTTCCAAACTCCGTATATTTCTTTGCTGCAATTGGGACAGCGGCCGTCTTTTATCCGGTTTTGCAGTACGGTATATCCGCTGCGCTCAATAAGCAGACCTTTACAGCCGGGACAGTATGTGTTCTGCCCCTTTTCACTGATAAGATTCCCTATATAAACGTAATTTAATCCTTCGCCAAGAGCGATTTCGTATGCTGCATCGAGGGTTTCCAGCGACGTGGAAGGCAGGTTCCGCATCTTATACTGTGGGAAAAACCGCGAAAAATGCACAGGGATGTCACTGCCTAAATTCGTCTTCACCCACCGCACAAGCTGGCGTATCTGTTCGGGCCTGTCGTTCAGCGTCGGGATAATCAGGTTTATAATCTCAAGATGCACCCCGCTGGCCCTTGTCTGAATGATTGCATCGAGGACGGGTTTTAATGTCCCTGAGCATACCTCCCGGTAAAACTCATCGTTCATCCCCTTCAAATCAATCCTGGCCGCATCGACATATTGCAGCAGTTCCTTCCACGGCTGCGGATTTATATAGGCCGCCGTGATAAGCAGGTTGCGGATGCCCGCCCCCCGCGCAAGTTTCGCCGTATCGTAGGTATATTCGTAATAAACGACAGGGTCGGTATAAGTATATGACAGTGAAGGACACTGATAGCTTTGCGTCAGCTCAACCAGTTTTTCCGGCGGGCAGAACGCCGCCTCGCTTTCTTCAGGGTTGGCCTGCGATATCTCCCAGTTCTGGCAGTTCTTGCAGTGCAGATTGCACCCTACCGTTGCAAGAGAAAGGGTTTTGGTGGCCGGCAAAAAGTGGGCAAAAGGCTTCTTTTCAACCGGGTCGATATTGACCGAGCAGGGGAAGCCGTAGACCACCGTTCGCAGGACGCCGTCGACATTGACTCTTACCCTGCATTCGCCGCTCTGCCCCGGCCCAATAATACAGCCTTTTGGGCATAATTCGCACTGAACGTTCATACATTATATTTTACCAGAGTTTACAGGGGATTGTTTGGTTTTTTTAAGCCGGCAGCAACAAAAATGTGGTTTTGCCGGCCAAAGTAATTGACAAGGTGGGAATGAGGCTGTTATTGTATAGTGTTCTATTGAGTCGCTAATGTCATTCTGAGCGAAGCGAAGAATCTCGTTTTTTTCGTATAATCAGAGATTCTTCACCCGCCTGCGGCGGGTTCAGAATGACGGCGGGCACTGGATTTAGCGGGAGTGTAGCTCAGTCGGTAGAGCAACGCACTTTTAATGCGTAGGTCTTGGGTTCGAATCCCAACACTCTCATTAGCGGTCTGAAATTATGTATGTTTTCTGAATGAACCTTGTCTTTTCCGGGGCGTATAATCTCACATCTTGTATGTAAAAATGACGTAGAAACCCTGCCTATTAGTATTGACAGCCGGAGGATTTTGGGTAAACTAATAAATTTCTATAAAGGCCTGTGGCCGGTAACGAAACTGGTAAAAAACGTACTTTTACAGGCTTACTTGAGTGTATTTTTGGCGCAGCGGAGTGATTTTTGGAGGCGAATATGATAGAAGTCAAAAACCTCAGTCGATGTTTCGGACCAATTGTAGCGGTCGACAATATTTCATTCAGTGTAGACAAGGGTGAGGTCTTAGGCTTTCTTGGGCCTAACGGGGCCGGCAAAAGCACCGCTATGAGAATGCTGGCGTGCTTTTTGAAGCCGGACAGCGGTACGGCCACGATATGTGGTTACGATATCAACCAGCAGCCCCTTGAGGTTCGACGCCGAATCGGGTATCTGGCGGAAAGCGCCCCTTCTTATGGCGAAATGACCGTCGGGTCTTTTCTTGATTTTATCTGCGATGCCCGCCGGATTACCGATACGGAGCGCAAGAAAGCCTTAGACAGGATTGTAAATATGTGCGCAATCGAGTCTGTATATCATCAGACAATCGAAACGCTGTCCAAAGGTTATAAAAGAAGGGTCGGGCTGGCACAGACGCTGATACACGACCCGCCGGTGTTAATTCTCGATGAGCCGACCGACGGTCTTGACCCTAATCAGAAGCATGATGTTCGCCAACTGATTAGCCGGATGGCCGAGGAAAAGTGTATTGTCGTCTCAACTCATATCCTTGAAGAGGTCGAGGCTGTCTGTTCACGTGCAATTATAATAGCCAGAGGCAGGATACTCGTTGATTCCACCCCTGAAAAGCTGAAAGAGGAACACCACTGCACGCTGGACGAGGTCTTCCGCAAGGTTACACGCATAAAAGTTGCATAACGATTGCGGCTTTTTATAAGGAGTTCGGATTTATGACAGGATTTATTTCGGTATTCAAAAGAGAATTAAAAAGTTATTTTGCCACGCCGATTGCTTATGTTTTTCTTGTAATATTTTTGTTTTTTTCGGGTTATCTGCCGTTCAGGCAGGGCTTTTTTGATTATCGGCAGGCGGACCTTCGGCTGTTCTTTATGAATATGCCGCTGCTGTTTATGTTTATGGTGCCCTGCACTGCTATGAGGTTGTGGTCGGAGGAGCGCAAAAGCGGCTCGATTGAACTTTTGCTGACTTTGCCAATTACTGTTCCGCAGGCGGTTCTGGGCAAGTTTTTCGCAGCGTGGGTTTTCCTTATTATTGCACTTTTGCTTACCTTTAGTATGCCCCTGACGGTTATTTACCTCGGCAAACCTGATATGGGGCTTATCCTGGTCGGTTATATGGGAAGTATTCTTTTGGCCGGTGGTTTTCTGGCGGTTGGGTGTTTTTTCTCCGCTGTTAACAAGAACCAGGTCATCAGTTTTATTCTCTCGGTTACGGCCCTGGCGATATTGATTTACGCGGGTATGCCCACAACGCTGTCTTACCTTTCGCGGTTTATGCCCGCCGGTATGGTATCGGCGGTTGAGAACCTGAGTTTTCTGACGCACTTTGAGTCAATGGAAAGAGGGGTACTGGAATTTAAAGATATTGCGTATTTTGTATTGCTGATAATTGGCTGGCTTTTTGCCTGCACGGTTATTCTTGAGGAAAGGAAGGCGAGCTAATGAACAGGACGGTGCGAGCGATTATAGCGGTAATTTTTATTGGTGTTATAACATTTTCCGCCATCAGCGTTTCTCAGAACCTTACAACGAACCTGCGAGCAGATATTACCGACCAGAGGCTTTACACATTATCCAGCGGCACCAAGACCATTTTGGGCAAGCTGCGGCAGCCGATTAAGTTGAAGCTGTACTACACTAAAACGGCGGCGATGAAGATTTCGGACCCGGTCCGTTTTTACACGGATTACTTTTATTTTATTGAGTCGCTGCTGCGGGAGTACGCCAATGTCTCCAAGGGTATGATAAAAGTAGAGGTAATAGACCCGAGGCCTTTCACCGATGAAGAGGCTGATGCGATACGTTTCGGTCTTAATCGGATACCTTTGGGCGAAGAGGAAAGCTTCTTTTTCGGGCTGGTTGCGCAGACGCAGTTCGGCGCTGTTAAAAGCCTGCCGTTCTTTATGCCTGAAAGACAGGAATTTGTCGAGTATGACATCAGCTATTTAATCGACACTGTTTTGAGCCGGCAGAGAAAGCGTATCGGGGTGATTAGCTCGCTGCCCGTTATGGGCGAGGACATCAGCGGCTATTTGGCCCAGATGATGATAATGCAGGGCCAAACACCGCCTGGCCCGTGGTTAATAATCGACCATTTGCGTCAGAAGTATGAGGTCAAACAGGTTAAGGCTAACGTAGAGGAAATCAGCGACGTTGATATTTTACTTGTGATTCATCCGAGGAAGCTGACCGAAAAGACCCTTTTTGCAATAGACCAGTTTGTGTTAAAAGGCGGCCGAACAGTAGTATGTGTTGACCCATACTGTTATTCTGTCCGCGACCAGGCACCGGCCGGTTCTATGCCTCAACCCTACGACAATAGCTCCAATCTTGCCCCGCTTATGAAGACCTGGGGTCTGGAGATGCCTGACAAGACCTTTGCCGGCGACCGTGACCTGGCTCTGACGGCGACATTCGATTCAAAAATAAGGCCGCAAAAAATAATCAGTCTCCTCGGTCTTACAAATAAATGTTTTAATCCTGATAGCGCCATATCGGGCAAGCTCAATGAGGTCAGGGTTCTATTTCCCGGTTTGCTGAAGAAAGTTGATGTCGCCGACAGCAATGAAGTCAAAATCGAACGCACGCCGCTTGTCAGCACTACTGCCAAGGGAAACGCCTGGACGCCAGACGAGACGGAGCTGATAATGCCGGACCCAATCAGTTACAATATGCACTTTACAGACGGTAATACCCCTTTGTATATGGGTTATCTTGTTATAGGCAAATTCAAATCCGCCTTTCCGGGCGGCATCAAGGTCAAAAATGAATCCGACCCAAACGGCGAGTCGAGACAGCTTACAGGCCTGAATAAGGCGAATACCGACTGTGCTGTCGTGGTATTCGGCGATGTTGATTTCATCAGCGATATAATGGCCTATCAGGACAGCTATTTCGGCAAGGTGGCGGCGGGTGATAACGCGGCCCTGCTGCTTAATGCGATTGACGAGCTTTGTGGTTCGAGCGACCTTATTTCGATACGGTCCCGGGGCAACTTCAAGCGGCCATTCACGGTTGTCGACAAGATTGAAGCTGAAGCAGAGAAGGGGACTGCGGCGGAGGAAGAAAGAATAAATAAGGAAATCGATGGTTTCAGAGAGGAACTCAATAAAACCCTCGCCTCGGTTCAGAAAGGCCAGGAAGAGGTTGTCGGCAGTTCTATCCTGGAAAAGAAAAAAGAAGTCGAATTAAAGTTGCGGGAAGCCCAGATGAGGCTGCGGGACGTGAGGATGAAAAAGCGTGAGCGAATCGAAGAGCTTGGCAATACGCTGCGGGATTTGAATACTCTGCCGGGGCCGGTCCTGGTTTTGTTGATAGCTGTGAATTTGGGATTGTGGCGCACCATCAGAAAGAGGCGTTATATAAGTCACGCCAGTGATGCTTAGACAGGCTGATTAGGAAAATAAATTTTTGTCGGATGTTTAACGGAGTTTGCAGATATGAGCAACAAAAATCTTACGATACTTGGGATAGCGGCGGTTTTAATGGCTTCCTGGGCGATTGTGCAGTCCAAAATCGCCGGTAAAGCAATAAAACCCACACCAAAAATAGCTACTTATCTGATTCAGGGTCTGGAGCCGGCTGCCATAGCCAGCATTATTGTGGGGACCGACCCCAATTCTGTTAAGCTTAACCGTGTCGAAAAAAGTTTTGTCGTCGCCAACCTTGATAATTATCCCGCTGAGATGAAGGTTGTTAACGACCTTATTACGAATATACTCGATATGAAGACGCTGGATATTATTACGAGCAACCCGGACAATTTCACTGAACTTCAGGTTGCCGACAATAAATACCGAAGCCTCGTAAAGTTTTTCGACAAGGACGGCAAACTGATTGCAGGTGTCATCGCGGGCAAACGAGCGACCAACATCGGCGGAACTTATGTCAGGATGGTTGGGTCGAACGATGTTTATACCGTCGAGAGAATCAATTACGCTTACGATTCCGCTATGCAATATGTCAAAAAGACAATCCTGGAACTGAAGGAGGATGATATTGCCAGCGTTTTTGTAACCGACCCTAACGGCAGTTATACCCTTAATAGAGACCCTGCCGGCGGCGAAATAGTCTTGTCCGGCATCAAGCAAGGCCAAAAAGGTAAACCGGAGGAATGCAAACAGATATTCGGCGCTCTTGAAAACTTGTCATTTGAGAGCGTAATGAATGAATCTTCGGTCCCCAAAAACATAATATTCGACCGAACTTACTCCTGTATGTTGAAGGATTCGACTATATACGCCTTGTCATTTGCCAAAAGCGACGGCAAAACGCTTGCCAGATGCAGGGCAGAATTCAGCGACACAAATGACGTGGTAAAGGAAAATAAGGTCGAGTCTAAAGAGGAACTGAAGAGAAAAGAGGCAAAGCTTCTCGGCAAGGATAATGTCGACAAATTTAATAAAAACCATCTTGGCTGGGTTTATACAATCACGCCCTGGAGAGCGGAAGCACTGACAAAGAAACTGTCCGATCTGGTGGTCGAAGACTCTACGAAAAAGGTTAATATTGACACCCAAAGCATCGAAGAGGTATTCAAAAAGTAAAAGGCTGTCAGGTTGGACACAAGCCCTAAAACGATGCCGATTTCCAAAGGCCGATTTCCGATTTTTGGGCAATGAGTGACGGAAAAATTTATTTTACTGATTTGTCATTATTACGACCAGAGGTTTTAAGATTTCCTGCTGGTTAAGCTCTTTCTTATCTCTAATTTGGACTTTTTTTGTGAGAGTTTTGTAGCCGGGATATTCTGCGTGAAGTGTATATTCGCCCGGGTCGGCCGCAAAAGATTTACTCTGGTCAGTGTCAAAATGCGGATAGATAATTTTCCCTTCTTTTTCCAGCCAGACCTTTGTTCCTGCTAAAAGCAAGCGGTCTTCAGTGATGACAGAAACAACCAAATATCCTCTGTACTCGTTATCAGTGTTATCGACTTCGATATCAAGGTTTTTATTTTCACCGGCTTTTAAGCTCAGTTTTTTTAGTTCTGATTTTCTTGATGCTCTGCCGATTATGTAATCACCGGCAGGCAGATTACCAATTTTATAGCTTCCATCAGCGGCCGGCTGAATGTTCATCATAATTCCCTGGTCGATGCTCTTTAACATCAGCGAAGTTTGAAGTTCTTTAGGGTTGCGAGACACAAGTTTTCCTGACAAAGAGGCGGAGCCGGAAGGAATCCACAAATCAATCTCACTTTTTTTCTGCCCTTGCGAAAGTTCAAAAACTTTGCGAACGGCCGGATAGTCCGGTCGATGTGCAGCTACTTCGTAAGTGTCGGGGTTTGGAATTAAAAAGATATATTCGTTAGGCTCTGACCGAGGCAACGGTTGGCCAACCGACAACCCCCTAAATCTATTTTCGTCGAAGTATTGTATGTTCACGTCAAACTGATTTATTTTTTCATCCGGGTTTTCGAGAACTATTTTTACGGTGACCTCTGAAAGACTGATTTGACAATCGCCTAAGTTCAAATTAACTTCTGACTGAAAGTTAAAAGTGCCTATCTTTACCCATTGGTTCAAACCGGACATTCCCGAAATCGCCCAGTACATAAATTTTTGTCCCGATGGTATCCCCCAGAAGGTGAATTTTCCCCCGGCATCGGTTAATGCATAAGCGATAAAACTTGTCTGGAACTCTGTTGAGTTGCCTCTTAGCATTACTTTGGTATTAGACTTTGGCTTTCCATCCTGCAGGAGCCGTCCTTCAGCATACCACCGGCCGCCAAAATCAAGTCGGGTAGTTTTACCGTTTTCGGGAAAAACTGCGTTGCGGATTACACCAAGCTGGTTGTCTGCAAACGGGTTGTCCGTTGCCTGAGTGAATCCGCAACAAATTTTTTCAGGCATACCTGTTATGCAATAAAAACCATTGGAATCTGTAGCAGCAGAACCATATAGAGCCAATTTATCATTCCGGTACAGGCGGTCATCCATAAAATATATGGTCTTATTGGGAACGAGTTTGCCTTGTGAATCGTAAACGTATCCCTGCACAGTCCCCCCTTTCCTGAGGACAATTTTTGTATCAACGACGCAATTATCTTTTACCTCGATAAGTTTTAACTCAGGTGCATAATCCGGGTGTCTTATAACAAACCACCACCAGGAACTGTCCTCGGCAACGTCTTCGACTGTAAATTGACCGTTGGCATCTGTAGATGTTATATAGGTGCTGTTTGGGTCCTTGTTAATACTGTGGGTATACCTATAGCTTATTTTTACGTCCTTTATGGATTTACCGTTCTCATCAACAACCAATCCCTCAATTTCGCCGCCTCTGCCAAGTTCAATAACTGACACATTGTTCGGGTCGCCAGATAGCTCCTGGCTTGTTTTGAGAGCAAATCCCTCGGCTTTAATCTGGACCACCCGGTAATTCCGGTCTGTTTCCTTAATATTAAATTCGCCTTTGGGGTTATTTATCTGTTGCCAATTGCTCTGGTCCCAGGCCTTGATTTGAAATTTTGGAACCGGCTTACCGGTTGATTTGTCTACGACTTTTCCCTTAAGAAGAACTTTTTCCTTAATCTTGACGGGAACCTCAAAAACAAGTCCTTCGGCTGGGGCCTTAATGTTGCTGAAGGTTTTATGCCCGTCAAAATCAATTGTGTACATATCCGGTACGAGGTTATTAATTGTGAAATTTTTTTCTCCTTTAGGTATGTAAGCAGTGCCAATATTATCGCTGTTACTTCTTGCAGTAATCCACATACCCTGACTTGATTCATCGCCTACAAATTTTATAGTGCCTGATATACAGACTCTATTGTGCGGCGAAGGTTCGGGAATATTTAGTTCAAGGAATTCATTTTCCGGCGGCAAATTCATTCTTGTTGACCATAACCCGGAAGAAGCCCCATTGCCTTTGGGTACGTTTATCCCCACTTCATAATCATCCGGCAAAATATGCTCTAAGACAAAAGACCCGTCCTCTTCAATAGGATAACTATATGGCAAATAGACACTATGCCACCAAACCGGCTTTGCATATATCTTCCAGCCGCCGGCAGCAAGACCGTCGGAGCAAATTGCCTTTCCTTCGACGGCAGAGCCTTTTTTCATTTCAAAAACTATAGATTTGACCTGGAAGGCTTCGTCAAATATGACCTTCTGAGCTGCTAATGCGTAGTCCCGATGCAGAGCGGCGACCATATATTGAGTCGGCTTAAGTCCGCCGATAAAGGCATTTCCTGCTTTGTCTGAATGCCGCATTAACTTGGGGCCTCTGCCCATTTCGTCAGAGACATAAGCAGCATCGAAGCCGACACCTTTTATCGGGTTGCCTTGTTCATCAACAACTTTGATGCTTACTTTACAGCCTTTTTGGAGTTGAAAATGCTTTACAAATTGCGTACCTTTGGCCAATTGAACGTATTCCAGCGGGCTTTTCCAGTCCTCGGTCGTTATGTATTCATTTGTGTCCAAACGAATGCTGAATTGGCCGTCTTTTTCAATGCTTTCAAAGTAGTACATACCATTAGCATCGGTTTTTGTGGGATGGAATTCTTTAAAGCCGTAACCGTATATCTGAATCTCAATATCCTTTATAGACTCGAGGGTATTTGCATCTGTAATGAGACCGCTCATTACACCCTTTGGGACAAACTCGAATTTAGCGGATGAGGTCATTTGTCGAGAATCGCCACGCTGCTTACTTTGTAAACCGGTCCGGGCTTCTTCAATAGCTGATAGATTGGCTCCTTTGTGTCTGGGCTTATCAATTGCTTTTTCTCTGAGGTCATTTGGCTCTTTTTTCTGTGTCTGAGCTACATTTATCGCCTCAGAGAAATCCGGTTCTCGATTTGGTTTCATAATTTGTTTATAAGTAACTACTGCTCCGACTCCAATAGCAGCAATTACTGCTGTTGTGATTATTTTTGCCGTTATTCCGCTTGTTATTGTTGCGGCACCGACCTTAGTTCCGGTTGCAAAAACTTCTGATGCAACTCCGGCGGCTGCGGTACCTGAGCCTTTTATCGCCAAGGCGGTAATTGATGCAATAACGGCTGTAGTAAAGGTCTTTGTTGGACCCGTACGGCTGATGGTAGTCTCGACCATTGCAGCGACCTGTTCTTTGAGCAGGCTGCGTCCACGTGATAAACGCTGTTTTATCGCTTCTTCAGATAATTCAAGCTGCTCTGCGACCTGTTTTATTGATTGTTGTTGTCGATAGAAGAGCACAAGCGGTTCGCGATATGTTTCAGGGAGCCGCAGTAGTGCCTGACGGACGACTGCCAGCTGTTCTTTAGTTATTGCTATTTCTATTGGCTCAGGATCCCTGATTTCAGCCTTTTCTATCTGTTCCGCCGGCATAGCCTGGTATGTAATATCTCGCTTTTGGCTTCTGAGCGAATTTCTGATTATGTTTTTAGTGATACTAACAATCCATGTCCGGAATTTACTCAGGTCTTTGAGTTGCGTCAGACCCTTCCACACACTGATAAACGTTTCCTGTGCCAGCTCCTCACTTTTTTCGATATCGCCGGTGGCACTAAATGAAATTCCGCAAATAAAAGACTGGTACTTTTTGATGATTGCTTCAAAAGCGGCGGTATCGCCTTTTATGCTTGCTTTTAGTAATTCAATTTCGCTGGCTGTTTCTTCCGGCATAACCAAGACCTTTCAAATGGTATATGTTACTTTCTTAATACATTAGAAACCAGAAATTAAGAAAGGTGACAGAAAATTTGAAAAATTGAAAAGGTGTGGTTTTCCCGTGAAAAACGAGGGTTCTATCAAATCTTGGATGGGGAAATACGCAAAGAACGCTCTACTCGCGGCCCGCCAGAGGTGTGTCGAACCCGCGTAGTGATGCTTCGCATCGCGACTGTTCTCATTCCGACTATGCAAATTGAGAATAGAGCAGCAGAAAATTGACCGCAGTTGAACATTTCAGTAGCCTTCGGCTCTACTGTTCCACTTTCTCCTGTTCAACTGCTCTGTTGGCCGAAGGCCAACCGGAGAGGGCGGGATTCGCTTCGCGGCCCGCCAAAGGCGTGTCGAACCCGCGTGGCAATGCTTCGCATCGCGCGTGTTCTCATCCCGCCTACCAAAGGTAAGCGGATTCAACGGAGAGGGCGGGATTCGAACCCGCGGTACGGGCTAATAACCCGTACGACGGTTTAGCAAACCGTTGCCTTCAGCCACTCAGCCACCTCTCCGTATCAAATCATTGCTGCGATTTTGTACCGAACAAATCTGCATCACAGGAGGCTAAACCCAAATTCTACAGAACTAAAGGTAATTTTGCAAGGACAGAAAGGAGATTTCCAGTTTTCAATTTCCAATTTGTGATTCACGAGCGACAAGCGACCAGGAATGGGGTATAGGGTTTAGGAGATAGAACAGCACTTCAAAGATTCATTGTGAAGTTAGTATGCAGGTGCGTATTAAATAATAAAGCCAGATTCTAAAAAAGACAGAATCTGGCTTCGGAGGAGGGTGATGAAAAGCGAATAGAGCGATTATTTTTTGCTTAAAATACTCCCTTCTTGCACCTCAATATATTTTACTTTGCAATACCCTCTATATACAATAGTAATCGAACAGCCGATAAAAATTTCTTTAAAGAATTTGACGGAAACTACGCTTTTTTTGGTTTAAGTCAAGTTTTTTTCAAAAAAAGTTTGAATTTTTCGAAATTTTTACTAAAAACCGCCAAATTTTGCTGGAAACTTCTATTTTTTAATACGTCTGATAAAATAGTTTGTTCAAAGTTCTAACTGATTGGCTGTTAATTGTTGGGGAATGTTGATATGGAAAACAGGATTACGATAGCAGATTTATTATCGGCCAGGCATCAGGGCCGGAAAATTGCTGCGGTCAGTTGCTATGATTGTACCACCGCCAGGCTTATTTCTCAGACTGATATTCAGATGATACTGGTGGGTGATTCCGCCGCCCAGGTTGTGCTTGGGTTTGATTCGACTTTGCCGGCGACGATGGATTTTATGGTGGCCATAACTGCTGCGGTCCGGCGAGGGGCGCCGAATGTGTTTCTGGTTGCGGATATGCCGTTTCTGTCGTATCAGGTTGAGGTTCAGGAAGCGGTTAGAAACGCCGGGCGGTTTGTAGTCGAGGCTGGTGCGCAAATGGTAAAGATTGAGGCCGGCGGGGCATATCTGGATGTAATAAAGGCTGTCAGCGATGCCGGTATGGCTGTTATGGCACATATCGGCATAAGGCCGCAAAGCATAAACAGGATAGGGCGATTCAAGGCCGATGCCACCACTGCGGAGATGGCTGCGGAGCTGATAAGCCTTGCCGAGCAGATGGTCGATGCCGGCGCCTGTGCTTTGCTGCTTGAGGGTACTGCTGCGGAGGTGGCGGAGATTATAACAAAACGCAGCGAAGTGCCTGTAATCGGCTGCGGCTCCGGGGCAGGCTGCGACGGCCAGATACTGATTGCGCCGGACATTCTGGGCCTGACACAGGGGCCGGGACCTAAATTTGCAAAAAACTATGGTAATCTGGGTAATAGTATTATTAAGGCGTTTGGCGATTACGGCAAAGACGTTGCAGCCGGGAAATTCCCCGATACTGAGCACAGTTATCATATGAAGGCCGGCGAGCTTGACAGGTTAAAAAATTTGCTGAAAAGAAGTTAGAATTTAGAAAGGGGTTGCAAAATGAAAAAGGTATTCTGGATTGCGGGAATAATTTTGCTTGTTATGGGTTTGGCGGGGGCTTGTGCAAAAAAGAATGAGCAGCAGCAAGGCAAAGAAGGAACCGCCGAAACGGAGAAAGCGGCAGAATCGAAACCGGTTGAGACGCCGAAGCCTGTTCAGCAGGTTGAGAAAAAGGTTGTTAAGGAAGAGCAAATGATAACTGGAACGGTCCGTTACAGCAATCTGGAAGGCGGGTTTTACGAATTGGCTGCGGACAGCGGCGAAAGATATGACCCGGTGAATCTGCCGGCAGAATATAAAAAAGACGGCCTGCGAGTGAAGTTTCAAATCAATGAGAAGAAAGATATGGTCGGCATTCATATGCGGGGGAAAATTGTCGAGGTTGTGAAAATCGAGAAGCTGTAATTGCTTAAAGTTGCTACCTGTCAGGGATGGCTGGCGCCATAGCGCCAATTGTCTCGAATTGCTCTCGAATCACTCTCGGATAGTACTCGAAATGCTCTCGAAATAGCGCCAATGGTGCGCCAAATTGCTTGAATTGT
>Ga0315284_10005041_pt1 | contig 18776 bp, 22 predicted proteins | sample YL17G09_16_MG_FD_203696 | JGI IMG/M metagenome (GOLD analysis project Ga0315284, IMG submission 203696) | Sediment microbial communities from Yellowstone Lake, YNP, Wyoming, USA - YL17G09_16 | ecosystem: Environmental > Aquatic > Freshwater > Lake > Sediment | place: USA: Wyoming | collected... | reverse complement strand
AGCCAAGCTACTTTTAGTTTCAGCCAAGCTACTTTTAGTTTCAGCCAAGCTACTTTTAGTTTCAGCCAAGCTACTTTTAGTTTCAGCCAAGCTACTTTTAGTTTCAGCCAAGCTACTTTTAGTTTCATCTAGTTCTTTTCTTATTTTTTTTACTTCTTCAATAGAATATATTAATAAATTAAACCATTCAATACCCTCTGGCGTCCCATCAGGATTTTTCCATGTAAAATAAGTATCAATATCATTTAATTCTTCAGCTATGTAACCAATATAATGTTTATTTTCATCTTTTCTATCATATTCTCTAGCTCTAATATTAAATATTTTTGTTGTATCTTCCTGTAAATCTATTACATTTTTTTTATATTTAATAGATGAAGTGCTATATGTTATTTCATAATTCGTTGTATTATATACAAGCACAGGAGCTGATGGACCAGATGGTCTAATAGGATTAACATAAAATGCGGGTGTTGTTGTTACTGGATTTAAAGGAATGCCTGACGCATTTAGTATAATTACTTCGGCAGATGAAGCAGTGCCAACATTTTCCCCAGCTCTATTACCTATATATATAGAATTAGCTGTTGAATTTGTATGTCCAGCCAAAAGTCCTATAGCAACCGCTCCTGATGCTAAAGACGAATCACCAGCTAGGGCACCAATAGAAATTGAATTAATACCTTGATTAGTTTGTCCAGCTTGATAACCAATTGCAACTGATGTGGCTCCTTGTTTATCATTTCCACTATTTGATCCAATAGCAACTGCTCCTAATCCTTGATTAGTGACACCTGCAATCTGACCAATAGCAACTGCCCAAATTCCTTGATTTATGTTACCAGCGCTCGAACCAATAGCAACACCTTTTTCGCCTTGACTAAATTGTCCAGCACCTACACCAATAGCAATGCTTTGAGTTCCTTGACCAGTAAAACCTGCGCTCTGACCAATAGCAACACTTGATTCATCTTGATTAAAACATCCAGCACCATAACCAATAGCAATTGCTGCTGTTCTTTGACTCGTATACCCTGCTTGATCACCAATAGCAATTGCGTAGGAACCTTGATTATCGTAACCCGCAACTCTCCCTATAGCAACGGCCGATGTGTTTTGGTTTGTAAAACCTGCACCAGAACCAATTGCAACCGCGCTTACGCCTTGGCTATATTGTCCAGCACCTCTACCTATCGCAATAGAATCTGAGCCTTGATTAGTTTCTCCCGCTAAAGAACCAATTGCAATTGAATCTGAGCCTTGTCCAATGTTTCCTGCGCTTTGGCCTATCCTTACACCATCATTAGTTGAAAATAGTAATCTATCACTTAATTCTAAACTTCCATTGAATATACTGTTACCAGAAACAGCTAATGTATAACCAGATGTAATTGTATTTTGTCCTATTGCTACACCTCCATTATCATAAAATATTCCTGTATCTCCAGAAGTAGTAGCCGCCCAAAAATTGTCTCCTGTTGCTCCCGGTGGTCCTGTTGCTCCTGTAGCTCCGGTTACTCCTGTTACTCCTGTTGCTCCTGTAGCTCCTGTTGCTCCTGTTGCTCCTGTTGCTCCTGTTACTCCTGTTGCTCCTGTTGCTCCTGTAGCTCCTGTAGCTCCTGTTGCTCCTGTTACTCCTGTAGCTCCTGTTGGTCCTGGTGCTCCTGTAACTCCTGGTAAACCAGAACCAGTAGCTCCTTGTGGTCCTGTTGGTCCTGGTGGACCTTGTGATCCAATATTTGCGGCTGTGCACATACTGGTTCCATCTTGAAAATAAACACATCCCGTGTGTAAAATAGAATTACCACTCATATCAACGTGACTTGCAAAAACCTCTTTAGAATTTTGCTGACCAGAATAATTGTTAATATTCAATTGTTCCGAATTTGAAATATAACTTCTCGTAATATTATTTTTAGCAGAAAAATTTAAACCGCCATATCTTCTAAAACTAGACATTTAATATAATAATATTTAAATATTTTCTATTTATTCTTAATTATAATATAATTTTCTAGTTTTTCTAGTTTTTCTATGCCGTCGTCTTCTTTTTTCACTCTTACTCCTACTTTTATCATTTTTTCTATCTCTATGTCTATGACTATGGCTTCTTCGTTTGATTAGTGCGCCTTCTAAAGTAATAGGTTTATATTTAGATTTAAAATTAGATTTAGACAAAAAATCATTAGCAAGTCGTTTCTCAAGCGAGCCTTCAACTGGTTGGATTCCAAACATATTTCTTATATCATTATTATTTAATTTCATACTAACAAATTCTCGGTTTCCATTGTCATTTATATCTACATCGATATTAGCCAGTTTTCCATCATAATCTCCTTTCCATTTTACAGTATTATTGAATTCATTGTTATTATTATCCTTAAATAATGTTTTAGTAAACCCATAATTTTGAACATATGAAGGCATTATAATAAAAGTATATATTTTTAACTCTATAATTTAAGGATAATTGTAAATAAAAATATATATAGAATTGTTATATGGAATTAAATATTTATGAGTTAGATCAAGATATGTATGAAGAAATACCAGAAAATACATTTTCAAAAAAAGTTATAAAAAACGTTCATTTTGATGATAATCAAAGACCAACACACCAACCCATACCAAGAGTAAACGCAAAAATGGTTAGACCAAAAATGCCTAATCCAGCTCCTAAAATTTCATACGAAGATATATTATCTAAAATGGGTATGTTTGTTTCAGATGGTAAATTACATTTAGTAGATAGAAATACGTTGAGTCCTGAAAAACAAAAAGAATTAATGGATTATCAAAGAAATAAACAATATCAAGAACCTTCAACACCTTCAGCGCCTCACGCAAATAATCAAAATATACCTCAAAATAGTTATATTTATAATAAGCTTTTTAAGGATCAAATACAACATCAATCCACTGTTCGAAAGCCAAAAACAATACAAGAATATAAAAGGATGTTAGTTGAAGATTATTTAATAAGGGAGAAAAACAAACAAATAAAATCAACCAAACTTATAATGCCAACATCCAATATCAATATATCTAATGGAAATTCAAGAGTTTTACCAAATAAATTGTTTAGTTTTTCAAACAAATAATGATTAGTTACAAAATTAATATATCAAATTAATATATGAAAAATTTATATTTATATTTATGTATAATTTTAATACTGTTATTAGCAATGCTTATATTATTTATTTATTATAATAAAAATAATAAAAAAACGATATGTATATTTGGAAGTGTTAGTAAGGATATAAGTGATAATTATACTTTGCAACAAGATTTAAATTATATTGTATCAAAAATAAATACATCAAAATATAATTATATCATTCCAAACTCAAAAGAGGGTCCAATTGGATATATATTGAATAATATAAAAGAGGAAGATAAAGATGGTGTTTTAACAACATATTCAACCGTGTTTCCGTCAGATAATGCAAATAAAAGTTTTAAAATTAAAATGTTTGATGATCCTGTTATTTTTGAAGAATATATGATAGAGAATTCGGATATTTTTATAATTTTACCTGGTGGAATCGGAACATTATATGAAATCGCATTTTTATTATTTTTAATTGATGTTAGTGATGACAAGAAAAAAATTATATTTTACAATAAGGATAATTATTATGATTTTATTATTAATATAATGGAAAGATATAGAAAAACAGGTTATTTACGTGAAAACATTTATAATAAATATAAATCAAGCACATATTTTATAAATAATATTAATGAGATTAATAAAATAATAGATTAATTGTATCTTTCTTGTATTTTTGGTTTTACACCACTTGTATTATATATGATTATTTCATCAATTGTTTTATATATTTGATTAAAATAAAAATTATTCAATATTTTGGGAAAATCATTATATCGTTTATAAAAATATTTTCTGTCTATAAATCTTCCTGTTATTTTTCCTCTCTCTTCAACTCTTTTTAATGCTATTGAAATATCATCTATTAAACAGACACAAACAATTATAGTATATTTTTTTTGTTTTAATGATTTTATTTTAGATTTTATATCTTTGGTATTTAACCCAGTAGTATCATAAAGTATATTATAATTATTTTTTACAGCAATATCAAATAGGTCATTTATCACTTTATGTGGATAGTTATCTATTGCATAACAATTTGAATTATTATTAAAATATTTTGATAACACATCGTCAGGATTAATTATACAAAATTTTTTTATATTTTTTTTAAGTATATTTTTAATATATAACTTACTTACATAAGTTTTACCGCTTCCTGGACCACCAACATTAATTATACATATAGGTTTTTCAACTGGCTTTAATGATGATATGGTGTTTTCAAGGTATTCATTTATATCATTATTAGTAATTTTATTGTTACATTTTGTCTTATCTATTGATTTTATCATATTATATAAATATATAATTATTTTGTGAAAATAATTATGTTCAAGAGCAATCTAAATGACTTTACTCTTTAAACTACATTTCGGTTTCATAAAATGGTCATTATATTTATTATTATTATAAAATATTTAAAGATACCTATAGAATAAATATAATGGAACAGAAAAGATATAATGAACAATTTATTGAATTATTGGAAAAACTAAATAATATTATGCTGAAGCGTGGTGAGCCATTTAGAGCACGTGCTTATCAAAAAGCCCAAGAATCAATAATGACTTACCCCGACAATATATTTTCACCAAATCAATTAAAAGAATTACCTGGTATTGGTGCTACAATAATGGATAAATTAATTGAATTTGTTCAAACTGGCACATTAAAAGTGTTAGAAAATGAAAAAACGAATCCGATAAACATATTTACTGATATTTATGGTGTGGGTCCGAAAAAGGCGGAAGAATTAGTTGCAGCGGGAATAAAAACAATAGTGCAGTTAAGGGAAAATCAACAATTATTAAATGATATTCAAAAATTAGGGCTTACATATTATGAAGATATTTTGGAAAAAATACCTAGAAGTGAGATTGAAGAATATAGATCTGTTTTTGAATCTACATTTTCACAAAATGGTAATGATAAAATGGAAATAGTGGGTTCTTATCGTCGTGGTCTAAAAAGTTCCGGCGATATTGATCTTATTATTACATCAAACAATCCAAAAATATTTACTATATTTATAGATGAATTAATTAAAAAACGAATAATATTACACGTTCTTTCGAGAGGACCTACAAAATGTTTAGTAATCACAAAATTATTGAATAATAATAAAGCGCGTCGTGTAGATTTTTTATATACAACACCCCAAGAGTTCCCATTTGCTATTTTGTATTTCACGGGTTCAAAAATATTCAATACAGTTATGAGGCAATATGCTCTAAATAAAGGATATACATTTAATGAACACGGAATATATCATGTAGAAAATAAACAAAAGGGTGAAAAAGTGGCAAAAGATTTTAATACTGAAAAGGACATATTTGACTTCTTAGGGTTGCAATATAAGACACCGCTTGAGCGCCAGGATGGTAGGTCGGTTGTGCCCTACACCGATGTAGGAGGATTAAAGGAGCCTACGCACCATACTCTAGACCAGGCTACCAAAAAAAACAAAACGCTTAAAAAAAGGACCGCAAAACCTGCATCTAAAACTAATGAAAATTTACAAATTGTTGAACAATTTAAGCAAAACGGTATTTCTGTGATTGAAATGCTGAATGAAAACCAATTAACCGATATTATTCATTTAGCTAACACAAAATATCATAACCAGTGCCCTATTATGACTGATAATCAATACGATATTATTAAAGAATTTATTGAAAATAAATACCCTGGCAATGCGTCTATTAATGAAATTGGAGCCGAAGTTGAACGAAATAAAGTTAAATTGCCTTATGAAATGCCGTCTATGGATAAAATTAAACCAGATACCAAATCACTTTCCAATTGGAAAAATAATTTTAAAGGACCTTATGTATTATCGTGCAAACTCGACGGAGTTAGTGCTTTATATGTAACTACCGGATCTTCTCCTAAACTTTATACACGAGGTAACGGAACCGTTGGACAAGATATTAGTCATTTAATACCATACATTCGTCTCCCAAAAACGATGAATATCGCTATTCGAGGCGAAATTATCATTCCTAAAGACATATTTGAACAGAAATATAAGACCACATTTGCTAATCCCAGAAATATGGTTGCTGGAATAGTTAATCACAAACATATTACTAATTCAATTAGTGATGCTCGCTTTGTCGCATATGAAGTTATTGTTCCCGAGCTGATTCCATCGAAGCAAATGGAATATCTTAAAACAATGGATGTTGAAAGCGTGTTATTTCGTTTAGTAAACACTTTATCAAATGAAATGTTATCAAATGAAATGTTATCCGAGTTCTTAGTTGAACAACGCAAATCACATATTTATGAAATTGACGGAATCATTGTTACCAATGATCAAATTTATTCGAGAAAATCCGGAAATCCGGAACACGCATTCGCATTTAAAATGGTGTTATCTGATCAAATCGCCGAAGCAAAAGTGGTTGATGTGCTATGGACACCAAGCAAAGATGGTTATTTAAAACCACGCGTTCAAATCGAGCCGATTAATCTCGGAGGGGTTAAAATTGAATACGCTACCGGGTTTAATGCGGCATTCATCAAAGACAATATGATTGGAATCGGAACTACTATTGAACTTATTAGAAGCGGAGATGTTATACCATATATCAAATCGGTTACTCTTCCTTCAGAACATCCTAGAATGCCAACTATTCCTTATAAATGGAACGAAACTCACGTTGATATTATGCTCGAAAATGCGTCTGAAGATCCAATCGTTAAAGAAAAAAATATCACAGGGTTTTTTAAAGGGATTGGAGTTGATGGACTAAGTTCTGGTAATATAACTAGACTGATTAAAGCTGGGTTTTCAACTGTTCCTATAATTATTGCAATGTCAGAAACCGAATTTTTAAAGGTCGAAGGCTTCAAAGACAAAATGGCCAATAAAATCTACACTGGAATACGAGACAAACTCAAAGAAACAACAATAGTTGAATTAATGGCGGCATCTAATATATTTGGACGTGGATTTAGTGAAAAGAAAATGGAATTAATTCTTAATGAATTACCAGATATCTTAGTTTCAAATCAAACTAACAACGAAAAAATTAACGCGGTCATTACTGTTAAAGGAATGGCTTTAAAAACAGCCGAATCACTGGTTAATAATATTGTGGAATTCAAGCACTTTCTTACTGATTGCGGGTTAGAATATAAATTATACGAAAAATGTATGGAAACATTGGTTAACCATTCACATCCATTATTTGAAAAAACAATTGTTTTAACGGGAACACGTGACAAAAATATTATTGAATTCTTAAAAAATACTGGCGTAAAACAAGGTTCCACTGTTAATAAAAACACATACCTAGTTATAGCAAAAAATAAAGATGAAGATACCGGAAAGGCGGAAGACGCCAGAAAATTAAATATCCCAATAATGTCTGTTGACCAATTTATTCAAACTTATATAAAGTAAAATAAGTAAAAATAAGTAAAATATACGATATATTTTCCAATTATTATTATATGATAAACACATTATATAATAGTAATTTGAATGAAATAATTAATGAAATAATTAATGAAATAACTATCAAAATTAATATAAAATATATTATCATTTTGTTACTCTTTTTTGTGGTTGTTAGTATGTTATTATTTATTATTATCAGTTATTTTATTATTAAATTCTTAAAGTTAAGCATAGATGATAATAATATACTTTTTTATCGCTACAACAACAAAAGCAAAAAAATATTAGATTTATATGGTGATTGTAAAATAACAAATATATATTTAATAAGAGAACCACTCCACAAAATTAATACATTTATAATAAATATATTTACTTTATACAATTATGAAAAATTAATTCATGAATCGCAAGATAATTTCCCATATCATTGTTTAATGATCTTTGAAGTTAAATTGAAAAATAATATGAAGAAAATGTTATATATTGACAAAAATAGTTGCATTAATATTAGGGATAATTTTTTAATACATAATACACAGGAATTTAAAAAGCTTAATATCAAAAATAAACACTTAACAATAAACACCATTTTAAATACTACTCAGGCTCGTTTAGGTAATGAACAATATTTTAACTGGCATTTGTATAAAAATAATTGTCAAAAATTTATAAAAGAATTACTAAAAACTATTGGAAAATATAATAAAATAAATAAAAATTTTATTTTTCGTGATAAATTATTTAATATCATTATACCTTCTGAATTTACTTTACATATTGTAAACTGTGTATGTGTTGTTTGTAATATTACCGAAAAATATATTTATGATAACAAATTGTTCTATTAATTAATGTTTCTCTATATTTCTCTATATTTCTCTATGTTTCTCTATGTTTCTCTATGTTTCTCTATGTTTCTCTATGTTTCTCTATGTTTTTATTAAATTATCAAAATTAATATTATTTTTACTAAAATGATTATGTATTTGGATTATTATCCAAAGTAAAAATGTTACAATTATAATTCCAATTAAATAGTGCATTAAATCAAAAATATCTATCATAATAAATAATAATATTTTTTAAAAAGATAATAAAGAAATTATTATATTATATATAATTATATGAAGTCGTTTATTGTTATGTTTAGCATTTTCACCAATGTTTTCGGACAAAGTCAACCCAATTTAAGAGGTTCAAAGATCTCACAATTTTTTAATATTGATGATGAGTTATTACATTTAAAGGAATTTAATTCTTTTAGAGAAAGATTTAATAAGAATTACTTGTCTAAAGACGAATTAAACACTCGTTTTTCTGTCTTCCGAAATAATTTAATTGATATCTTAATTCATAATGCTGATGTTAGTCAAAATTTTACTTTGGGTGTAAATCAATTTACTGATTTAACACCTCAGGAATTTAAAGAACAATATGTTAGTGGGTTAAAACCAGTTGGCTCTTATGGATGCAAACCTTTTTCATCAACTGCGTCCGATGCTCCTTCGTCTATTGATTGGAGAAGTAAGGGGGTTGTAAATCCAGTGAGAGACCAAGGTCAATGCGGTTCTTGTTGGGCATTTGCTACTACCGCAAATGCTGAGTCTGTTTGGGCTATTTCATCAGGAAAATTGCTTGATTTATCAGAAGAATTGTTAGTTGATTGTGCTACTGGTGTTGGATATTTTAATTTGGGTTGTAATGGTGGACAACCCGATTCCGCTTTTAAATATATGATTAATAATGGACAATGCACTGAAGAATCTTATCCTTATAAGGCTGGTGTAACTAAAACTGCTGGAACTTGTCAAAAATGTGCTTCTTCTGGAGTATCATTTTCTAGTTGTTATGATGTAAAACCTAATGATCAAGTTTCATTAAAAGGAGCAGTCGCAAAGCAACCCGTTTCTATCGCAATTGAGGCAAGTACACGTTATTTCCAATCTTATTCTGGTGGAATTTTAGATTCTGCTGAGTGTGGAACTCAGCTTGACCATGCTGTGGAAATAATTTCCTACGGAACTGATAATGGAGTTGATTATTGGACCGTGCGTAATTCATGGGGGCCAAATTGGGGGGAAAATGGTCATGTTCGCCTGAAAAGAACATCTTCTACAAATGATGTAGGTATTTGTGGATTGAGCGCAGAGCCAAGCTTTTTAGCAGTTTAATAACATTCAACAATTATTATTTAATAATATTTATTAAATAATATTTAAAGAACCAGTTTTAACAAAAAAAATAATCCGAATCTTCATTTTCAATAATATCATATTCATCAATTATTGATTCTGATTCATTACTTGAATTTGAATCCGAATCAGAACCAGAACCACTATCAGAATCAGAAAAAGGTTCATCGGAACACACTGAATTACCCTCTTTCAAAAATAAAACATTAAACGGTTTAATGCAATGAATATGAAATACAAACTCTTTGAACAAAAATTCGGTTTCAATTGATTTATTTTTTTTGCCAATAAATTGACCAAAATAAGCTTGATTATTATAAACAAATGAATACATTTTTGTCGATTCTAATGGATACGTTTTCAAATCCGTATAGGAAAGGTTATTCATATAACTGAATAATATAAATTTGTTTTTAAATCAAAATATAAATTGAATAACGTTTATCTGTTCAATAAATATAATATTATTAAATAATAATGTCATATATATGTCCTTTATGTAAATTACAACCTCTTAGTCATTCATTAACAAAACTGTCAGAAAAAAACGGCACAATATATTATTATACTTGTCCATCCCAAGCTATATTATATTATGATGTTGAAGGTATTCTAAATCACTATAAAGGCGTTTTAAGTGAAATTCCAAAGGATAAAGAATGGATTTGGATTTTCGATAGCTTAGGTTTCAATCTTACTCACGCACTGCAGATAAATGTAGCAGTTGAAATAGCAAAACTCATTACACATAATTTTAGCACAAATCTAAAAAAAATTATAATTATAAATCCAACCTTTTATATAACAATGACACATAAAGTGGTAATGCCTTTTTTAAATGAGACTATAAAAAATATTATTGAAATTAACTATAAAAAAACTACATCAGAAGAAGTGATGTTATAAATTATTAAAAATAATTAAATAATATATGGATACAAAATATCTTTTTTATATTACATTAATCATTTCAATAATTGTTCAAATAATAACTGGAGGAATAGAAATAGTAGCCCTTTTTATAAAAGTCCCATCTGCTTATTCATTAATAAGAGAATTATTGATATTTGAATTTATTGTTCAATTAATTGAAGGTATATTTTATATTTGGTTAGCCTATAATTTTACTAAGATTGTAAACGTAACACCTAAAAGATACATTGATTGGGTTATTACAACACCCACAATGTTAATAATATTAATGTTATATTTAATTTATTTAAATAAAAAAATGATTAATGACACAAATGACTTGGAATTATTTACACTTTTAAAAGAGAATTCATCTATTATTATACCAATATTAATGTTAAATTGGTTAATGTTATTATTCGGTTATTTAGGTGAAATGAAAATAATCCCTGTTTTACTTGGTGTTATTTTAGGGTTTATACCATTTTTAACATATTACTATATGATTTATATAAATTATGTAAACCAAAACACCTCTGGTTATTTATTATTTTGGTATTTCTTCTTTTTTTGGTCGTTATATGGTGTTGTAGCGGTTTTACCTTATTATACAAAAAATGCGTGTTATAATATATTGGATTTATTCGCAAAGAATTTTTTTGGATTGTTTCTGAGTTATATTATATTTTCTGGAAATTATTAAAGATTTAATAAATTTTTAAATTTCTCTTTTTCCTACAAAATTGTCTTTCGCGACCAGCAGCATATTTACAAGTTTTATAACAATTGTATTGTTTTTCTCCCCTACACACCGAATTTTTAACTCTCATTCTATAAATAGGAACTCTCGATTTTTTTAGTGTTTTTCTACCTAATCTTTTATTTCGAGGTATTTCTGTCATCTCAATCGATCCAAATCTTCTTTTCTTTGTTTTTGGCATATATAATATACTATTATTTTTAAATAAAAGATATATTTTTTTTAAAACTCAAACTCATATTCAAACGACTTTAAGTCCTTCTTTAAATAATTATATAATCCATTTTTCATTCTACTCATATTATTATCTTGACTAAAACTTATATCCATTAATTTAATTACTGCTTTGTTGAAAATTACCGAAATTCTACTGTCATCGAATTTATGCTGATTTTGTTCTTTCCACTTTGTTAGTTCTCTTGTTATTCCTTTTTGCGCAATTCTTAATAATAATATGAAATCTTCTAATACAAGTTTTTTCCACTCAGCTGTTCCGTCTCTCTTTTTTTCACATATATAAAATACACCATTTTTTTGTGAAAAACAACTAATTGGACATATAAAATCACTCTTATCACGTATATTGTCTTCAAAAATTTGTTGTATTGTTTGTAATATCGAATTTTCCATTAAATAAATAAAATGTTCGGGGTTTACTATTATTTGTGTATTTACCCACTCCAAAAACCCTATTGTTGGAATTATATTTGTATTTAACCACGTAATAATATCTAGTTTTTGTTTTTTCTTATCCACCCATTTCTTCATTTCTTCCATACTTTCCTCCATTTTCACAATTTTCAATGATAATTCTTGCACTATTTTAACTAACTGATAATGCGTTGGTGTATCACCTAATTCTTCTGTTTCGATTTGTAATTCTCGAGGGGTTTTCATTTTGAAATCACATAAAATTTGATGTTTATCCAACGACGATTTTCTAGTATACTCTTTATTACATCCGGTGCAACAATAATTTTTTTTTGTAGATAAAGATAAACTCATATTGATTTTGTTGTTTTATTAATATATTTAAATAATATTTAAAATAAATCAATTTTTTTCACACTAAATAATAAAATAATAAAATAACAATGTATATAATGAGTAATGAATATTCACAGTGTCAAATTAATCCTTGTAGGTCTTGTAATAATAATTTAACCAGTAATGACCCCGCATCTCAATATCAAAGACAAAAAATAATTCAAAATACAGTAAGAGTCGCATCTTCTTTATATACAATGAATTTAGCAGGATTATCGGCTTATAAAAAACCTTTAAATACTCCTCAATTTGTTGAACAAAATGGAAGTGGATATATTGCTTCCGCCAAGGTATACTGGAATCAAATGAGTGATCGTCCAAGGCCTGCAAATCAAGTTGCAAAAGTGGCATCGGGTTCTTCTTATCATACAAGTAGCACACGTCATACAATTACAAGACTTAGACCCGGAGCAATGTCCCCAGGCGGTGTAGGTGTTGACATTAAACATAATTCATATGATCGTTATCTTAACAGACTCAAAGGTAAATCCGCTCTAAGACGAGGAATTATACCCCCTAACTTTGGTGAAGATATTCCGTTTAACTATGCATTTCCTGTATATGGAGGTAAAACAGTAAAAACAGCTATTATTAATGGATGTGATTGTCCTGATATAAATGATAATATTAATGATCAAAATAAACTTATTTATGGTTCTATTTCAAACGCAATACAAGATGAAATTCTGGCTGTAAAATATGTGTTTAATATTGGTGACATTGTTTGGGCTAAGAAATATAAAACTGATTCTAATTTATATAAAGGAGAAATTATAGATATTGAAAATGGGGAATATATTGTTCAATTTGATGATGTAACAACAACACTGTCTTACTGTGAATTACTTATATATTTTGATTGCGAAAATTGTGTAAATCAATTATCTTTAAAAGATCAATTATTCGTCAATTCTCCAAATGAACGGTTAATACAAAATGATGGAAATTCGGAATTTATACAATGTCAAATTTTAAATATTATTTAATAAAAATTAAAATATTTGTATTTTAATATATGAACCGTTTTAAAATGTCATTTAATAATTATGGAACTACTTTTCCAAATAATTTAGGAGTGGACAATAGTTTAGCTTCTTTTGATAGAAAACGCACGGCTTCAGTTCCAAGAAATGTAGCTTTGAACGCACCTATGGTTGATCGGGTTCATAAAACCAAGCCTGGTTGCGGTGCTTGTGGTAAAAAAGTGGCATAAAGTTAATATAATTATTTTAATTTTTATAAATAATATTAACTATTATTATAATGTCACTAAATACATTTGGCTCGATATTAGAGAATTCGTCTAACAGTAACGTTACATCATACCCACAAAATTTATTGAACCGTGCTTCAAATTATATTACATTATTTGATACTGCTGTTCTGCCATATAACAAACAATTTAACGGATGTTCAAATACTTTGTGTTACACCTCAAGTAAAGGCACATTTATCTATAAGCCTCATAGTGCATATGGGATGGTTGGAACATCTGCTGCCGCATATTTAGGACGGCGACGAAGACTATAAATAGAAATAAAATATAAACTAATATTATGGATATAAATATTATATATAGTATACTAATTGGAACATTATCAGGTATATTAGGAGGTGCATTTGGTCTGGGAGGATCTTTTGTAATGTTGCCTGGTTTAATTTTATTAAATGTTTCTAAAAATTTTAATACTGCTGTCGGAACAATATTATTTTCTTTATTACCACCCGTATCTCTATTAGCAGTTATAGAATATTATAAACGAGATCAAGTTGATATGAAAATTGGAACCATATTATTTATTACTTATTTTATAGCGGCATATTTTGGTGCAAAAATTAATGCGATGTACAGTCAAAAAACATTAGAATATGCGTGTGCTACTGTATTTTTAATGATAACAATATATTTTTATTATCACGCATATCATTTAAAAGGTAAAGAATCATTTATTAATGGTAATTTTTTAAAGTAATTTGGTTATATATTATAACAAGTATTTAAATACTTTATAATATATATATTATTATGTCAATTCGATGTATAAAAAATGCAGCTGGTATCTACGGTAAATATAGTGTATATACAACATATGAAATCAATTCAAATAATATAAATAATATTTATAAATCATTGTATAATAACATACAAGTTCGTAATGAAATTATATGTTGTAATGAAAATGGTGGATGTGCATATTATACCTCGGGTGATATCCATACGTCACTATTTATAAAATGTAATTTTTCGTGTGATTATGATGTTATAAATAATAAAATATATGATTCAGATATTAAGTTAACACGGGTTAATACAAAACACGTAATATTAGCTAATATATCGTTTGAATTATTTAAAAATATAATTTGTTTTTTTAAAGATGTAGTATTAGGAATATATGATGATAATATATTAGAACTTTTACCAAAGGATAATAAATTTATCTTGAATATGCGTTCAGAATGCTATGATGATGTAGATAGTGATACAGATACAGATTCAAGCATAGATATAGATACAAGTGTAGATATTGAACCTTTATAAAATATAAATTTATCGTGTAAAATATATTTATTTTTTTGTTACCATTTATCGTAATAAAAAAATGGCAATAAATATAGGAGAAACTTTCAATCACAAATAAATTCTGAAAAGTCATTTGGGTTTTCAAAAAAGGACATGAAAAGTATGTCCAATTTGGGAAACCTGAAGATTGTTTTGAAAAAGGACCTCTAAATCGAGGAGTGTGACCATAATGCTCTCATTTTCGTTTTCACCGTGAAAAAAGTGTTACGATAATTTTTTAACTATTTTTGCGTAAAAGGGTTTAGAAACTTTTCGTCTATAACTGTATGGTAGAAAATGGTAGTTCGATAGTTCCAAAAAGTTCCAAAAATCTTTGTTGCGATTTATGTGACTATAATACATCTAGACAAAGTCAATATGATCGTCATTTAGCAACTGCTAAACATCAGCAAATGGAAAATGATAGTAAAATGGTAGAAAATGGTAGTTCGGTAGTTCCTAAAAGTTCCAATTTTCAATGCATATGTGGTAAGATATATAAATATGACAGCGGATTTTATCGTCACAAAAAAGCGTGCGATTTTAAAGAACCTACAACACAAACCAATAATACAGCACAACTCAGCGATACAAATAAACAACTAACAACAGCTATACTACAAATTGTGACAAATAATGATGAATTTAAAAAAATAATACTCGAACAAAATAAACAACTAATGGAACTAGCCAAATCATCTAACCCACAAATAGGTAACAATAATAATATAAACTCCCACAACAAATTTAACATAAATGTGTTTCTGAATGAAAAATGCAAAGACGCTTTAAACATAAGCGATTTTGTTAGTCAGCTAAATATTGGTGTAAAAGACTTAGAAGAAACAGGTCGTCTAGGTTTTGCCGACGGAATTTCAAAAATATTCATCAATGGGTTGAATCAACTAGATATATACAATAAACCATTACATTGTAATGATGCTAAAAGAGAAGTTTTATATATAAAGGATTCCGATAAATGGACAAAAGAAGAAGATGGTAAACCTATACTAACAAAGGCAATTAAAGAAGTTGCGTCGAAAAATATAAAACAGATATTCGAGTGGCAAAAGTTGCATTCGGAATATAATGATCCAAGATCGAAACAAAACGACAAATATTTACAAATTGTATGTGAATCAATGTCAGGTTCCACAAAAGAGGAATCAGAAAAAAATTACAATAAAATCATCAGAAAATTGGCAAAAGAAACGGTTATCCCCGAAATCGAGAAATAGTTCTTTAAGTAGTTTGATAAAAACTTATCTATAAAAAATTGAATAAAATAATACATATTTAAACATAAACATATATATTATTTTATGAATACATTAAATTACATCGGAAGTAAACAAACATTATGTCCTATATTAACCGATATTATCAGTGCTGAAATACCTGATCTAAAATCATTGAACTTTTTAGATATGTTTGCAGGAACTGGGAGTGTTGGATTTCGGTTTCAAGATATAACTAACATCTGCTCAGCAAATGATCTAGAATATTACAGTTTTATTATTAATAGCGCATTATTAAAATGTGCATATTCGACAAAATTACAAGATATTATTGATCATTTTAATACTTTGAATGGAGTCGATGGTCTAATATATACAAATTATGCCGAAAACGACAATTGTGAAAGAATGTTCTTTACTGTTGAAAACGCCCGAAAATGTGATGCTATAAGAGTTCATATTGAAGATCTAAAAACAGCAAATATTATTGAGGAAAATGAATATTATTTCTTGTTGGGATCACTTATTGTTTCTATTGATAAAGTTGCGAACACCTCTTGTGTTTATGGAGCATATCTTAAAGAATATAAAAAATCCGCACTTAAAACAATGATTGTAGTGCCAATACATAAAAAAATGGATATCAATAATTCGAATCAAATATTTAATATTACAGCAGAAGAGCTCAGTCAAAAAGATATTTACTATGATGTGGTATATATGGATCCGCCTTATAATCAAAGGCAATACAGTGCAAACTATTGTCCATTAAATTATATAGCACATTATAGCGAAAATATAGTATTAAAAGGCAAAACGGGGACTATTGATGGCTATAATAAAAGTAACTTTTGTAGCAAACCTAAAGTATTTAATTCATTTAAGACAATACTGGATAATATTAAATGTAAATATATATTTATCTCATATAATAACGAAGGATTGCTAAAATATGATGAACTTATTGAATTATTTGGTTCTTATGGAGAGTTGAAATTATATAAAATACAATATAAAAAATTCAAAGCACAAAAAACGGTTTCAGGTGACATAGTTTATGAATATTTATGGTTTATTAACAAGACGAAAAATGCTAGTGATCTTATTGAAGAAATCGAATATTAAAAATTATTTTTACAAATTAATTACAGTAAATGACTTGACAAAATGTTTTAATAACTTCTCAAAACACCACCGAAATTTTATACAATCCCTGTGTTTATGAAGTTGAAATTCGCCAATACTTGTATTATTAATACTAATCGTTGAACTTTCATTCCATTGTTTATTTTTTTTAATATGACTAAATTCAATTAAATATTGGCTCCAATCGATTTTTTCTGTTAGTTTTAGTTTGATTAGCTGTAATATATTTGATTTTTTATTAAAGTAAATGATTGGACAATCAAACGTTAAATCAAAGTATATATTTAACATATTTACTATGTTTGAAATAATATACTCTTTAATTTCTAGTAAACTAACACCAATTTTGATGTTAAAGAATTCACAAAATTTCTTTTTACTTGGTTGACCGATTACTTGCGGACACACTTTTCCATCCTTTTTTGTTGTTTTTGCACTTAGCTTAATCGTTTCATCGTCTTCACCACTAAAATCATATTGACTTCCGTTTTTCGCTGTATGTTTCAATTTATGAGGAAATGCTGTTTTTAAAGGTTGAATTCTTGTTTTTATTGCATTGGATTCTTCCATACTATATTTATATTTTCCGTCAAATGGTATGTCATAAAGAAGACAAATCGCCATCTCAAATATTTTGCCTAGGTCTTCTGTTTTTAAAGTATTAGTATTAGTATTAGTATTTATAATTATATCATCATCTATAATTATAACATCATCAGGTAGTTTTTTAAGCCGTTTTTTAATTAGTTCACTCATACTATATATAAAATGTAATAATGTTTAAATAATAATATTATTACATTTAATTTTCATAAAAATAATTCAATTTTAATTACCATAAATATTTATGTGAAAAATATTTGGCGCTTCCTTTTTTCGCGGTTTTACCGTGACGAGCATAGTATAATCTCCTACGATTTTTATCAAAATGATTTAATTTTTTGTAATAATGTAGTGGTGTGCTGTCCTTATATTGTTGATACCGATTGTCACCAAATGACACCACATATTTGCCATTTTTAAATGCGTCATATTTTTTGTGTTTTCGGGTTGAAACTTTAAATGTATACATACTATTATAATATAAAATATATATTATAATATTTAATTTAATTCTCGGTTGCCGGATTTGAACCAGCGACCTATTGGACTACAGCCAATTGCTCTACCCCTGAGCTAAACCGAGATACTGTGTTAAACCGAGATACAATAAAAAAGTGTTTCTCTAACATTAAATACTTATTTTTTGTCTTTAAGTTGTTTTTTTAATAAAGATTATAAATTTGGTGTAATTGGACAATCTGGCATAATACTTGGTATAATTGGCACAATACTTGGTATAATTGGCACAATACTTGGTATAATTGGCACAATACTTGGTATAAT
>Ga0315284_10005040_pt1 | contig 18780 bp, 15 predicted proteins | sample YL17G09_16_MG_FD_203696 | JGI IMG/M metagenome (GOLD analysis project Ga0315284, IMG submission 203696) | Sediment microbial communities from Yellowstone Lake, YNP, Wyoming, USA - YL17G09_16 | ecosystem: Environmental > Aquatic > Freshwater > Lake > Sediment | place: USA: Wyoming | collected... | reverse complement strand
ACGCCCTCTCTCGACACGTCAGGTCCATAGGTGGACTCGCGACCTGCCACCTTATCGAGCTCATCGATAAATATGATTCCCGATTGCTCGACGCGCCGGATCGCCTGTTTGACCACCGAGTCCATATCGACCAATCTCTGGGCTTCTTCCTGAACCAAGAGATTAAGGGCTTCGGGAACTTTGACCTTCTTCTGTTTCTTCTTCTTGGGAAAGAGGCCGCTGAACATCTCTTTCACGTTGATGTCCATTTCTTCCATCCCGGAGGCGGAGAAGATTTCGACGATGGGGATGCCCCGATCCGTCACCTCGACTTCCACATATCGCTCGTCCAGTTTTCCCGACTTCAGGAGTCTTCGGAGTCTTTCCCGTGTCGTTTGCTGATCCTCGTCTTCCTTATGCGCCCCTCGGCCAGAACGAGGGAGAAGGAGATCGAGAAGCCTTTCTTCCGCTATTTCCTCTGCCTTCGTCTGAACCTTCTTCGATTCCTCTGCCTTCAACATGTTCACTGCGAGCTCCGCGAGATCCCGAATCATAGACTCCACATCCCGACCTACATAGCCGACCTCGGTATATTTGGACGCTTCCACTTTCAAGAACGGAGCCTGGGCCAGTTTCGCCAACCTTCTCGCAATCTCTGTTTTCCCGACTCCCGTGGGACCAATCATGATGATGTTCTTGGGTGCAATCTCGTCGCGGAGAGCCTCAGGGACTTGCTGACGCCTCCACCGGTTACGCAAGGCGATAGCCACGCAGCGCTTGGCGTCCTTCTGGCCGACAATATACTTGTCCAATTCTGAAACAATCTCACGGGGAGTAAAATTCTCCACTACAGTTCCTCCAGGATGATCCGCTCATTGGTGTAGATGCAAATGGACGCAGCAATCTTCATTGACTCTTCTGCAATGGCTCGCGCATCAAGATTCGAAAAGGAGGTCAGGGCTTTAGCTGCGGCATGGGCATAAGGGCCCCCGCTCCCGATGGCTGTCATTGAATCATCAGGCTCGATGACGTCCCCATTTCCCGAGATGATGAGGGTGTGCTCCGTATCGGCAACAATCAAAAGTGCCTCCAATCGTCGAAGGATCCTGTCCGTCCTCCAGTCCTTGGCCAGTTCGACAGCGCCTCTGAGCAGATTGCCGTTATATTGCTCTAGCTTCTCCTCGAATTTCGCGAACAGGGTGAAGGCATCTGCCGTGGCTCCGGCAAAACCAGCCAAGACTCTGTCCTGGTAAATCCTGCGAACCTTCCTCGCCGTATGCTTCATGATCGTTTGTTCGAGGGTAATCTGGCCATCTCCGGCCATCACGACCTTTCCCTTGTGTCGAACACAGAGAACCGTTGTACCATGCATCTTCTTCATGACTTGTCTCCCAGCACCGCCCTCTTCCACAACACCTCTAATTATTTTCGTTATTGGGTCATTAGGTTATTGGGTAATTAGGTCATTGGGTCATTGGGTCATTAACCCACTAGTTATTGGTCATTAAGTCATTGCTTACTGATTACTGACCACTGATCACTGACTACTGATTACTATTCTTTTTTTCCTTATTATACTCGGCGGCTCCAAAGCTCCGAGGATGGGCCTTGTCGTAAACCTCCATCAACTTCCCAAGAGTGAGGTGAGTATATCTTTGGGTCGTTGAGAGGCTGGCATGCCCAAGCATCTCCTGGATTTCGCGGATATCCGCTCCCGAATCGAGGAGGTGAGTGGCAAAGGTGTGACGGAGGGTGTGAGGACTGATGTTTCTGAAGATACCTGCCCGCTTCGTGTATTTCTTGACCAGTCGTCCCACGCTTCGACTCGTCAACCTCCCTCCCCGACTATTAACAAACAACGGTTCTTCCTCCTCCATCTCTCCCCTCTCCTTCAAATAGGCACGGAGAGAGTCCATCGCTTTCGAGCCGACAGGAGCAATCCGTTCTTTCTTACGTTTTCCCATCACCCTGACGAGCCCTAAGTCGAAATCGAGCCGCTTCAGGTTCAAACCCACCAGCTCACTCACCCGAATGCCACTCGAATAGAGAAGTTCCAGAATGGCTCGGTCTCTGAGGCTCGGGTGATCATGCTTCTCCGCAGGAGATTCCACCAAACGAAAGGCTTCATCCACCGTGAGGGTCGTCGGAAGAACCTTCTCCAGTTTGGGAGAAGAAACACCCTTGGCCGGATTGGCTGATGCGAGTTGTTCGCGGACGAGGTACTTGAAGAAAGATCGCAACGTGGAGACCTTTCTTGCGATTGAACTCTTCTTGTTTTTCTTGTGAAGGAAACTCAAATACCTTCGAAGAACCAGACGATCTACTTTGCCAACCTCCATCTCACCAGACGGGGTCAGACACGTCCCTGAATCCTTCAAGAAACTTTCGAATTGCTCCAGGTCCCGTTGATAGTTTCGACAGGTGTGGGGCGAGGCATTCTTCTCTGCCGACAAATAGGATATGAACTGTCGAATCCATGGATGAGTCTGGCCCAGTTGCGCACTCTGCATCGGCTCTAACTCCTGTCCGCCTGAATCCGCATAACCCATGAAAATATAATCGAAAAAAACATATAACACAATTGGCAAATTAATCAACAACATTATCTCTCTTGCCGCAAACATTCAGAAGGCGCGACAAAATTGCTATTCATTTGCGCTTGCCCCTTTCAGGATGGCTCTCTTTCCGCACCTTTGGAATGCGGAGCATCATATTCCGGGCAACATTTCGTGGCAGTAAGGGTACGAAGTTATTTCAATTCAGCCGACTAAATTGAACCGTAAAATGTTCCGCCCTGCCTGCGCGAAGCCGCTTCGGCGAAGGCAGGTCCAAAGTTCTCCAAGAGAACCATCCCTGCGGGCCAAGTTCTATTTTTTGAGAGTTTTTGACCGGCAAGTGCTCCGCAAGTCCCGTCATCCATTCGTCTGAAGACCCGCCATACAGGGGTTCGGAGAAGACCACACTGGGCAGGTCATCACCCGTAACTAAATGCTTACTTTCTTCATTTTTTTTCCGTTGACTTTTGTTCGGAATTCTGTGTAAACTTTTAGTTCAGGTGAACGATCTCACGGCAAAGGAGGTGATTAGAATGACAGAACCTAGGGTCGCAAGAGTCACAGAAATTATTGCAGGGTCTCCCAAAGGGTTTGATGAAGCTGTTCGGACAGGATTCTCAAGGGCATTGAAAACTTTGAGGGGTGTCACCGGGATGCGCGTGGTGGAGTTCAGGGTTGCTGTGGAGAATACAAAGATTATTGAATACCGGGTGAGAATGGAAGTGATTTTCGTCCTCGAAACATAATGCGAAGTCCCCGCGCACAGCGCGGGGCTTCCCGGCAATGATTTGTTATTTAATATTGTGCCCCTTGACCCCGCTCATCCCGCTAAGGCGGGACGGGGCACGCTCCGGTCTAACATTAAAGGCCCCATTCTCGGACCTCGGTGGCACTCTTGTTCTTCCGAGCATGGGGTCTTTTCTGTCCTTCTTCAGTGACTTTCTCTGATGACCTGAATCAGTTCCTCTCGGTTGACCGTCGCTGTCCCGACCTTGCCGACCACGATCCCAGCGGCATAGTTGGCCAGATTGGCCGCTGCACGTGTACTTGCACCGGCAGCCAAGGCGAGACTCATTGTCCCAATGACCGTGTCTCCTGCTCCAGTGACATCATAGACTTCCTTCGCCACGGTGGGGACGAGGAGAGGTTCTTTGTGAGGCTCGAACACGGCCATTCCCTCTTCTCCTCGAGTGACCAGGAGGATATCGCATCGGAGTCGTCTCAGAAGAACCTTGCCTGCCCTCTTCAAAGAGGACAAGTCCGTAATCGCCACGCCAGAGGCTGCACCCGCCTCAGTCGTGTTGGGAGTGATCACGCTGGCTCCCCTGTAAGAGAAAAAATTTTTCACCTTCGGATCAACCAAGACGCGCGTCTTGGTTTGTCTTGCCTTCTTGATCAGGGACCGGATCAGCCCCCGTGTGAGCAACCCCTTCCCATAATCGGAGAGAACGATGCTGTCAAAATCTTTCATATGGTGATGAATGAAGTTCAACAACTCTTGCAACGTTGACCTCTTCAAATGGTCCGTCGTTTCACGGTCAATTCGCACCACCTGTTGCTGGTGGGCAATGACCCGGGTTTTCACGGTCGTCTGTCTTCCCTGTTCCACAAAGATTCCATCGGTTCGAACCCCGACCTCTTCCAAGCCCTTCAGAATCCTCTGCCCCAGGTCATCCTCCCCCACCACGCCACAGAGCGATACGGACCCTCCAAGGGTATGGATGTTATGGACGACGTTTGCAGCTCCTCCGAAGAGAAAAGTCTCCTTGTCAATAAGGACGACAGGAACAGGAGCCTCCGGGGAAATCCGCGACACCTTGCCCCAGATAAAGCGGTCTACCATGATATCGCCAACGACGAGAATTTTCGCCTCTGCAAAGTCACGAACGAGTCTTTCCAAGGTCTTCCGTTGCCCCTTCTCTCTCACTTTTCAATCCCTTTCACGGACGCTTTCTGAAAAAATTCGACAGTCCTTTTCAGTCCGGTTTCAATACTCGCTATCGGCTCGAACCTCAAGCAGTCCTTTGCCTTAGAGATATCGGCTAAAGAATGTCGAACATCTCCTGGCCTTGCCTCCTCGTAAACCGCGGGTCTCTCTGAAGGGATGAACTGCTTCAAGAACCCCAGCAGTTGGTTCAATGAGATCCTCTGCCCGCAGGCGATGTTGACGATCTCTCCTTGAAGGCGTTGAGCAGACATGGCCAACACGTTTGCCTGGACCACATTGTCAATGTAAGTGAAATCCCGTGACTGTTCACCGTCTCCGTAAACAATGGGAGACCGTCGGTGGAGCAAAGCCTCAATAAATCTTGGGATGACGGCTGAGTAGACAGAGTTTGGGTCTTGTCTTGGACCAAAGACATTGAAGTATCTCAATGAGACCGTTTCGAGACCATAGAGCTGGGAAAAAAGCCGGCAGTATTGCTCTCCTGTGTATTTTTGCAAAGCATAAGGCGAAAGCGGCGTGGGAGACATGTCTTCTTTCTTCGGTAGCGTTGGCGTATCGCCGTAGATCGATGAAGAAGACGCATACATCACTCGCTTCACTTTCGCATCCCTCGCTGCAAGAAGGACGTTGAGTGTTCCTCCCACATTCACCGCATTGGAACCGAGGGGATCCTCCACAGAGCGTTGGACGGACGGCAGGGCCGCTTGGTGGAAGACATAGTCCACCCCTTCCATCGCTTTTTGACAGAGGACCAGGTCGCGAATATCTCCTTCGACAATGTCCAGTGAAGGGGTGTGATTTCTGAAGGTTAGGTTTTCTCTCTTGCCCGTTGAGAAGTCATCAAGGATCCGAACCCCATGCCCTTTCTTAAGTAGGGCTTCAGCCAGGTGGGACCCGATGAACCCCCCTCCTCCGGTGACCAAGGCTCTTGTCATGATGGATTTCTCCTCGGCTCTGAAGAAAGCTGTTTCTTGAATTCCTTAAATTCCAGTTCCAAGAGGGAGTACCGCTGCGTCAGCTCCTTGTTTCGATCAGTAAGTTTTGAGATCACCACCGAGAAATGGAAGACGATCAAAAGAAGAAAGGCAAAGAGGATCAGCACGACCGCCGAGAGGTAGTAGAGGCCTGTGATACGGCTGAAAAATTTGGCAAGGAAGAAGTTTGGAGAGAGGCTGAAAATGAAAGTTGCTCCGGCGGTAAATAGCCAAAGGAGAGAATACTCCTCCCTCAGTCTCTTCTGCCGAATCAACTCACACGTAAAGAGGAGGAGAGCAATGCTCAGGGCTCCGATGATAATTTGGATTTTGATCAACATCTTTGGTTCTCCTATGTGAATCTCCCCGCCCTAAAGGGCCGGGCTTCCCGGTAAGGCGGCTTCCTTTCATATTGTGCCCCGTGACCCCGCCCTTCCCGCTCAGGCGGGACGGGTCACTTGCCGGTCAAAGGGGTCTTTTTCTTAAAACAATCCACGAAAATGGCCAGTAACACTTTGATCATGTAGTAGATGGCCCTGATGTTCGTAATGGAAGATTCGCCGAAGGATCGTTGCTCAATCTTCACCGGAACTTCTTCGATCTTCAGACCGTTACGACTCAACAGAACCAGAACCTCTGGCTCAGGATAGTCCTGGGGGTAATCCAGGGCGAAGAGTTGAATCGCCCTTCGACTTGCTGCCCGGAATCCCGACGTGGGATCCGTGACTTTTTGTCTGATGAGGACAGAGACGACCATGGAGAGAATCGTAATTCCCACCCGGCGCATCAGGGAGGCCCGGTACTCTGAGCCACCCAGAAAACGAGACCCGAGGGTCATGTCATTTCCGTTCTTGATCAAATTTTCAAAGAGCTTACGGATCTCTTTGGGTGCATGTTGTCCGTCTCCATCCACCTGAATGGCGACATCATATTCTTTCTCAAAAGCATACTTATAACCGGCCTGCACCGCACCCCCGATGCCTAGATTGTAGGGAAGATCCAGGACGGTCACTGAACAGTTCCTAGCCCGTTCAGACGTGTGATCCGTGGATCCATCATTAGCCACCAGAATATCTGCTTGCGGGAAATGGGTCTTGACGTCTTCGATGACCTTCCCGATCGATTTCTCTTCATTATAGGCTGGGATGATCACCAGAACTTTCTCGCTTGGAACCATGGTTGGACTCCATTCGGTTAAGGCTTTTCTAACAAAACTTCACAACTTAATCAAGTTAACCAAGGAAATTATGAAGCTCCCGCGCCTGTCTGCCGACCCCGGTCCCGACCGCGGGCGGGGCAGGCAGGGATCCCGCCTATCCTGCCTGGGCGCGACGGGGAACTCTCCGGCCAGGTGGAAGGAAATCCAATTGGACACACTTCATCAAAAAGTGTTATGGGGTGTGTGCGGCAGGGGGAAAGGTTTGTTCCTTTGCGCTCCTTGCGCCTTTGCGGTGAAGATGCGATCTGCCCAAGAGGGATGCCTTACGGAGTATGTCCATGAAATGGTTTTCGAAAAAAAGGAAAAGAGCCCTCGTCATCGGAATTGATGGTGTTCCTCACTCGCTGCTCGACACCTTTATAAAGAATGGAACCATGCCCAAACTGAATCAGATCTTGACCCAAGGGTTCACGCTCCATTCCATGAACGCATCCCTCCCTGAAATCTCGAGTGTCTCATGGACCTCGTTCATGACCGGGGTCAATCCGGGTCAGCACGGCATCTTTGGATTTACTCACCTCCAACCCGCTTCTTATAAGCTTCACTTTACTAATTCGAGAGATATGAGGTCGCCCCCCTTCTGGCAGACTCTCTCCAAACAGGGAAAACTTAACAAAACTCTTGTGATCAATGTGCCCAGCACCTATCCTGCCTTTCCCATTGAAGGGTTACTGGTCTCTGGCTTTGTCGCGGTCGATTTCGAGAAGGCCGTCTATCCCTCCTCCTACGTCCCACTCTTGAGATCCATGAACTATATCATCGACGTCGAGGCAGAAAAGGCTCGGACAGACAAAAAGGCTCTCTATGCAGACATCCTTCAGAGCCTTTCTGTTCGTCGGAAAGTCTTCCTTGACCTCTTTGATCGAGAGGCATGGGATCTTTGCGTTTTCTGTATCACCGAGACAGATCGGCTTCATCACTTCTTTTTCAACGAAAAGGAGTCCGACACCTTTGAGAAGCCTTACCGGGCGATTGACGAAATGACGTCAGACCTCTACACCGCAGCGAAGAAGAAATGGGGAGAGGATTTCCTTTTCATGATTCTCTCTGACCATGGGTTCTCTCTGTTGGAGCGAGAGGTCAATCTGAATGCCTATCTTCAAAAGACGGGGTTGCTTAAGTTGGATCCATCGAAGGAGTACTATGAGAAGATCGACAGCGGCACCTTGGCCTTTGCCATGGATCCTGGAAGGGTTTATGTTCACTACGAGAACCGATTTCCCAAAGGACACGTGACACTGGATCAAGGAAGACAGATCAGAGAACAAGTGAAAGCAATGCTTTCTGACCTGAAGGCTGAAGATGGGACACCGGTGATTTATTCCATTTTTGAAAAAGAGAAGATCTATCAAGGCCCCTACCTTGAACAGGCTCCGGACCTTGTCTGTGTTCCGAACGTGGGGTACGATCTGAAAGGGAATATGAGAAAGGAAGAAGTGTTCACGTCCGATATTTTCACGGGAATGCACACGTGGAACAATGCCGTCCTCATCCTTCCCTCCCATATCAAGCCGGAAAGCTCTATGAACATAGAGTTTCCCGCCCAAGTCATCCTCGATTACTTCTCGTCATAGCCTGCCTTCGCCCAATGCCATACCAGTTTTTTGACATGGCCTGAGAATCACTTTATAATGTTCTGATTTTATTATTGAATTGGAATTAGAGAGATTGAATTATTAAGCAATGCATAAATTGGTCACATTCACCGCAGGGAGGCAAAGGTCGGTTGGAGTCGTTCTCAGAGATACGTTAATCATAGGATCAAGACAATGAAAAAGTTCATTTTGGTTGCGGCAGCACGACCCAACTTCATGAAGGTGGCCCCTTTGGTTCGGGCCATAGAAAAGCACAACCGTTCTGTCGAAACAAAGAAGGAACGCGTGAAATACGTGTTGGTTCACACCGGACAACATTACGACTTCAATATGTCCGATTCTTTTTTTGAAGATTTGAAGATTCCGGACCCCCACATTCACCTGGGGGTCGGTTCAGGAAGTCATGCTGAGCAGACCGGGAAGGTCATGGTCGAGTTTGAGAAGGTACTCTTAAGAGAAAAACCGGAGGCCGTGATTGTGGTGGGTGATGTGAATTCAACCCTCGCCTGTACGCTAGCCGCAGTGAAATTGACTATCCCGGTAGCTCATGTGGAAGCTGGCCTGCGATCTTTCGATCGAACCATGCCCGAAGAGATCAATCGTCTGGTGACCGATTCACTCTCCACCTATCTCTTCACTCCCTCGCCGGACGGCGGCAAGAACCTCTTGAAAGAAGGGGTCTCTGCTAAGAAGATCTATCAAGTGGGAGACATCATGATTGACAGTCTCTTCTTTCATATGAAGGAAGCAGAAAAATCAAACATCCTGGTCCGATTGGGCCTTCAGAAAAACCCCTCCCGCATCTCTCCCTACGCTCTCCTCACGCTCCATCGTCCCAGCAATGCCGATGATCAAGGCTCTCTGACGAAGATCCTGAAGGGTCTCGAAGTCATTTCGAAGAGGATACCCATTTTGTTTCCCGTTCACCCCCGGACCAGGAAACAGTTGTCTGCGTTTGGACTTCAAGACAAAATTCTCTTCCGAGATGTCCGTCGGCGAGCCGACCTGAGTTCCCCCGGCTTCTACGGAATGGATCCTTTGGGTTATCTCGATTTTGTCAAGCTGATGGTTCATTCAAGACTGGTCTTTACGGATTCTGGAGGGATTCAAGAGGAGGCGATGGTCCTCAACATTCCCTGCCTGACCCTTCGTAACACCACCGAACGTCCCATCACGATTACCCAAGGAACAAACGTCTTGGTCTGGAATGATACCCAAAAGATCATTAGGGAAGCGTCCAAGATCCTAGCAGGGAAATCGAAGAAGGCCAAGATCCCTGCCCTTTGGGACGGGAAGACAGCGGAGAGGATCATCAAAATCCTGACTAAAGCCCCTTCCAGGCCTCTCCAGAAGTCTTGAGAAACGGTTTTAGAGACTAGGTCGCATTGGGCTCTGGAGTTCTTGGGTGACAGAGACAAGGTTCAGACGCACACATGTTGAAAAATAGGGTATTGGTGATTGCAGTGGATGGTGTCACTTTCAAAGTGATCCGTCCTTTGATAGAGGAGGGGCATTTACCAAACCTAGCCCAACTTATGGCGGAGGGTTCGAGCGGAGAGCTTCTATCCACCATGCCCCCTGTAAGCGGTCCGTCTTGGCACGCCTTCAAGACGGGGAAAAATCCTGGCACGACAGGAGTCTTTGACTTTCTAAGGCACGACCCCAAGAGATATCAGACCTCTTTGATTCAGCTTGGACAACTCCCCGACCCAACGATCTGGGATATCGTCGGCTCCTTTGGCGATGGCTGCATCGGTGTTTATGACTTGCCCACCACGTATCCTCCGGTGGAAATGAATGGGTTCTTAGTGGCAGGTTTTCCAATTCCCGACCATGCTCAAGATTACACCTACCCCTTAGAGTTAAAGGCAGAGCTGGATCGTGTGACGGGAGGGCACCGTACCGACATCCGATATAGGAACTACCTAAGGCACGAAGACTTTCTTAATGATGTACACAGTCTACTTGATCAGAGGATGAAAGCTTATCACTTTCTGAAAAAAAAATACGACCCCGAATTGTTCATTTTCGCCTTCACGTGCACGGATCGCGTCCAGCATCGACTGTGGAGATACATGGATCCTGAAGAACATGGAGACGACGTCCATCACACGAAGTATCGAGAGTTGGTCCATGACTTCTGGAAACATCTCGACGAAGCGGTGGGAAACATCTTGGAGACAACGGATGACAAGACAACCGTTTTTATTCTTTCCGATCACGGGTTTGGAGTTCAAGACGAAACCTTTTACATCAATCAGTGGCTTCTCCAAGAAGGTTTTCTCAAGCTCAAAGGGGATGGACTGAAATCCAAGTCGTTTTTTCAGAGAATCCACAATTTCAGCTCCAACCTCGCCCAACACCTTCCTATGCCAGAACACTTGAGACAACGGGCGCCCCGGTTCCTAAGCAAGCCGAAAGAGAGAAAGGTTTCATATGAGTCTATGCTGGGGCAGATTGACTGGAGCAGAACAAGAGCTTACAGTCCTCCTCATACATCGGTCTACGGAACAATTTACATCAATTCGGAGGGCCGCCAAGATCAGGGCACGGTTTCCCCGCGGTTATATGAAGAGCTCAGAGAACAAATTATCCATGAACTCAGAGTGCTCAGTGCAACCACTCCAAATTTGCAGATTCAAATATTCAAGCGAGAAGAACTGTATCGCGAAAAATATCTATCTCAGGCGCCCGATCTTGTTTACGTGATCAATAACTGGCGCTGCATCTCTCGTTCCTCTTTTGTTCAGGGGGCTGTTTTTCAAAAGGACTCCATCCGCGAGGACTACAGCGGAACCCATCGTCCTGAGGGGATTCTCATTGTCAGAGGGCCTGAGATTCGCAAAGACCATCGATTAGGACAAGCGGAGATCATTGACATCGTCCCGACCCTTCTCCACATTCTTGAAATCCCAATTCCCGACGATATGGACGGAAGAGTACTGAAAGATCTCTTCGAACCCGAGAGTGATTTCGCTCGAAGGGAGATTCGTTTCGTGAACGCACCTACTCTGCACACAGAACGGGGGGCCAAGGAAATTCAAGATGAATCGGTGCGCAGATCTCTCGAAGACCTTGGGTACCTTTAAACCGGCGAATGAGGATGAACATTTTAGAACAAACAGCCTTGGTGAAGGAAAGTATCGCTCGTCTCGATCATTGGATGACACGCTATGGTTGGGCTGGATACGACCCTTATGATCTGAAACAGCATCCCTTCCTTTCTTCAACCTCAGGATCTGCTTTCTCCCAAAGGGTTCTCCGTCAGATTCTCTTGATCACCGAATCTTTCTTTCCTTCCATCCCAAGAAAGGTCTTACGTATTCCTAAAACGGTGAACCCTAAGTCGATGGGGCTATTTGCTGCCGGTTACCAAGTTCTCTACGAAACGACTAGAGACACAACGTACCTTGCGAAAGCCCAGAGGGCTCTTCAGTGGCTGGAAGAAAACCCCTGTCAGGGTTATGATGGACTCTGTTGGGGCCATCCTTTTAGCTGGCAATCGAAAATCCTTATCCCGAAGGACACACCGTCGTCAGTCATCACGGCTATCATCGGCGACGCCTTTTGGCGCTTTTACCAAAGCACCCAAGATCATCGCTTTCTTCACCCCTGTCAGAGTATTTGCGAGTTCTTCCTCCGTAACCTCAACATTGATGTCTTAGAGGAGGACTCCCTTTGCTTCAGCAAGACACCTCTCGACCACTTCCATATCCATAACGGTAACCTTTTTGTGGCCGATTTTTTGATCAAAGTCGGGAAGGTTTCAGGACGAAAAGAATATCTTGAGATGGCCGAGAAAGCGCTAACCTACACGCTGAAGCAGCAAAATGAGGATGGTTCTTTTTGCTATTGGGGAAAAGATCAGGAGAAGGAGTGCAAGATAGACCACTACCATGCCGGTTTCGAAATTCGCTCTCTTCACTCGATATGGAAATCGACCGGAGAAAAAAGAATCTATGAGGCGCTTAGAAAGTGCTATCGCTTCTATTGTGAAAATCTTTTCACATCCGAGGGGTATCCTAAAATGAAGCCCCAGTCGCTTTATCCCATCAACATCCATAGCTGTGCCGAGGCCATTCTTTGTCACAGCACTCTTGCGCCTGATTTTTCAGAGACCTCAAGCTATCTGGGGAGATGCGTTCCCTGGATCTTAAAGACCATGCAACATCCCGAGGGTTGGTTTATCTACATGGTTCGAAAAACCAAAACGGGATTCGACTGGAAATTGAAAATTCCTTACATCCGTTGGGGGCAGGCGTGGATGCTCCGAGCCCTCGCAGAATGTTACGCTTTGATCCTGAAAGGGGAAGAAAGCAGATCCATATCATGAGAATTCTGCAGGTCGGCCCTATTCCTCCTGACGTCGGCGGCCGGACGCGCGGCGGCGTCGCCACCCATCTCTGGGGTCTTGTAACTCATCTGGCTAGACGGAATCACCAGATTGCCGTGCTGGCAGATAACACCGTCACCGAGGACAAAGGGTCGAAGACCCAAGAGGGTATTGAGATCTATGGCCGGCGTCGACCTATCCAAGCTGTTCGGACTTGCCGTGTCCTTGACCCCCAATTTCTGAGAAATGTTGGCCGTGTCAAGCGTGGGTGCGGTTCCCTTCAGCATTTGCCTGGAATCATCGTGCAATCCCTGGACTATGACCGTGTCATCCACTTGTTTCAGCCCGACGTCATTCATGTTCACCATCTCGAGAATCGGTTCCCCTATGCGCACTTCCTAGGAAACGGCCTGTCCCCAATCGTCACGACGATTCACTCTACGCACTCTGTGGAATTCGCCCAAGCTCCTCTGAAGGACCTCCGGCATCGGTTCATTGACCGAAATCTGCAGCTGGCCCCAAACCTGATTTTCGTGAGCCACTTCGTCAAGAAACGGTACGAGGAGCTCTTCCCCAACAGGCTGGAGAAGCTGAAAACCTGGGTTATCCACAATCCCATCGACGTCTCGAAATATCCTTCTATCCCAATCGATAAGGCGCGGCAGCACATCGGGAGAGAACCTGGTCAGCTTCTGATTCTTTTTGTCGGTGGCTTGATCCCGCGCAAAGGACCGAAGATTCTGATGGAGAGTGCCATCAGGCTCAAAGCCAGAGGGATCAACTTTAATCTGATGCTCGTTGGAGATGGACCTCAGAGAGCTGAACTCGCGAAGCTGATTGAAGAAAAGGGGCTTTCCTCCTGTGTTTCCCTTGAAGGTCCAAAGGTCCAGTCGGAATTGGCATATTACTACCATGCCGCCGACCTTTTTGTCCTGCCAAGCTTTATGGAAAGCTTCGGCCTTGTCTTTTTCGAAGCTATGCTTTGCGGGTGTCCAGTTCTTGGAAGTCCAAGTGTCTTGAGCGAGCTTCTTCCCTCTCGCGAATATGGGTATCTGACATCTCAAGGGGATCCCGAATCCTTAGCCACAGCTATTGAGACTGCGCTGAAACAGTCTTGGGATAGGGAGAAGATTAGGAGCTATGCGCTTCAATTCGACTGGGCCATTAAAGTCAAAGAGTTCGAGGAGGTTTACCGGGCGGTGGCCGATCCCCTGTCTTCTGACGCCTCATGAGGAATTTGAATGAACAAGGTTTTTGTCTCGGCTCTCGATGGAGCCACATGGACACTTCTTCAACCTTGGATCGATCAGGGCGCTCTTCCGAACCTCGCTAGGGTGCAGCGCGAGGGTGTTTCAGGTATCCTGCGATCTACCCTTCCTGTGATCACCAGTGCCGCCTGGTCAGCGTTTGCGACTGGCAGGGACCCTTCCAATACAGGAATCTATGACTTTTTCTCGTGCCAAAACAAATCCTATCTTGTCCGCACAGTGACTCGCCTCCAGGTGAAAGGTATTTCATTGTGGAAACAGCTCAGTCGCCATGGGAAAAAGTCCATCATCATCAATGTTCCAATGACCTATCCTGCTGAAGAAGACCCGAATATTCTAACGATTGCAGGAATCCCCGCTCCTCATGTCGACAGCCAGGGATTCACCCATCCCCCGTATCTCTTCGAACAATTCCATCTGGACAGACATCAGTATCGGATCAGCGTTCGGCTTCCCAAATATGAAGGCAGATACGGGGACCTGATTGCCGACTTAAAAACAATGGTGAGAGAGCGTCTGAGAGCTGCTGAGGTACTGATCAAAGAGAGATGGGACCTTTTTATGGTCCATTTCTATGCCACGGACGTAATCCAGCACGCCCTCTGGAGGTTCGTGGATCCCAGTCACCCTCAGTATGACTCAGACAGCGCAGCCAAGTATGGAGATGGACTTCTCGAAGTATTTGCAGAGGTGGACCAAGCTATCGGCAGACTATTGAGCCAGGTCGATCATGATCTTACGACAATCCTCGTCATGTCCGACCATGGCTTTGGCCCAAATCGCCATACCTTCCATATTAATCGGTGGCTTCAAGAGAGGGGGATGCTGAAACTCCATCCCCCTCTCACCCGAATCGGCTGGGACGTCTCCGGGATCCTACTGTCAAGGTTGGGTCTTACTTCTGATGGGATGACCGGTCAGGTCATGAGAAGATCTAGTTTGATCCTCGGGGTCATCCTTCCCTTAACTTTGCAGCATGGAATGTTACACGTCCTCAGGCGGATCCTATCCCGATTCCCAGTAGGGTCCAACTTTCTGAATCCCCGGGGTTACCCCCACATGTTGGGAGGCATGAACTGGAGGAAGACTCGGGCATACTCCGTCGGGACAACCGGTCTGATCCGGATCAACCTCCGTGGCCGCGAACCGCAGGGAACGGTGGCTCCTGGTCACGAGTATGAGGAAGTCCGAGAAGCTATCGCAAAGGGACTTCTCGCTTTAACCGATGCACACGGACTGAAGCTCTTCGACCGTGTCTTCCGAAAAGAAGAGATTTATCATGGATCGTCCCTCGATGAAGCACCCGATCTGATTCCCCTATCTGAAACCGTGGGTTGCTATTTTTACCCCTTCTTAGACCGAGAGGGGATCATCACGGAGCCGGAACGTTTTCGATCCGGAAACCATCGAAGAGATGGCATCTTGATTGCGAAGGGACCTTTCATTAGACAAGAAGGGAACCTGAAAACGACCGACATCACGGATCTCGCCCCAACGATCCTTTACACCTTGGGCGTTCCAGCGCCTCGAGACATGGACGGATCTGTGACTCGAGAGATGTTTCGGCCGGACTTTCTTGCTGAACACCCTGTTCAGCAAAGCGAGGTCTCAGAGTCTGCGGCACTCGATCAAACCGTATTACCCGATGATGAGATCAAGATGGCGAAAAAACTAGAGGATTTGGGTTATCTTTAGGCTCTGGATGAGGGTGAAGAATGGAGCCCCACGGGCTAAGCCCGTGGTACCTCCAAAAGAATACCCTCCTACGCCAAGGCTTCGGAGGGTTATCCGCCAGTGGCGAAATCCGCCGAAGCAGTGATACTTCGGTTCAAGATTAGCACAGACACCGCTCACGCATTCATCCACGGGCAAAGCCCGTGGTCTTCTGCGTAGGCGGATAAAAAAGGGTGTCGTGTCACCCCGGTCACCCATAGTTTCAATTGAATTGAAAGAGAAAGGGTTTCCTTATTGATTCAACGGAGGATGAGATCCCCTTTCGAGTTCTGGAGCAGGAGCGAGACTTGAAACGACCCAACATTCTACTCGTTGTGTTAGATGCCGTTCGCTTCGATCACCTGTCATGTTACGGCTACGGAAAGAAGACTACCCCAAACATCGACAGGCTGAGCACGCGAGGAATTCTGTTTGAGAATGCATTTTCCACTTCTTGTTGGACTCCCCCGTCTCACGCATCTCTCTTTACGGGGCTTTATCCCTCCTTTCACGGTGTCTACACAGGAGATTCGGTTCTGGACGTGTCCGATAAAACCCTCGTCGAAATTCTTCGAGACGCAGGTTATCGGACCCTGGGCATCAGTTCCATTCCCCAACTCAGCGTCACGAAAGGGTTCAATAGAGGGTTTGATGAATATGTTGAAGCCTGGAAATTAGATCAAACGGGACGGCTGACTTCCAAATGGAAAGCTAAGATACGTTCCTTCCTGCGTCTCGATGATCCCATCACGCGATATACTTACGAACAAATTCGGAGATGGATCAAAGAGCATGACCCTTCGATGCCCTTCTTCATTTTTGCAAACATGAATACCGCACATTCACCTTATGATCCTCCAACGAGGTTTTTGAACCGTCATGCCGCCAGCCCAACGAACTTTCAGATGACCAAGAAACTTAAGGACTTGTCGACCCGGGATGGCTATCGATTCATGGCCCGCCAGATGGAGGTGACAGAAGATGAATTCACAGGATTGGAATGTCTTTACGATGGTGAGATTACCTACTTGGACGAACTCCTTGGCAAGCTGTTTGTCCTCTTGCAGGCAGAGGATCTGTTAGAGGATACCTTGATCCTCTTGCTTGCTGATCACGGCGAAAACCTCGGGGACCACGGACTCATGTATCATCAATTTTGTCTCTACGACTCTCTCATACGGATCCCGATGATCTGGCATTACCCCAGAGCGATCCCTCACGGAGAACGGGTTTCAACCCTGGCATCGATGGTCGACGTTATGCCGTCGATTTTAGGGTTAGCCGCCCTTCCGCCGCCATCTGATTCTTCCCGCCAAGGGATCTATTTGTTTCCAGATCGTCAGTCTAATAACCCTGAAGGCAGGAACTTCGTGGTCGCCGAATACCAAGCCCCCCCGGGGGTCTTCAACTATTTCCGGAGAATGACACCCGGTTTTGACTATTCCGTTTATAAGAAAGGATACAAGAGTATCCGTACCCTTCGGCATAAATATATCGTTTCTTCGAATGGACATGAAGAGCTCTATGATCTCGCAAAGGACCCGAAAGAACAAAATAACATCGGCAAGAGCCTTCCCGCGATAGCAGACAGCCTCCGCCAGACGCTCTTCAAGACCGTTCGAGACTTTGGAAAGGAACGAGGGGCGAAATCATCAAAGGAAAAAAATGACGTTACGATTCAGCAGCTCAAAGCGCTCGGATACCTTTGACGGCAAAGAGGAAGATGATGGGACGAATTCTGGTGATTGGACTGGATGGAGCGACCTTTGAGGTCATCGAACCTTTGATCAGTGAAGGCAAGTTGCCAACGATCGAGCGGCTGCTCCGTGAAGGAACGAGAGCGGTCCTGGAGTCGACTGCCTTTCCGCACAGCGCGCCGGCGTGGACATCCTGCATGACAGGAGTCAATCCAGGGAAACATGGGGTGTTTGGGTTTGGGGTGCGGGATGATCAAAACAATTATCGGTTCCAATTGCCCAACTCCACCACCGTGAGAGCAAAGACTCTCCCCCGTCTGCTTTCAGAGTATGGGAAGTACAGTGTGCTGATCAACGAACCCATCTCATTCCCACCCTATCCGATCAACGGCACGATCATCTCTGGAATGCTCACTCCTCAGGGAGCGAGGTTCACCTTTCCGCCGGAATTCCAACAGGAATTGCTGAAGGAGGTACCAAATTATGTGACCGAAGTTTCTCCATTCGATTTTGATCTCGAAAGCACTGCCGGCAAAAGAGCCTATGCAGAGGCTCTCTTTGACACGATACAAGCTCGCACCCAGGCAGCTCAATTCCTGATGGAAAAGGAAACCTGGGACTTCTTTATGGTCGTCTTCACGGAGTTGGATCGGGTCCAGCATCACTTCTGGGCGGAGATGGACAAATCTCACCTCTTTCATCATCAAAAGGATTCCTCCTTGAATCGGGTGATTCCGAGAACCTACGAGGCACTGGACGAAGCAGTACGGATCATCACAGAAGCACGACCCTCTGACGCCCAGGTCTTTGTCGTTTCCGATCACGGGGCAGGCCCACTCGAAAAGATCTTCTACTTGAACAAGTTTCTCGAAGAAAGAGGGTTTCTAACCCTTAAGACCCCCATTCTCTCGGGAAAGCAGAACCCGGTCAAAGCGCTGATCAGAAAAATCCCTGGCACAGAGGCCGTCTACAACCGCCTGGTCCGGCTCAACCGCAAGAGAAAACAACAGAGTCTTAAAACAAGTGATCCCCGTCATTACCAACAGAAGATCTCACAGTGGGTGGCTGAGGAGAGGGTAGATTGGGATCGTACCCAGGCGTTCACCGATCACTACGGGGTTCGAATCAACAGAAAAGGACGTGAGCCCAAAGGAATCGTGTCCCCAGGGAAAGAAAGCCAGAAGATTCTCAACGATTTGAGAGAGCAGCTTCTCGGTTTGCGATTCCCCCACAACGGAAAGCCCGTGATTACAGATCTCCGTGAGGGCAGCGAGGTTTATCACGGACCCTTCGCACACTTAGCCCCGGATCTCATCACCTTTATGGATGTGGGCAACCCCCATCCGTCCTATTTCACCCGTGAGGTGTTCCGCGATTCCTTGGTGACCACGGGTGCCCACAAGAGAGACGGGATCTTCATCGCCTGGGGACCCGGGATCCGCCAAAATCATTCCCTTGGAAGAGCCCATATCGTTGATGTCGCTCCCACCGCTACCTAC
>Ga0315284_10005039_pt1 | contig 18781 bp, 14 predicted proteins | sample YL17G09_16_MG_FD_203696 | JGI IMG/M metagenome (GOLD analysis project Ga0315284, IMG submission 203696) | Sediment microbial communities from Yellowstone Lake, YNP, Wyoming, USA - YL17G09_16 | ecosystem: Environmental > Aquatic > Freshwater > Lake > Sediment | place: USA: Wyoming | collected... | reverse complement strand
AGGCAGCCCTCAGGAAATTGACATCGGCCGGGAAATTGCCGCCGGAGCAAAGGGCAGAATCGTTAATTTGGTCGGCAAGATACCCTTTCGGACTACCGCCGGGCTGATTCGCCGCAGCCGCATGCTGCTGTGCAACGATTCATCGGTAATGCACATTGCTGTGGCTTATCGGATTCCCAGCCTCGCGATTTTCGGGCCTTCGAATCCCCGTTCCCTGCTGCCCGTTTCGAAGCTGAATCAGTGGATCAGTTCGGATCAGAACTGCAGCCCCTGCTATTGCAACAGCATCTTTCCGGGCTGCGATCATCTGCGTTGCATGGCGGATCTGACGCCGGAACGGGTGCGCGATCGCACGCTGGCCCTGCAGGAGATTTTTCCCATACCGAATATATGACATATATCACAAATATAATTCCTAGTTTTGGCGTATTTATGGCGCCTAATTTAGTGCACTGATTGGCGCGCCGTTAAATAGGCCTCAGCAGCTCATCCGACTTAAGCGGAGAATCCATGGATCGTTTTAAAATCTTGATGCTCAATCCGCCCTTCCTGAAGCGCTTTTCCCGCCCGCAGCGCAATCCGGGCGTAACGCGTTCGGACACCATGTACTACCCCTACTGGATGGCCTATGCCACCGGAGCCCTCGAAAAGGCTGGCTTCGACGTGCGCTTCTATGACGCGCCGGCGGCGGGTTGGGATTTCGCGGACGTCGAACGTAAGGCGCTGGATTTCAAGCCGGACATGATCGTGCTGGATACCTCGACGCCCAGCATCTACAATGACGTAAAGGTTCTGGATCTGCTGAAGGAAAAATTCCCCCGCGCCCGCGGCGTCATGGTTGGCACGCATGCCACGGCCATGGCGGATGAGACCTTTGGCCTGTCCAAGAATATCGAATTCATCGCCCGCGGCGAATACGACGATACTCTGGTGGAGCTGGCGCAGAAGTTGTCCAATGGCGGTGATCCCGGCAACATGGACGGGCTGTCACACCATCTGAACGGAACCCTCGCGCACAATCCCCAGCGGACCTTGATCGAAAATCTCGACGACCTGCCTTTTGTGTCGGAGGTCTACAAGCGCCATCTGAGCATCTGGGACTACTTCAATCCCGACTGCCTCTATCCCAATGTCACCATCCTGAGCGGCCGCGGCTGCCCTTACCGCTGCACCTTCTGTCTCTGGACGGCGACGCTATCCGGCTATAAGACTCGCTTCCGGTCGGTGGACAACGTGCTGGATGAATTGATGTACATCCAGGACAACTTCGCCGACGCCCGTGCCGTGTTCTTCGAGGATGACATCTTCACCATCAACGAGAAACGCTGCGTGGAACTCTGCGAAGGGATGATTCGCCGCGGCTTCAAGATGCAATGGAACGCCAACACCCGCGCTGACGTCTCTTTCGAAACTTTGAAGGTCATGAAGCGCGCCGGATGCCGCGCCCTCTGCGTCGGATTCGAGACGGGCAATCAGGAGATTTTGGACGCTTACGGTAAGCGCATCAAGGTGGAAGACTTCTACTCCTTCTCGAAATATGCTCACAAGCTCGGCATCCACTTTCACGGAGCCTTCATCGTCGGCGGCCCCGGCGAAACCCGTCAGACCATGGAGCGCACGCTGAAGACCGCCTGCGACCTGCAGCCGGATACGGCGCAATTCTATCCTCTGATGGTCTATCCCGGCACGGTGGAATATACCCGCATGAAGGAGAAGGGCTATCTGGTCACCGACAAATACGAGGAATGGCTGACTCCCGACGGGCTGCACAACTGCATCATCCGCACCGAAGATTGCACGCCCGAAGAGCTGATCCGCTGGTGCGATTATGCGCGCCGCAAGTTCTACCTGCGCCCCAGCTATATTATGCGCAAAGCCCGCATGTCCATGTTCGATAGGGACGAGCGCAAGCGCACCTGGAAGGCATTTAAGGTTTTTGTGAAGTATCTCTACCGCCCGTCAATTTAGCGGCGGTGCGAAGCGAATATAAAAAACCCGGCCACGCCGGGTTTTTTTATTGGAATATTTTGTGAGACCTATTTGGACTTCTCTTTGTCGCGCAGCGTGTCCCAGACCTTCTCGAAGGTTTGGTCCGTTTCTTGATAGCCCTTGTCAAAGCCCGCATCCAGGCCTTTCGTCGGCTGGCCCATGCGGCTCTTCAGATCGGGCAGCAGCGAGGCCCTCAGCACCACCACCAGCTCCTTGTCCGTCGTGCTGTGTTGATTGTAGCCGAAGATATATTTCAGCCCGAGCGCCCACCAGGGTAGATCTTTTAGGTATGGCACCCCGCGGCGAACCATCTTGTTCTCCCGGGTGTAGAGTCCGCCGACCAAAGTGGACTCGCCGTCCATCAGCAGGACTTGCGAATCGGCCTGCGACTTGTTGATGGTGGTGGATACCGGGTCGGGAATGGCGCTCGATCTCTCGGCGTGCAGAGTGAGATGGATGAAGGTCATATCATTATCCACATACACGATGGGCAAGACCGTCATGATGGTGCCGGTGGAGAAAAAGTTGTCAATGATGTTTCCGGCGAAATCACGCGACTTGATGGAGAAATCCTGCCCGACCTGGATGCGGCCTTCCTTGCCGGACAAAACCACCACTTGCGGCTGAGCGAGGATCCGACCCAGGTTCTCACTTTCGAAGGCGCGTAGCATGCCCGTGACGGTATAGTCAACGCCGTTGGTCTGCTTCCCGTAGGTGATATTGCCTTCGACCATTTCCGATGAGACGTTGCTGGCGCCCTTTATCCCGAAGCCCCCGCTCCAGGTCAGGCCCTCTCGCAGGAAACTCCAGTCTATGCCGGCCTCCGCCAGCTTGCCGCGATCCGCTTCGAAGAAGACCGCTTCGATGCGAATTTCACGGCTCTTGGCTGTGATCCTCTCCTTGCCGGCCTCATCTTTCTGGACTTCTCCCACGACCTCGTAGAACTTCTCATGTTCCACATACGTCAGGTTGTGGATTTTGAGGATCACCTCGAAAGCCTTCTTCCAGGGCAGGTTGGTGACAGCGATGTCAATCTGACCCTGGTTCTTCAGCGGATCGAGGATGATCCTGCCATCCTTCTTATAGGAGATCGCGGACAGGATTTGGAAAGCCTCATCAAAGGTCATGTCCGGTGACAACGTGATGATCTCATCCGCCGAAATATATTCCTGCGGGAGGCGATTCTGGGATTGGGCAGGAAGGGCCAGCGCCAAAAGTACGGCCAGGCCCGCCAAAGACTGAAATGTGCCTTTCCATCTCATGATTCGCTCACTTATTTCTTAAACTTATTTCTTTTCCGTGATTTGCAGAGACACCTGACGCGGCGGGATGAGCTGATTCAGATCGAAGATGGCTCGATTCTCATCCGAATTGATGTCCACCAGGTGCCCCAGATAAACCTCGTCCCCCAATTGCAGGACTTTCAACTCTCCCTTTTGATCGGTTAGATAGATTTGCGTCGGCGTCATGGCCCGCAGCTTGGATTCGAAGACATTGGGCAGCTCCAAAATATTGGGCGGCACGGTGGCCACCACCACCGCCGGAGGCTCAAAGGGATCGTAGGCGGCTTCCGGAGCCGTTTCTTCCGACGCGTACTGCACTTCCTCAAAGCCTGGCCGATCCGCCGAAAAGGCGGTAATGTGCATCTCAAACATGACCCAGCGTCGCGGATCCATCGTTTCCTCTTCGCCCGGCTCTTTGGTGATTTGGGTAAGCATTAGGGTATTCAGCCGGATGTAGCGGGGCAGATGTTCCAAATGCCAGATGAAGCGATACAAATCCGCATAGCGGGATTCGCCCACCACCCGGTAATTGGCGGCACGTACGCCGTTGCTGTCATAGGCCTCAACCGCGAAGTAGTCGAAATTCAGCGAGGATTGATGGCGCCTTAAAATTTCGTCCAGGTAGCCATACGTTTCATGAGCGGTTTCGAAGCGCGGGATGGCCTTGGAGCGATAGGTCCAGAGCTGCTTGGTCTCATCCAGTTCCTGTTGGAGCGAGGCGAGGCTGGCGACCATATCCCGATCGGATTGAAGCTCCGCACTCACCTTGTTCTCCTGCTCCTGCAGCCGCGTTTGCTTATCGGCCATGCGGAAATGCACCTGGTAGATTCCCGCCAGGAAAACCAGCAGCCAGAAGCCGCCTAGAATTAATGTGGTTCTCAAGGGATGCATATTCATCTATCCTTGGGTAGTCAGTTGCTGCATGAAACTGCGCGCTTTCTGGGAGTACTCGCCCTCGGGGAACTCGTTCAGCAGAGCTTCGAATTGTGTCTTGGCTTTCTCGTCCTGCCCCATTTTCAGGTAGGTCAAGCCGAGCATCAGAAGCGCAGGCTCGCGCTTGCCGTTAATTTCGTAGGCCAGCGACGCCACGAAATCTTCCGCGGCCGCCGAATAATCGCCGTCGGCATAGCGGCATTCGCCGAGCCAATAGCGCGCTGAGCCTGCCCGGCGCGAATTTGGATATCGCTGCAACAAAGACGAGAACGCCTGTTCTGCTCCGGGTAGGTCGCCGGATTGGACCAGATTAATACCCTCGTTGTATATCCTTTTCGAACCCGTAGCGGAATTTTCCTGATTTTCCGCTCCCGGGGGCAGCGGTATGGGACCCTGCATAACTTCAGACAGGGATGGCGGAGCGGCCTCTGCTGGCTTGCTCTCGGCTGGAACGGGTGCGGTCTCCGGAGCGGGCGTCGTCTCAGGAGCGGGTGTAACGTTGGCCGCCACTTCCGGCGCAGATTCCGCGGCTGCCTCGGCTGGGGCAGAAACTGTTTCTCCGGCAATGGCTCCGCCCGGGGTATTGACCCTATCCGTCCCGGGTTGGAATGGAGTCTGGGTGCGAGCCGTGTCCGGCGCGGGAATGCCGGCGGCGAGCTCATATTCGTAGGTGACTTCGCCCCTCTCGTTGATCACTCGAGTAACGCGCTTGAGATCCACGCGCGGCAGGCCATCCGCCAGTTTGGGAACTCGGTCGCGAATCAGCGTTTTGCCCACCATGGTGAAACCGCCGGCATCGGACCTAATATTTTCGATCCAGATCTGATTGACCGACTTGAAATCCTGCATCAGTTTGCCAAAGAGGCGGCTCCACTTTCCGGGATCCACGATGAGCGAATCCATGAAAGTCACGTTCTTGCGGTAGTCAGCGACCTGCGTCTGAAGCTGGCCGATATGGACCAAGTCCGGCTGCAGCGATTCGATTTCCTTTTGCCCGCGCGTGATGGACTGGTCCAAGCCACGGATCTGACTCCACCGGCTAAGCCCCTGATAGGAGAGGAGCAGCATCAGAACGAACACGACCCCCAGCAGTGCGAACCCATGCCAGGCGACCTTGAACGCTCTTTGGCCTTCACGAATGCCGGCAGGAACCAGGTTGGTCCGGATGAAGTGAGGATTCCGCTTATCCAGAATCTCCCAGCCTAGGGCCACCGGAATGGCGTAATTGGGAAAAATGGCGATCTGCTCAGTCGTCAATAGTTGTGTGTTTAGAAGTCCGGGTGTTATGAGTTGAACTCGGGCCTCCGGAAATTGCTTGCTGAAAAAATCGTGGGCGCGCGGGATTCCAATCTCGCCGGTGAGGACGATTTGATGCACTTCCGAAAGGCCGGCTTCCTCCTGTTCCAGCAGGATCTTGCTGAAAAGCGTCTGGCAGATGTGGGGAGTCTGATAACCCTCTCGGATCGTCTGCAGGAACGAAATCGGTTGTTCGCCGCGCAGCATGATGACGCGCGAGAAATCGTTCCCGATGTAAACTACCGCCGTAATCTCATCCGGCTTCAGATCCAAGCTCAGGCGCGTCAAGTTGACCAGGGCGACTTCATTGGAATTGACGCAACGGATGACTGGCGGAGTGGGGAGGAAGCTCTTCACTTCCATCAGCTCATCAATCAGGGGGACGTTCCCTTCTGAAACCACCGTGGTCAGCGCCCCGCCTGCGGAAAGGAAATGGTCCAGTGTCGCCATGTCCAGCGAGCCGCCGGCCAACGGGCTGATCTCATCGCGCAGCCGCTTCAGGAGCTTCTTGCCCTTTAAGCCGAAATTGCTTTCGAAGTTATAATAGGTGGCCTGGCCTTCCGGGACGTTCACCGTCATCGGCAGCCGCTTCTCCAGGTACTTGCTGAATACATTGATCAAGAGGGCGGAAACGTCCCCTTCTTCGGTCGGCGAATCGTACATCTCATCGCCGCGCTGGGCGGTATCCTCGAAGCCGAAAATGTCCTTGCCGGCATCTTCCGGCGTGCCCGCCGCGGCGGCCGCTGGAGTTTTGATTTTACCCAGCCGATGGTGCAGGGAAACTGTCTCGAGGTTCAGGATCGTGATTTCGGAACCCTGCCTGGCAAGGTGGGCGATGCGGATCTCGCGTCCATCCACCATCACGCCCAAGACTTGATCACGAGAAGATGTGGGAAGGATCTTCATGGTGCATCCTGATGCATAGGAAATTCGGTTCTGCCTCGCGCTATTATGCCGAGTAGTCGAGCAGTTCCATCATTCGTTTCTTGTTGTTGGCGAAGTTGATCGCCTCTTCCATCGAGATGAGCTTCTCAGTGAACAGCCTCCGCAGATCCTGCTCCAGGGTCACCATGCCCTCCTTGCCGGATTCGCTGATCATCTGATAGATTTCGCCCGTGTTGTTGTTTTTAATCGCCGCCCGCACCGAAGGATTGACCACCAGAACCTCTTTGGCCAGCGCCCGTTTGCCGTCCAGCGAGGGGACCAGCTTCTGGCAGACCACAACGCGAAGTACGTCCGCCAGCCGCATGCGCACGCGCTCCTGCTCGCGTGGCGGACACTCCGCCACAATGCGGTCAATCGTCTCTACCGCGGAACCGGTGTGCAGAGTGGAGAAGACTTTGTGCCCGGTATCGGTGATTTCCAACGCCGTTAGAATCGTTTCGACATCGCGCATCTCGCCGATCATGATGATGTCCGGATCCTGGCGCAGGGCTTGGATGGCCCCCTCTTTGAAGCTCATGACGTCGCGCCCGACTTCGCGGTGCCGGACGATGCAGCGCGCCGACAGGTGCACGCATTCGACCGGGCTGGCGATAATGACGATATGAGCGTCCACGGTGCGGTTATTGGCATCAATGATGCTGTCCAACGTGGTGGATTTGCCCGAGCCCGTGATACCGGCTACCAGAATTAGACCCTGTTTTTCATATTTCATGGACAGCGTGCGAGCCACGCTGGGATGGAAGCCGAGTTCCTTGAACGGCCAGATCCGGTTGTTGATCCGGCGCATGTTCAGGGCCAGGTTATCCAGATCGAAGTAGAGATCCCCGCGAAAGCGGACGTGAAAGCCTTGATGCACGATGGCGTACGAAAAGTCCAGGTTACGGTTCTGAAACAGAAACTGCCTCTGGCGCGGGGTGATGACGTTCAGAGCGAGAATGTTGATCTGGTCCAGGGAGAAGGCTCCGAGAGACAGCTCCGGCCGCTTGTCGTTAAAAATGCGCAGCCAGACCTGCCCCAAAGACCCTTGGCCGCCGATGTCAACGTCCGAGGCATTCCGCTCGATCATGCCATGCAGGAAAGTATGAAATTGCTCCCTGAGAACGTCGCGATCATGTTCGCTCAGTTCGTCAATCAGATCGGCGATGATCTCCTGTCGCTCCACGCCCGAGATGTGCTGCGGCAGGCGGCTTTCGACAGACTGGAAAATTTGCTCCAGCTCCGTTAATTCCGTCAATTCGTGTGGAAGGTCGAGATCCGCTAAGGAAACTTGCGGCATAAGGTACTTCTTGGTTGCTGCCTCTTTTGCGCGGGATTGCCAAAGCCCCGCGAACTTAATCCATGGTGCCTTGAATAATCACAGATCCGCCGCCATTCGGACTGGTGACGGAGATCGAGAACGCGGCCAAAACGGGAGGATCCACTTCTTCGGCGTCGGTATCGAAGAGTACGAAGCTGAAGTAGGTCCAATTCTGAGACTGAGTATCGGGCAAGATGAGATCCACGTCGCCCAGGACCGATCCTGCTGTCGGCGTAATGACGATCTGCGTGCCATGCACCAGTGGATAGCCATTCTGGTCGGAGACCCGATAAGTGAAAACCTGCGAGCCGCCGTTGGTTATCGTAAAACCGGAGGGTTCGATGTCGTAGATCTGAGTAATTCCCGAGAAGAGCACCAGCACGTCGTCACTGATAATCTGGCCACCCTCGCTGACCGTCTGAGCGGTGATGGTTCCGAAGGGATAGCTCGCGAGAGGCGAGGGCGGTCCGGAGTAGAGCCGAACCATCGCAAAGCCATCATCGTTGGTGGTGGCTGATCCTTCAATAATGCCGGCATTGGTGGTATAATAGACCGAGGTGCCCAGCGGAACCGGATTGGCATAGATGTCGCCGACCATGGCGATCATGCTGTCAACGACTCCATAGATATTGAATCCGGGGAAATTAACGTATTGCGGCACCACGGCGAAATGTTCCAGATCCGGCATTCCGGAGTGAATCACCACGGGAATCGGCGTGCACATGACCGAACTATCAGATTCCAGGTAGGCTAAAATCTGCACGGCGCCGGCCACAGTCCCACTGTTCAAGCTCGTACTGACCTGCCCCAGAGCGTCCGTATTTGCCGAGGCGGGGTAGAGGTACTCCCCGCCACCCGTCTCGCCCAGAATGGTAAAATTGACTTGTTCCGATTGCGATAAGGTCAGGGGAGATCCCCCGGCGTCTCTCACCTCAAAGGTCATCGTCGTAACCTCATTGGCTCCCGTGCCATGAACGGCGATGGAATCGTACTGAAGATCAATCAAGGCGATGGAGGCCGGATCTCCTGTTCCGATAATGCCGATATCCGGAAGAATGACAAACACTCCTCCTTCGGCGAATTCGGCTCGTATGATGGCAATCCCCGAAAGCGTGCCGGCGTAAAAAGTCGTGCCCACACGTCCATCGCGATCCGTCACCGCAGTGTTTGGAAAAATGTAAGCCCCTCCGCCCGGATCCTCATCCAGAGAGAAATTGATCTGGACGGCATGCAGGGAATCCACCGGATTGTTGTTGGCATCTCGAGCTTCACATACGATGAGGCAGGTGCTGATGCCGCCGCTTCCGGCCACGCTCAGCGTTTCAGGGGATAGAGAAATAAGCGCAATGCTCACGGCCGGCCCTGAGCCCGTGATGGTAGTGTCAGTGATGGTGGAATCCAGGTATCGCTCGAGGGTAATGGTGGGCAGGGGAGTGGTGGCGCCCGCTTGGATCACCGCGTCTATGTCGTAGTTCGAATAACCTTCCTTGAAGACTTCAAGGATGACGGTCTCGGACGTCCCCGAGGGCAGGGCGATGGCCAGGTCATAGAATCCCACAGTGTCCGTCAAGGTCGTCTCCAGATGGGCATTAGTGCGCACGAAGGCGCCCTCCACCGGAGTCAAGTTCGAGGCGTACTTGATCACGCCGGTCAAATGAGCCCAATCATTGCCTACCGAAAGATCGGATGCCGTTTCATCACACCCGAGTAGCAAGAGGCTCAAGATGAGTAAGGTGAGGAGCTTAAGCTTCATTTGTCATCCTCTCTTAATGAGACTCGAAGGCCGGCGGATCCGCGGGGGTCGGGCCTGTACGGAACCGGCTGGCAGTCTCCCTTCATCGTGTCCGAGCCTGTTCATCTCGCAGTATATGAGACCGCACCCGGCCTTCGAGCGGCTTTCTGATTTGGATTCAGCTCAGCAGAGCCGCCAGTCCCCTTCCTTTTTTCGGCTGGTAATGCGCCCATCTTAAGAGAAATTCGTGCCATTCCGGGTATTCGAGCCATTTTCACAGTGGCTATTCGTACCAGGATACGATTGAATTTCGACTGAAGACCGGGTAGAAGGGGGGCGCTTTGGTCAGCATCCGCTGATCGTATATATATTTTTTTAAGTAGCCGGTAACGATGACACCGCCGCTCATCGTCCCTACCGCGCCGCGCAAATCCTGCACAATCCCGCCCAACACGGTCAGAGTGCCTCGTGGCGAACCGGTATTGTAATTCTGGACTTTAAAGGACGTGTTCAGAGCCATGATGCTGGCGTGGATCGTGCAATTGGTACGATTGGCCGTGTTATCGGTCACGATCACATTTTGCTGGGAGATTAATCCCAGCATGTCGCTGGCATTCGGATCGGTCAGGGGATCGTGCAGATAAAGCACGTCATCGTCAATCCAGAGATTGCCCTCCGACATGACGGTCGCCTTTCCTGAAATCGTGCCCTTGATATGCAGATCTTTGGCATTGTCGGTCGCGATGACGCCGTTTATGCTACTCAGCGCGGTGTTGCCGGTGGAGTCCACGACCTTGACGGCCGGGGATCCTGAATAGTGGAACACTTCCCAATTGAAAGTGCCATTGCTCATGAATTGCAGGTTGGTCTCCCCGGCGAAACGGATTCCACCAGACTGAGCGGCCGCTTCGAGATTGGTAAGACTGGTGGGTAGATTGATTGAGGGGCAGCCGAAATAGGTGCCGGCTTTGAATTTGGGACTTCCCCAACCGGCCCAGGTACTCGCCACAGATGAAACAAGGCCAAAAAAGACCGGGTTGCCCATAATGTGGAATTGCCCATTGGTGTGAATGGGACCTCGGAGCGTGTCGCCGGTGATAAAGTAGATCACGGGCTCGATGTCCGTGAAGTAGGCGAATTCGGAGTAGGGCGTCTTTCTCATGAGGATCACCGCGCTGGCGGATTCGCCGAGATACTCACTGGTGGCCGTGATGCGAACCTGACCGGCCTCGATTGATGCGTCGTCCGACGAATCTTCAATCACGGCGTCCACGGTGCCGCCCATTATTTCCAGCTCGTCGTATCCGCCCCGCCAATCGTAATTTTGACCAAGCTCATAAAGGCAAACATTGACTGCACTGGTCGTGACATTTCTCGCCACGACTTCGGTGAAGCGATCGGCCGTGAGCTCTTGACCACGACCGATGAGGCGCCCCTGCGTCAATTTAAGGATGCCCATGAGGATCGTGAAGCCCACGACGATGATGATGGTGAAGCGTCCCATAATTGTCTCCTTCTCTTTGCTCTGGATGAACTTCCTTTCGCTAATCGTTCACCGGCAGCCTCCGCTTTGCTCCTTACAGATTCTTCGGTCGAATCGTCCCGTTCCAAGCCGAACGGGCGTAGACCGTGTCAATGGGAAAGGGATTTTCAATCAATAGGTAATAATCAATCCGCTTCGCCAGGGTGGTGTTGTTTGTGGAAGCCCCGGCGATATCAAAAAACCTGAGTTGGAAATCCACCACGCCCAACGATCCGGTGTTGGTCTGATTGTTGACCCGGCGATGCAAAATGCGATCGCGGGGATTGACCGTGCCCATCACCTCGCCGGTGGCGCCCAGCCAATAGCGAATGCTATCGAGGTCGCCGTCGTTGTCAATGTCCGACCAAAAGGTGATGGAACTCGTATCCGCTCGAATGATGGACAGTGCGGGATTCTGGACTCCACAACCGAGCTTGCGGAAATCGAAGTCAATTTCGGAGACCACCTCAACCATATTCTCCTGCACAATTAACTCCAATTGATCGAGAACGGTCATATCGCTCACATTGGTCTTCACCGAAAGGACCATTATAAGAAGCAGTCCCCCAACGATGAACGATCCTACCAAGTCTATCATCGCACCCATAGCTCACCCCTTCAGCAATCTTTCAAGTTGAATGATGCGCGCACAAGCTTTACGATGTTTGCCAAAAATCGAATTCAACGCATTAAAAACGAAGAGCTTGAAGATGCGCTCCTCTTTCTTATTGAAAAATTCCAAGATGGCATCTTTCTCAAGAATCAAAAGTTGTCCCGGCAGTTCGGACACCAACCCTTGACTGCGCAGAGTCTGTCGGAAGATATTAATTTCACCGTAGCTTTCAGCTCGCCCTAAGCGGTAGAGCTCGGCCTTATCCTGCCAGACCGAAATCTCTCCTTCGATCACAATGTACAGACGATGATCCAGCGAGTTTTCCTGCAAAATCAGATCATTCGAGTTAATGGTCTCGACGTGCCCCAGTTCGATGAATTCGTGCGCGGCGTCTCGGGGCATATTCTGCAGAAGCGGGATGAATTTGGGTAAATTGGTGATGGCAATGCTGGAATCTTGCAGCTCCTGACGCAATTTTTCGTTTTCCCGGCGCAGCCGATTCTGGCGCATCGCCTTACCCACCGTCAGGCGCAGCTCATCCAGGATCAGGGGTTTCGGCAGGGAATCGAAAGCGCCGAGCTTCATGGCTTCTACCGCAATGTCCATGTCGCTGAGACCGGTAAACATGATGACCGTCTGGTCGGGATCCGCGCTTTTGAGATTCCTCAGCAACTCCAGGCCGGTCATGCCCGGCATGCGAAGATCTGAGAAGACCACATCAAATTCCTCATGCTGGGCCAGCTCGAGTGCCTCATCCGCGCTGGTGGACGTCGTCACCTGAAAGCCCTCCGCACCCAGGGTTTCTGAGCAGAGAGCGCAGATTTCAGGATCGTCATCCACGATGAGAACTTTTTCTGGCATAATGCCCCTATTGGCTTCTCAGTATTGGGTGTACAGCTGCTCCAGGATGATATCCACCAATTGGTCATTGGGGAGATTGAGCAAATAGGGTCCCCGAACGGTGACCCGCAATCGCTTGATGAAGGTCCGATAGGTGACCGCTTGTGTAAGATCGCTCGGATTGATGTACGATACCACACCACTTAGCATGAACAAGACCGAAGGGAGCGTGGTCGAATCCCGATAGGCCAAATTATGATAATCATCCACATCATCGAAATTGGGATAGCTCTCGCCCGTCTCGCGCCCCAGCGTTGCCACGTCGGTCAATTGGGTGGCCAATTGCGGCTGGGTCGTCAGGCACACTTCATCGAAAACCTTGGTGCCTGCCTCCGCCAGAATTTTCTGGCACAAGGACAGGGCGGTTAACTCCGCGTTGGTGCAAAAAAGCGTAATGTCGTTGTGCAGCAAAGTGTCATTGAGGGAAGGCAACGCAATACTGAAGAGTAGCAGCGCTCCCAGCACCAGCAGCATTTGTCCTGTATTCGTCATGGCAACCTCCTCCTCCCGGAATGGCGGATTCCTTAGTCCTCGGCCGTGGCTACGGCAATCTCCTCACATGTGGTGATGCCTTGCTTAATGCGTTCGCGCCCCGAGGCGCGCAAGGAAAGCATTTTGTTTTTCAGCGCCTGCTCTCGAACAGCATCTTCGTTGACTTGGACGCCGGATTCCAAAATAATGCGGCGAATCTCCTTGGTGAAGAGCAAAGCTTCGTGAATGGCGCCGCGCCCTTTATAGCCGCGGTTGCAGGCTTCGCAGCCGACGGCTTGATAAAAAGCGGTACTGGCGATCTCTTCCGGCGTGAATCCCAAGCTTCGCGGCACCTCGGGATCCAAATCGGTTTCGGGTTTCTTGCATTTTTCGCACAACGTTCGAATCAAGCGCTGCGCCACGATGATATTGATGGCGTAGGCAATCAAAAACGGTTCGACACCCATTTTGAACAACCGAGAAATGGCGGAAGGAGCGTCGTTGGTGTGCAGCGTGCTGAAGGTCAAGTGGCCGGTGTTGGCCAGCTTGATGGCAATTTCAGCCGTCAATTTATCGCGCATCTCACCCACCATCACAATATCCGGATCGTGGCGCAGGATGGCGCGCAGCGCCCCTTCGAAATCGAGATGCTGGCTGAGCTTGATCTGCCGCGCGCCTCGAATCATATATTCCACCGGATCCTCGACCGTCAATACGTTCACCTGAGGCGTCAGAACCTGGTGCAGCGCGGCCATCAGCGTTGTGGATTTGCCGCAGCCTGTGGGTCCGGTTAGGATGACCATCCCCTGTGGTTTGGTGATGGCTTTTGTGAAGTCGCCCCGCGCCTGTTTTTGCAGGCCCAACTTGGTGAGATCCGTCACGACCTTGCGGTCGTCCAGCACGCGGATGACGATGGATTCGAGCTTGCGCCGGTATTCGGAAGCTACGATGGGAAGAATCGAAACACGATAGCGGATCAGGTGGCCGTCAACGTTGCGCTGGATGAATCCATCCTGGGCGGTTTCTCGCTCGAAACGGTCCACGTTGCGCGAACGGTCTTTGACCACCGCCGCAACGGCTTCCGGTTTGATGAATTCCTGCAAATGCCAGAGCTGCAGCTTGCCATCCAGTCGAAAATGGAATTCGGTGCGGTTGCCTTCGCTGGGGATCACGTGAATATCCGAAGCGCCCCGCCGCACGGCCTCCACCAGGCAGCCCTCAATCAAGTTGGTTAGGAGAGATTGATTAATCTCCTGGTCGAGCTGCTCTTCGTCTATCTTCTCATCTTCGACGCTCTGGTCAACGTTTTCAATTTGATTTGCGGCCTCTTCAATGATCTGCAGAAATTCATTGGTAACCGGGTAGAGCTTCTCGATCCAGCGGTGGACCTGTTCCCGGCGCGCGTAGGCCAGCTCGATGTGCCGGTAGCGGAACTTCTTGGCCAGCGCGCGCATGTCCCGATCGGTGGGGTCATCCAGCAGCACCAGAAGGGTGTCAGGGCGCCGGTCGTCAACGCGGAAGGGAAGGATGTTGTGATGGATCAGTTCATCACGATCCTCCTTGTCCACCGCCTCGTAAAGCCCCTTAATGAACTGAATTTTGAGCTCGGTGAGGGCCTCTTTTTCGAGTTCTACTTCCGAGAAGGCATAAATCCGCGCCAGTTCGCTGAAGATGTCGTGGCGATCACTGCCCAGATCGTCCACCAGGATTTCACCTAACTTGCGGCGACGCCCTTCCGGCTCCGCTGATTGCAAAATGAGGGCTTTTTCCAGCGTTTCCGCGTCAATGACGCCGCGCTGGACCAGAAGGTCGCCGCTGCGTGTGGAGCGTCGTATTTCTTCCCGAACCTGCATTTGTTATCGCATTCCTGGCGGCTTGGGCCGAATCACGGCCGTTTCGGAGCTCACAATCGTGATACCGGTCATCACCACCATGATCAGCAGGGCAATGACGACCTGAATCAGGTCAATAATGCCACGCAGCTTGTAGGTGGTCTCTTTCTCGTAGTAATTGGCCACCTGAATGGAGGTCTCCCGAATGGTGCCGGTTTCCGCGCCGGACCGCAGACGCGATAGGGCGTTTTTGGTGAATACACCGGTGGCCTCGAGCGCTTCGACGATGCCCTGACCCTCCTTGAGCATCATGGGAAGGGCCACCTCCTTGATCCGCTTTTCGATCCAGGGACTCCGGCAGGCCTCCGCGGCAACGCGAATGGCCTCCACGTTCTCCCCGGAGCCCGAATAGAGGGAGAAGAAGACCCGGAACCAGATCTCGATGGACGTCTTGTGGATCAGCGGGCCGATCACCGGAACCTTCGTAATGTACCGGGAGATGAGAAGCCGGCCTTTGGCCGTGGTAATGAGGCGCCCCAAAACCACGGCAATCACCCCAATTGCGCCTAAAATGTAAAGCGCGTTCGCCTGCAGCAGATTGGATATTTTCAGCGTCGTGGCGGTCATCGGCGGCAAATCAATGTCGAATTTGAGGAACATCTTGGCGGTTTGCGGAAAGACGTAGGCCAGGTAGAAGAGCACCGCTGCGATGAGGGCGGCCACGACGATGGCCGGCATGATCATCGCACTCTTGAGACTCTTCTTGAATTCTTCGTTGCGCTCCAGAAATTTGGCGGTGGATTCATAGATTTCCACCATGTTGCCCGATTTGGAGGCCACGCCCAGCATGTGCGCCGGAAATTTTCCGAGGATCTCTGCCTGTTTGCCGAACACCTCCACGCCATCCTTGCCGTCTTTGAGATCTTGAGTGATCTCGCGCAGCGACTGCTTCAGCGATTTGTTATCAATGTCATTGGAGAGCAGATTCAAGATTTCATCATAAGGGAGCTTCTCCCGCAGCAAGTCAGCGGACAGGCGGATGAACATCACGATGTCCTTGGATGGCGGCTTCATGCGGAAATCGAGCCACTTTCTCTGGACGGAGAGGACGCTGTAGCCCATTTTCTCCAGAGCGCGGCGTACTTCCTCCGCGGAAAAGGCCTTCTGCTCGCCGAGAAGGGCCGCTTCCTTGCCTTTGCGAACTTTATAGAGGAAGGTCGCTTTCTGTTCCAGAGCCTTGATGCGGAAATGCCTCTGCTGCGCGATCTCTTCAGCCCGCTTGTGCGCTTCGCGCTTGCCCCGAGCCGTGATGATGCCCTGCATAACGCGCCCGGAAACGGCGATTCCCTGATAGCGAAATTCACCCATTTCGAATCACCTGTCCTTCCCGATAGATCAATAAACTGACAAACGTGCCTACGGCAGGTAATATCCCACCTGCCTCGGCGCGCTCCCTGTCGTAATGCATAGTCATAGGTTCCCGACCCCTGATGGAAGGTTACGCAGAAAATATGGCGGACTGGCGAAGGCCTGATCTCAGCGGCTGATAACCGTCAAATCGGTGCTGTCCGGCCAGACTTGGATGGTCGCTGTGGCATAGGTGCCGTCTCCGTCAGCGTCGTTTAAGCCAACGCCCTGAAGCGTCACAGACGTGGCCGTTCCCGCCACGATGATGCTGTAGGCGCCGTTGTCGTTCGTGGGCTGGGTCGTGAGATAGGCTATGCCGATGGCGGTGGCGGTCAGCGATGCGAAAGACTCGCCCCCGCCCCCCATCGCCAACGGCCTGCGATAGTGCATCTGGGCCCTGTTGGCGAATATGATTATATCGGCGCAGACGGCATCGAGATTGGAATCGGCAGCTTGGGCTCTGAAGATCTGTGTTCCCACAATGATGGCAATTCCGACCAGGATCACCGTCAGCACGATGAGAAGAATTTGTTGCTGCCCCATGCACTCTCCCCTGCGTTCATCAAGGTTTTCTGAAATGCATCGAGTCCGCCTCCGTTAGCAGAGGCGGGCTCGCCAGTATGTTCAGGCTGATACAGAAAAGGGGCGGATGGGCTGCCACCCGCCCCGACTGCCTGACTATCGGTCAAGCACCGTGACCGCGATGCTGTCTGCCCAGACCTGAACGTCTGCGGTGCAGACCGTTCCATTGCCGTCGCCGTCTTCGTTGCCTAGGCCACGAATCGTCACCGTGGTGCCAGTCCCGGCCGACTGGATGGCATAGACTCCGTTTTCATTGGTCGGCTGCGTGGTCAGGTAAGCCAAACCGGCCGCATTCGCCGTCAGCAGGGCAAAGCTGCCTCCGCCTCCGCCCATCGCGGACGGACGACGAAAGTGCTGCTGCGAACGGGAAGCCAGATTTACCAAATCCGCCGTCACGGCATCCAGGTTGGAGCTGGCAGCCTGATCGTTGAACATGTTGATCCCGACGACCACCGCGATGCCCACGATGATCACTGACAGGACGATGAGTAGAAGTTGTTGCTGGCCCATACATTCCTCCCTTTTGAATTTGGCCTGAGGCCTCTGTCTGTTATTCCCTTTGCTTGTCTATTTGGTCAATTTGCGTGCCATAATTCTAAGTGCTTCATTATTAATTAGATGAAATTGGCTTTGGGGTTCATTTGAAACACAAGGCGGTTAAGCGGCTGCTTTTTTAGGCCGGCTGACATTGAAAAGCGACACGAAGTGAAGCCGTATTTCTCCAAGGGCTTGATAAAATTGGGGATAGGGAATCGTCATATTTTTGTGATGCTGTCGCCACAATGCGACACCCAGTTGCCGCGCGCGGATTTAGGCTGTTTCCAGCACCTTGGCCTCAGGCTTTCGCGGTCGCAGAGCGGATATCCCCAACTGTTTCATCTTGCGATGGAAATTCTGCCGAGGCAGACCTGCATGGCCGGCGGCCCTGGTTATATTGCCGTCAAAGCGCCGCAAACTTTCCAGCAGATATTGGCGCTCAAACTGCTGGCAGGCCTGGCGCATGGGGAACCGGAGCATGGATCCAGGCGAAGCGGCCGATCCATCTTCCTGCGCGTCGTCAAATGCTTCGGGCCCGATATCAGAACTGCCTGCCAGAGCCAGGGCGCGTTCTAGGGCATTTTCCAACTGGCGGACATTGCCCGGCCAGGCTCGTTGGACCAGATAGTCCATCGCCGCCTGGGAAAGGCGGACTGCAGGACGCTGGAAGGCCTGGGCATATTTGGCTTCAAAGTGTCTCGCCAGAAGCTGAATATCCTCCTGGCGCTCGCGCAGCGGCGGGATGTGGATGGCGATGACGTTGAGGCGATAGAAGAGGTCCTGGCGAAAGCGGCCGGCGGCCACTTCGGACTTAAGCTGGCGATGAGTAGCGGCGATCAGGCGAACGTCCACAGGGACGTCCTGTGCGGATCCCACTTTTTGGATGACCCGCTGCTGCAAAACCCGCAGCAGTTTCATCTGCAGCGGCAGCGGCATGTCGCCAATCTCATCCAGCAGGAGCGTGCCGCCTTCGGCCTCTTCAAAGTATCCCCGCGTGCGTGCCAGCGCGCCTGTAAATGAACCCTTCTCATGGCCGAAGAGAAGTGATTCGAGCAGACCTTCGGGCAAGCCTCCGCAGTTGATGGCGACAAAAGGACGGGCAGCGCGCGGGCTGTGCTGGTGCAGGGTGCGGGCGATCAGCTCTTTTCCCGTTCCGGTCTCGCCCGTAATCAGCACCGTCGCCGCTAGCGGGGCGACTTTCTTGACCAGAGCGAAGACCTCCTGCATCTTCGGGCTGGCGCTGATCAGGTTGCCCAACTGGTACTTCTCTTCCATCTGGCGGCGCAGCGTGCGGTTCTCGATTCGGATCTGAGCCGTCTCCAGCAGGCGCGAGACCAGCAGCTTCACTTCATCGAGATCCCGGAAGGGCTTTTCCAGGAAATTCTCCGCCCCGCGCTTCATCGCCTCAATCGCCATGGGGATGTTGCCATAGCCGCTCATCA
>Ga0315284_10005038_pt1 | contig 18781 bp, 20 predicted proteins | sample YL17G09_16_MG_FD_203696 | JGI IMG/M metagenome (GOLD analysis project Ga0315284, IMG submission 203696) | Sediment microbial communities from Yellowstone Lake, YNP, Wyoming, USA - YL17G09_16 | ecosystem: Environmental > Aquatic > Freshwater > Lake > Sediment | place: USA: Wyoming | collected... | reverse complement strand
CTGCTCTCTTAATGAATTCGTTTACTTGTGTCATGTCAACATTTCCCTATGTTCTTCTTGTAATTGTGCGGCAAATTGTTGATCCTCTACCATCCCCAACATCTCATCATAATTGCCTTCATTCATCTCTGAAATAGCTCTGTCAACTATTTTAAGTGCTTCATCTTGCTGTTGTAAAACACTTGTGTAATGAGCCAACACCACTTTCTTTGGTCCAAAGCTGGTAAGCTCCAGACGCTTGCCTTCTTGAGCCCCCATGAGCCCAGAAAGCGATACACATATCTGTTCTGGACTCTCAAACAAAAGGAATGGCACCCCCATCAATCCTGCCAATCTGGTAGAAGCCGTCCAGAATTGAATGGTGAACTCCAAATTACAGATAATGGCTAAAGTCTTTTCCAAATCTCTCGACTCAGGCATCCTAGAAAAATCCATCACATGATCAACAGGACAAGGCAAAGTGCTTTGTTTCTCTCCTAACCAGATCACAGAATAACCTTTGGACTCCAAATTTTGTATTAACTTAACATAGAACTCTGGCGGCAAATTTCTTCCATACGTTTTTCTTGCACGAGCAAATATTCCAACTGCTGGCTTCTTAAGTATCCCCTTGGCCCATTCCTGTAGTTCTTTAGAAGGCTTCGGGACCAGTTTAGCTTGTGGTTTGTAAGTGGCGATATCTGTAAAAATTGACCTTACCAAAACTGTACTTTGACAAGCTGGACAAGATTCTGTTTGTTTTCTCCACTCATGCCAAAATTTTCCGCACGTTCTGCACATGTTGCAAACAGCATATTTGCCTAGTGATACTGCTGGAATTACATCTCCAAAAGCTGTAGCAGCTTCTTCCAACTTTTGGAGATTGTAAGAAACATTATGAAACGCACGTGCTGAATCACGAAGATACATGTAATCTTCTTTAAGTTCCCAGAACTCATCCACAAGATGTCGATAGAGATATTCTCTACCATACCAACCCATGGCTATGACATAAGCACCGGGATAACGCTTCAACAAACGAGGCACACAATAAAGAGATCCAACAATCTCACATCCAAATTCTGAAAAACAGGATATGATCTTGATCCTATCTTTAGATTTAGGCTTAGGCCGATGGTTCAATTTATGAACTATGAATGACAACTCTCCCAGTCTTTTTTCGGTAGCTCTGGTCGGGTTTCTGTCTTCATGCTTTGACTTAAAGAATGCTAGCGACATTATGTGTTACCCTTGAGTCTTTTCATTGGGCAGCCCATTCCGCACTTTGGACATTTGAATTTACGCCACTTGCCGCAGGTAGTGCAGCCCGGATTTACCTCATTCAAATCTGTAATGTCAGCGGCAACACCAGATGTTATCCGTGCCCAGCGACAACGCAGACAGCGAATCACAAAATTTTTGGGAACCCCAGACACGCTTACTTCTGGATGATATTCTTCTTTTGGTTCAGTCATAGTCCTCTAATATAGTTTGACTATTAACAAAAAAGAAAGACTGGAGAAAAATCTCCAGCCTTTCATATAAAAACCCTGTAAAACAGGAAGTTTATTTGTCGTTCCAAGTAACAGTGATCTTCTTGAGTTCATCTGCAAGCTTGGCTGTCAACTCTTTCTTCTTCTTGTTCAAGTCGGGAACCGTCTTCTTGTTGATTGTGCGGATTTCATTCTCGCTGGAATCAAGATCCTGAACCCATTTGTCAATCGTTGGACCAGCAGCATGGTCCTTGGCAGCAGACAAATTCTCTCTGACTCGCTCAACTTGCTGAGCAAGTTCGTTCAGACGAACAGAATTCGCTTGCAATTCTTCTTGCACTACATCAATGTCCTTTTGAACTTTAATGCAAACTTGAATCTGCTTGTCGCTCGCAATCGGGTTTTCTCTGTCAATAATATTGCCACGAACCCAATTGAAATTGTTCCCAAGAAGAACAGAAGCCTGTGTAACACATGTTTCTGTTACACTAATGGTCCGACTCTCTTTTGGCTTGAGTTCAAAATAGACTCTCCAGCCATTTCCATCGACCAGCTTTTCCTTCTCTTTGATCTCAACGCCTTCGAAGTCAGTACGACTTCCGGCTCCATTGAGTTGGTTTGAATGTTCCAAAGCCACCTTGAATGGCTCGTCCTTCTTGTTTTCAATCGTATAGACTGTCTTGGCTGTCTGGACATCTTCTGTCACACCAACGCCTTCGGAAATCTTCAATGAGCTACGACGAGTTTCGTACCCCTTGTTTTCCTTGACAATCTTGACGCCATTCTCCAAGCAATGTGGCAACATTCGATTTTCACCGGGCTTGGTGTTCTCCAACACACATTCGCCGCTGAACAAGCCTTCGTTGTAAATCACCGTCTTGCCACGTCCAAGCGTGTACTCGGTCTCATTCTTGAACTTCACAGCACGATATGGACGACGTGAATTGTTGGACTCCTTGTAAAGAAGCACAACTCCAGCCGAATCAATAGGCTTCGAGAACATCGGAACAACAGCACTCTTCCGAGCCAAAATTGTAATCGGTTCCTTGGCAGTAAACACGCAAAAATCACCAACATCTTTGCTGTCAACTCCGCCAGATTCCGCTGCTAAATATTGGCTTTGTGCTGACTCGTTCATGTCTGCAACTCCACCGCCGCCAGCAGCAGACTCCAAGCCAAACTGAGCATAATTGGCCGTGCTCATCTTAGGACCAAGAGATCTGCTGGACCTTGCAGACCTTGCAGACCTTGCATTCATTGCCATTGAAGCAGGAGCGGCATCTGCATAAACACCTTCTTCAACATCGACATTGCCTTGCGTCAAACGATCCACCAAATAGACCATCTTACGCTGTGGCACAACAACATTGGCAATATCTGTGTTGAAACTAATTGGATTTCCAGTTACCACAGACACTTTGAAGTTGTTCCAATCTTCGTCAGTGTTGTTGTCGATGATAGCTGCACCTTCCAGAGAGAAGTTGCCTTTGTCCTCACGAATGGCGTAACGCATCTTCCATGCGGCCACAGGAATCGTGTACTGCACAATGGCTTCAACTTCTTTGTCGTCCAGAGAAGACAAAGACAAGTCGAGCAATGTGCTATCTGGCTTGATCTCCTGAAAATTGGACTTGAGTGCCTTACTGATCTCAGTACGAACACCTTCATCCTCAAATTCGATATCCAGAACATCTGTTAACAAGAATCGCCGCACAGATCCTTTGCTCATTGCTACAACATAGGTTACGTTGTGCTCTTGCCCAGATTGGCTTGTCACAGTTTCGTGATCCAGCCCCAACAGCGTATAATCTGTGGTGGTCTGACTGCGAATGGCAAGCTTTACTTGAGATCCACTGAGTTGTCTCAGCATGGACTTCAAAGCATCATCTTGATCAATCTTGAGTGCAGTGGCATAAGAATTTGCCGGAGTGAAAGATGGCGGCGTATTCAGTCGCACCTTTCCAAATACTTGCAGAGAAGCAGCCACGTCGCCGATACAATCGGACTTAAACGGGATGCTGATCGACTCTTCCTTCGAAGTGATTGTGTATACACGACGAAAGTGACCGATACCATTCGAAAACAAAGTAACGTCGTTGTTCTTTTTCATCTTCATCATCCTTGATGGAGTAGTTTTATTTTTTCAAAACACGCATGATTCGCTTAGATTCACGCTTCCTGATAGACTCCCAAGCGTCTTGTGCGTCATTCGGTTCTTCATCTGGGTCGATGGAAAACCCGGCCAAAGGTAATTGATATGCACCCTTGCCATGTTTGCCTCCCCCGGTTCCGCATCTGGCTCCAAGCTTCTTGCAAAACTCAGATACGTTCAAAGAGGCATTGAGAGATCTTACTGATCCCTCTATGCGGTCCCCACCTACCACTCCAAATGCTACGGCAGTTTCCACACTGGCCCAAGATACCATCTCTTCGGCCATGTCCGCTATTAGATCACGTTCTTTCTCAGGAATTAAGCCCAATCCAACTACAGCACAACCTTCTTCATCAATCTTGGCAAGAGCACACGCTTCGGCTTTCCTGTCAATCCAAAATTTGCGTCTCTTAAAAAAGACAATTTGATGTAGAAACCCTGAATTGCGATACTCGAAAAGTTCTTTGAATGCGTTCAATTCATATTCTGTACAGTCATCAGACATCATATAGTTGGTGTCTGTCATGATCCCGGCAATCAATGCCGTTGCCACTTTCATGTCTGCATCTACTTCATCAGTAAACCAGTTTGATCTGGGTACTGTGGCTTTGATTAGATCATAAACAATGGCGGCACAACTACCACACTTCTTGTGAATGAGAACTCCATCAAAGTCATGCGGCAATTCACGATGATGGTCAATTACGACATGAAAATTAACCTTTGCCTTTCCGACGCCAGCATGGGATGGAATTGTATCAACCAAAATATTGACATCAAATTTGTCTAATTGATATTCCTCGACTCTTTGCAGAGGAGGCGACAAGAGGTTCACCATAGACCCATTCTGTGGGTGGGACACTTCTCCTGCGTAGAACATTTGAGATTCAATCCCAAATGTTTTTTCGATGAGCCATGACATGCCCATCATAGAGGCAATCGCATCAGGATCTGGACAAGGATGTGAGAAGATGGCAACTTTGCGAACTTCTTTACCCTCGAACAAACCTGCAAACTCTTTGTAGCCCTTTTTGCCATTGCCACCATTGCTGCTAAGCAATGGTTTTTCAGACTCTTCTGACATTACTTTCCCTACTCCAGTAGCAGGTTCTTCGCTTTGAGAAGACTGGTGATCTTCTCCTGTTTTCCGTTGACCGTCAACTGAAACTCCACAATCCAATAGTTCCCCAGTTTCCTGAGAAGCTTCACTGTTGGAACTGGAGATGTCGTGCTGTTCAACCACTCGATCACGACGTTTGTCGCTTCGTCTTTGGTTGCGACTGGGAGATGTGCTTCGATCCATTTGTTCCCCTCTAGGAACATACCAAACCGGTATCCATCAATGACTTTGCAAGCTCTTACTTCATAAACCGAACCAACCTCAAGCTTGGCTTCTGCTGGCTTTACGAACTCTACAGTAGTCAGCACTGGCGAAGAATCACTGTTGTTTGTTACATTCTTACCATAGTACACGAGATATACAATTGGTGCAATAGCGACCAAAGCCAAGACTATTGCTAAAACCCAAGTTTTCATATCAGTCCCTCTTGATTTCCCACGGGGAAGATTCGTCTTCTATTCCAAGATGACTGCTGACTTTATCAATTTTCTTTCTAAGTGATTCTATTTCACTCATGAGTTTTTTGTCACCATTTGAATCAATGGCTTTCTCCAGCCACTTTTTGTCGCCACCCATTTTTGCCAGTTTGTTCTCAACTTCGTAAAGTTTGTTCTTCAAACTTTCGACTTCCTTGAGAAGATCTTCCTTTACCCATCTTGGTGGCGGATTTTGATTATCTGCTCCAACACTGTCCGGGTAAACCGGATTCTGTACCTTTTCTTCTTGAAGCAAATCAGACTCTACGTCTGCGTCCAAGTAATCAAAGAAGTCATCTTGTGCTGAATCGCCGCTAAAACCTGTGTCTTTAGACTTGGGCGGTTCCACCGCTGGATGAACTCCCTGTTCTTGGGCATCATCCCACAGGTCACACCACATCTCAAGTTCTGATCGAAAATTGTTGTCGCTCATAGTGAAGTATCTATAATCCCCAGACATTTTTTACAACTCAATATGAGATGTAAACTTCTTGCTATCTGGATCGAAATCCAACACATGCAATGTTTCCCAGTGCGGATCTCTCTTGGGGACGTATTCTTTTTTGGTATAGAAAATCGCCTCCAAAACAAATTCATACTCTTTTTGATCGACTTCCTCGTCAGTCATACCATTACGCAAGTCTTCACACATTTCTCTCAAAATGCGATAACAGTCTGGCGGTTTGGCCAGATGGATTCTTTGCATAACCTGAGTTGCCTGCTGAGCTTTATCAATTTTCAACAACTTAATGATGTCCATTTTCTCTCGACCTGACCCAAAAATAGCCATGGCAGTAAACTTTGCCATTACCTGACCCTTCTTTGGACCATGTTGCCTGACATCAAAAAAGTATTGATCGAAATTACTCGCATCAATCACAATTCCATCTTCGTCTTTAATAACTTCTGGTTCGCTGTCCATTGGTCTCCTTAATCTTGATCGCCGAAATCAAAAAATATTGTGCTGTATCTCATAATGGCATAACAGAGTTACGAGATGGCAAATCTTTTAAGCAATAGTTCACGCTGCCGTTCGCTCACAGGTTTGATTAAAACACCAGAATAATTACTGTAGCAATCACAGGCCATAAGATCTTCGGATAACTCGACACACATCTGTTGGTTTATTCTGATTTTTCCTCGATCAAACAACCTGTGTAAATCAATTCTTAGTGTTAACCCGTTGTCAGAGAAGTTAGTCGCATCTCCCAAATACGGAGATATATGAGCAGCTTCTAAAGAATCATTGATTGAGACTTTGCTGATCAAACACATCTTGTCTCTATTCACGACCTGCTTGCGAAATAAAGATTGTCCCTTTCGGCGAATCATTTCCCTACAAATGCGTTCCCGTGTATCAACATCCAGATCTGATTCTGGCACATCTGTAGGAACATCAGTTTTTCTGTCAAATCCAGATTTTCTCTTAGTCATCCAAATCGCAAAAATGTCATCGTCTGAAACATCAAATGACAAACCGTGCCGTATGACTGCTGTAATCATCTGGCGAGTATCATTGTGAGTCAGCCAATTATCGGATGATGGCATTGAAAGCAAATTGTCGCTGTTTTCCAACACAGCAATTATGTTCTGTGTAAGTTCATCTTTATGATCTTTTGACAAATTGCTTGTAAATTTGTTTGTTTCTCCGCCTTTCAAATTCCTAGATTTTTTTCTAGCACGAATCCAAGCTCGACGAAAAGAATCCAATCCCAGCCAATCAAATTGTGGAAACGATTTCTTGAATTCTTGCGAAAGATTTAGTGCTGAAGATTCTAACGCCCACAACTGATCGCTGGTCACACAAACACCATTAGAATGCTTGCGTTCCATAAACACAGAAACATTATCAAGCAACTCTTGTGGCGTATCTTCTTCGATGTAGTCCATTTAAGACAATTCTTCCCAGCCCGGCAACTCTGTCAGACCAAAATCATCGTAAATTGTCTCAACCACCTTCGGCGGTTCTGGCGGGATAAGCAATCGAACTCTGTAATCATTAGCTTTATCTGGCCATTCTTTGGATTTCTCCTGACGTGAACGAGACTCAAATGTCAGAGTATTGAAACCACCACTTGGCGGACGAACACGCATCTTCAATAAATTGCCAGCCTTGATTTCATCCTTCCATCGACTCATGTCATCCTTCCAAACATTGACGACCATGACCTTGCCATTGGCATCCTCAATGTCCACAGAGAAGAATTTGGTGCCACTCTTGCTGGTGCGTGCATTTACCTTTTCAACTCTGACTTCCACCATCCACGAAGGAGTTTTATTAGTCTCTGCATCCTCCATGTACTTGTCAAATGTGTTGCCTTCGTACTTTGGACATGTTTCAAGTTGATGCACCCACTCAAAACCATAGTAAATCTTTTCGGCTTCTGGAAAAGTTCGTTCTTCTCCTAAATGCCGCACGCTCTTGAGTACGCTCTCCTCGTCTTTGTCTAGTACAATTTTTGCACTATCAAATTTGTCAATGGCAACAGGACTACTCTCATCGTCTTCTTCTTTCCCTTTGAAACCAGAAACGGTTGTTTCGTACTTCTTAGCAAGATCTTGCAGTATCTTGTACGCCGAAACCTGCTTGATGCGTTCTTCCCCTCTGTATTTGAAGGGAACACTCACCATGTTGGTCTCAAAATGTTCCTTCCAGAGAGCATCGGCTTCTGGCGTGAAATGAGACATTTCCTTGAACAGAGGATCTTCCAAATGATCTTGTGGATCAGGATAATTCGCATCATTTTCCGCCAAGAACTTCAACACTAAAGATTTGAGTTCATCAACTTTGTTTTCCAAGGAAACTTCAAATCTTTGAGCACGCTGTCGCCGCTTAGTCGCTTTGTCTTTGTAAAACTCAGAGAACTTCCTCAGCATCACCCTGTCGTATGGCTCTTCAAACACACCGAGAGCCACCAATGCCTTCACCACAGAAGCATCTGTGCCAAAACGATTAAGGAAATCAGCAAAGCTCTTGTATGGCTGACCTTCAACGATTCTCTTTGCAACTTCAGAACCAATACCTTTGATGTTGCTGAAACCGAAATAAATCTTTCCATCTTCAATGTGAAAGTTTTCTTTTGAGCGATTGATCTGTACTCCGACAATTTCTACCCCGTGAGCCTTGGCGTCAATACGCACTTGCTTGAACTTTTCGTGATCGTCCTCGCACATCAAAATGGCTGAATAAAACTCCAATGGATAATGAGCCTTCAACCACAGCAGTCGAGCGGAAATGTACGTGTACGCATAAGCGTGAGACTTATTGAATCCGTATTCCGCAAAAGACTCAATTTGGTTCCACAAGTCTTCCACGAAGTCACGATTGACTTCCAGAACCTTCTGCCCATTTTCAATGAACTGTTCTTTGTACTTGATGAAGTCTTTTACTTTCTTCTTGGAAATGGCCTTTCGGACCTTCTCTGTGTGCATGTCAGGAATTAACCCAACAACACGCAGAATATCCATGACCTGTTCTTGATAGACCAGAACTCCATAAGTCCTGCCAAGAATTGGCTTCATCAACGGATGAATGTTGTATGGCTCGCCATCTGGATGGTTCTTGTCTTGCTCCCATCTCTTTCGCTTGCAGTATCTGGCATCCATGCCCATGTTCAGCGGGCCGGGGCGATACAAAGCAGAGTAAGCGGCTTCATCGTCAAAGACAGTAACACCGCCACGCTTAACCATCTTGCGAATGCCATCACCGTCAAACTGGAAGATACACTTGAGATCACCATTATTCGCCATCTCAAGGGCTTTGGGATCATTCAAGTAAGAAAGATCGGACCAGTCCCACAAACCGGGCAACGCACAGATGCTTGTGAGTCCATGACGATCTTTGACGAGCTTACAAGCCTGTGCGATTTGCATCAGGTTGTTGATGACCAGCAAGTCAAACTTGATCAATCCAACTGGCTGCAAATCTTGTGCGTTCAGACCTTCGGTCCACGCAGAACAAATGACGCCATTGGGATTTGTCTTGTTGACTGATCGTACTTCAAGAGGAACAAAACCGTCGATAGGCACACTGGAGATAATCAAACCACCAGCATGGACGCCGCCAGTACGGTTACGATCCAATAGCAAGTGAGCCGCTTCTGATACTTGAGGATGATTTTCACAGTATGCTTTGAAATCGGGATACATTTCCAGAGCTTTGTCCCACTCAAGAAGCTTCCCTTCATCATCCTTGTCTTCCATCTTCACTGTGATACGTTGGATTTCATCTTTCTCAACATTATGGACACGAGCCATGTCGAGTATTGATGATTTGATCCCAGAGGTTCCATAAGTTCCGATTTCACAAATGAATTCTTGGCCCCATTGCTTAGGTGCCCAAGTTCGCTTGAGATAATCACGGACATCTTTGAGATAGTCGATGTCGATGTCAGGAAACTCGCCCTGAATGTAAACGGGCTTGGCTTCTATATCAAAATCTTGTGTAAGACCAAGAAGATAAGAAACCAACAAGTTGTTTTCGTTCTTAGGAAAGAACAAGCCTTGTGAACTAAATTTGTCATGCAAATTCAACAGATACTCGTGCTCTGCTTGTTCATCAATGGCTTTGATTTCTGTCTTCAGACGATCTCTGTAACGTGCGTCTTTAACTAAACCCTTTGATTCCAAAGCATTCACGCACAGTTTCAGTAGTCTATCTCGTTCTTTCATCTTCAATCTCCTGTAGATTAGAACAAGTTTACCAAAACTTTTAAGCCAATGCTAGTCGTAAAAATCCTTGCTTTTTCCCGGATCTCCGAAGCCGAAAGGAGCTTCATAATCCTTATCCTGCACATCTTCTTTCATGTTCGCCAGCGTCTTCAGTGCTTCGGCGTAATCATCGCCCAAAATCACAACAGCCACGAACAGTTCTTTAAGATGGGCAATGCTGAACTCATCTGAATCTTTAACCCACTTATTGATGTCGATGTTGAGCTTTGGAATATTTTCTGTCCCAATTAAATGTTCCAAATACACCCTGCGTGATTCCTTGGATGGGAATCCTATTCTGAATCTTTTATCGAATCGGCTCGGACGATTCATGATTCTGTTCCCAAGTTTGTTTGGGTAATTTGTGGTCGCAAGAAATACCACCTTGTGCATTGCGTTCACACCATCAAGGATGTTTAGTATTTCAGACTCATTGTAGGCTTCCAGCGTAGAATCAATATCTTCCATGATTACCACAACAGGAGTTTCAGGCTGAATCTGTCGCAAGATTCTCATACCGTCAATGAAAAGATATGGATCTCCAAACTCAATCACAATTCCGTTTCTTCTAACAACATCTTGCATGATCAACTGAACGGTGCAGCTTTTTCCAGATCCGGGAGGGCCATAAAGAATGATTCCCCTCTTGTAAGAAATTTCATACTCTTTGAAAAAACTCTCACGATCCCAAAATTTCTGCATCTCTCCAACAACTTTGTCGGAAGTTGTATCCGGGAACCTAATCAAGCCTTCCGTTTTTACAGGAATTTTTTCGAAGTAAAGTCCGACCTGTGGACTGCTATCAATTTCATAAACTCCGGGAATCAAAACTTCTGTGGTCTTACTGGATGGCAAAAATATTCTGTTGTCCGAAGTTCCCCATTGACAATATTTTGGGCTGATTTCTTCGGCATCATCGTCGTCCAAATCAAAGGGATCTGGACAACAATTATCTGTATTACGTTTTCCCATTTTATCTCTCCTTGGAACCCAAAGGGTGTTAATAGACGAAATCAAATCAGTAAGATCCCGGTCTTTCACAGGTCTGATCCTTCGCTTCGAGTTGTTTAAGAAGGTGTCCTGCATAAATATGAAGATACAGAATTTTTGCTTTAGTTGCAAGAGGTAAATATGGGCCTGAAATACAAGCTGGAGTACAACAAGAAAAGTGGAGCGTCAGATGACGCTTGCTACATCCATTTAAGAGTTGACCCGGCAGGATACTACAGATTCCAAATAGGCAAAGAAGACTACGATAAGTTAGATCCATCAGAACAGGATGCCTTCGCCAATGGATTGTTTGCGGTCAAAGGTATTGAAGAAATATCTGTCACAGCTTATCGAGTCTGGTACATGAAAGCACCAGCCTATGAGTGGTCAGAAGTAAATACTGACGCCTTAAATTTCATCAAGACGTTCTTCGGTGAAACATCCCTAGAAGAAATCCAAGGATCTGCCAAGATAGCAGGCGAAGGTTTGAGGCTAGAAACTGAAACTAACCGAAGAGGAACATGAGACACGCTGATGGTGCTCCTCGATGTCCAATGGTCAGTTGTCCATTTTGCGGGAAGATTAAGCCTGTAGAAAAACGAGACGACAAATACTACTGCAAAAATTGCAACAGAGAATTCTTGGAAAAGGATGAAGACGAAGATGAAATTTAAGCAGCAACAACTGCCTCACAGAACTCAATCATCTGCTTAGGTGAAAACATGCTCTTACAGCACTGTGCCATGTAACAAACAAACTGCACATTGCCTATGACATATCCTTTGCTGGAATCAATCCGATCCAAGCTCGCTCGGTCTGGCGTCAAAGGCAGTTGTTTGTCTGGAGAGAAACACTCCATGTTCTTCATCTGCCAGCCAGTGTAAGGACACTTGGCATCTTGGCTTTCCCAAAGTTCCTTCAAATAGTCCAGCGTCAAATCGCAAGTCCTGCTCTTGTCTTTGCTGCGTCTGGCGGCATTTCTTAGATGCCATCTGAATGGAGAAAAATCATCAACCTTTCTTCCTGAATTTGGATTCGAGTGTGATCGTTTCTCTATTGGGATCGTAGTCTCAATGTTGGCTTTGGCACCGCAGGCACGAGAGCAATAAGCTGTGCGACCCAATTTCATATTGCGTCTATGTTCAGATTCTTTGCGTGCAAATTTTGCGTTGCACATAGGGCATGTTAGATTTATCATGCCCTTATAGAGTGTGGAGCCGACTATTTTTAGACCAAAAACAAAAATAGCTCCCAGAAAATTTCTGGGAGCTATTGGAGCCGGGGGGAATCGAACCCCCGTGTATGGATGCTTATCTGCAAGCTTCTACGATCATGTCCTTCGATTTAATCTCATCTCTGATACTGCCCATGAAGGCGTGGCCGTGTCAGAGACCAGTCGATTTGATTCTCGTCCACTTCGACCTACGACAACGGTCTGTTGGATAAAGCCTGATGCGGATGATACGACCATCAGGCGTCGTCGTATCATCTCTCGCCGAGGTGTTAGCCCCGGCACTGCTTACGCAGCCATTCGGAGAGGTGCAACATTTCTGTTTGCAATTAACTTTTTGTCTGGTTTTTACGAGTCCACCACACAAGCCTCGGATCGCCACTTTGCAAACACTACACCATGTCGAAGCCAATCGGCCCCAATTGGACTTGGCTTTCAATTACAAAGCAGTTCGCAGGAGTGACTGATGCGGGAGCCAAGCAAACCGCACTTCGTTCAATACTCCAAACTTCGTAATTGGGTCTGTACGCTAAGCAGTTGCTTTTGAAGGCTCTGCTTCGGTCAGGTAATGTATATAGTAGGGGTCGCCCACAGAGTTGTCAAGTCCTCACCAACAAAATGTCAGACTTTCACAGCAACTCCAGCCACACGCCGTTCCTTTGTGTTTCCACCAATCCGACCATCTGGAACACAATGTTCGCCGATGTTCCGGCTTGATTCGAACATACAATTGATTCCCAACCTGATGATGGCCAGAAATCCAATCATGCAAATCCCCCGGAGAAATCTCGCAGTTTTGAACTGAAAAATTACAACGACCAGAAGATTCCAGTGCCGTCGCACACATCTCTGAACAATGAATTCCTGTTCCCGGAATCTTCCTCAAATAACCTCGAATCGAGTAACGCCGACCGACTTGAGATTCCAAAAACACTTTCATTTTTCCAAGTTCTTCCTTGGTGTACGGTTTGTCTGGAGCTTGAATTTCCACCAAAGCTGGACTGCCTTTGCCCTCGTTGTACTTTCCAATATTTGTAAACCACTCTTGAACGGTGTACTTTTTAACCTCTGGCAACTCCGCCTCGTAAACACAATCGTCCAACACGATGGCGACATGCGAATAAGAAGATTTGGTGTAACACTCCACCAAATTTTGCCCATTCTCCACGAACAACAACGTGCCATTTTCAATTGCAAACAATTGAGATGGCATCAACAACACCAAGAATGCCCAACGCATAACGCCTCCCGTCAATTTAAGACTGAAAGTCCTTTTTTCACAATGATCTCAATGCTGTACTCGCCGCCCGGATGACCAAATTCTCCACCGGCATCAATGTACCCATCAGAAACCACCCTGAAATTCACTATATCAGCATCTGGAATCGCAGACAATACTTCATTCTTCAGGCTTTTTGTGCAAGGAGGCTCTTCAGTGTCCGGCAACCAGAAATATTTATGATCTGGATTCCACTGACTCGGCAGCATTTTCTTTTTTTCATACAAATCTCGATGCGGCACGATAATGATTAGATGGCCAAGAGGATGAACAACTTGATACCAGCGTTTGATTGCCTGCTTTGGATACTGCATGTGTTCTAATACATGGCTGGCATACACAGTCCAATATGTGTTTTCCGGCATATCTGGCAACAAAGCCGCATCTCCGTCATTAAAAATCTGATCATAACGACGAAATGTTTTATTGAGAGGATCTTCTCCACAACCAATATCCAACCCAATTCTATCAGAAGGTGCGTACTTTTTATACCAACCTTCTTTAAGCCTTCTTTCGTGAGCTTTTGAAGTTTCGCCATCGAATACAGAACATACAGTGCCATCTGGATTTATTAACATGTTATAAAATAGCAACATCTGTCAAAATCACAATCTGGAATCTAAATAATGCAGGTGAAGAAACATGAAAAAAGACATAAAGACATAAAAAAATAAAATGCTGTTTGGAGTCTGCTCTGGCTTGGCTCAAGAATTTCAAACAGATGTTGTAATCATTAGAGCCGCTTTCGCAATCGCCGCAATTATGGGCTTTGGCATTCCAATCGTCGTTTACATTGTCTTGGCTATGGTAATGCCAGAAAACTAGGAGAAAAATGGGACTATTTCAAGAGTATCTGAATTCTAAGGGGTCTGTCGAAAAACCCAAAGTTAGTATCACGGGAGACTTTGTTGATCCCATGACCGCACCGAACGCTCCTAAAGGTGGAAAACCTTATGGTGTAAGCAACGGTAAGAAATTAAAGATGGCCAAAGAAAAAGGCTTTGGAGATGAAGGTGACAGCAAATTGAAGTATGTCCCCAAAGTGGACAAATCAAATGGTGTCGCAGCAGCAAAAATTCCCACAGCCGAACAAGCTGAACTTTGTGGAGTTTTAGTAGACGCCATCAAGAAAGATCCAACCATTGCAGAACAAATGGTTTTTCAACTCAGACACAATGGTCTGATGGGCATGGTTGTCGCAGAAATGCTTCAATTCAAAGAAACCTATCAGCATATCGCAGAAGTCATGTCCCATAAAGAATATGGACCATCTGTCTGTGGTAAGCTCGTGCGTGCCATGAATGAAGAAGTCGCTCCTCCATTTGCAGCCAGCCTTGAAGGCGACGAAGAGGAAGATGACGAAGATCTTGAAGGCGACGAAGATGTAGACGGCGGAGACGACATGGATATGGACATGGACGCATCTAATGCTAATTCAGATCCAAACGCTGCTGATCCTCTAATGGGAGGACAAGCCGCCCCAGTCGCACCACCTCAAATGCCACCACCGGGTGCATCTGCCATGAAAAATTTTCAAATGGCAATGACGGGGAAGAGATAAAAATTGGCTAGCACTTCATCAAGCGATGCACGACCTGCGGTGCAAGATCTTATAAACTCTATCCGAGGAGTCTTTAAGAACTACACTCGCAAAACAAGAGAAAAAGCTTGGCAAGATGGTATTCAATCTGCCGAAGGTCGTAACGCTATCCAAAAGATGATAAAAAATCCGAGCGTCCCAATCACGGGAACCGCTCGGTTTCTTAAATTCAAAGAATGGCTTGAAACGAACTGTTAAGCAATGCTTAATCGTTGGACTTCGTTGAAGCCCTTGCTCTCATCTGTAGCAATACTGCAAGGCCATACAAAACAGAACCAACAACTACATGACTTTGATTGACCACTGAACCTTCTTGGATTCCAGAGTCTAACCCGTAAACACCGCCAAGAAACAAGGTTGAAGCAAACAAAAACATAACCAAAACAAAAGGCGAAGCTACCAGAATAGCGGCTCCAGCCAACCTTTCTCTGTCATTAGATGAAGCGACAGCCGCTCCAAACAGTGGAATAAGCAGCCATACAATGAATTTAATAATGGCAAAAGTAAGATGCCAATACCACAGAAATGGCAATGTTCTTTCGACTGCTGCCACTGGCTCCATGTTTGAAAACAACACTCTGCAAGCAACATATAACGCTGCCAACATCAAACTATACATGATTACTCCTTTTTGACATCTTCTTTGGCCATGAACTCTTCTGTGGTGAAACCTGCCTTATAGCGAAGATTGAGCTTCTCTACATTGGCCTCAATAACGTCTTCCAATTTTACATGGAGAACGACTCTAGCCAGAAATGCCGCATACCACATTACGTCCCCAAGTTCCTTAATGAACTTAGCACGAACTTCCTCGTTAAATTCCATCCCATGGAATAAAACTTTCTTAGTCAAATCGGCGATTTCTCCTGCCTCGCCAGCAATGCCAAGCCCACTCGTTCCAACAGCAGATTCAAAATCTCTTAAAGAACGTGCAGAAGCTTTACTGACTACAAAATCACAATACTCTTCAAGCGTCATGCTTGTCTCCTTATGGTTGCCACCACTTGCCATTGAAGCGAACCTTCGGGCCATTCAGAACTACATCCAGCAGTTCTGTCTGAACCCCCGCTTCTTCCAGCATCTCAAATGCTGCTTTAATGGATTCCTTCCAGTGATCTGGAGTCCCATCCATCATCTGTTTGTGCCCTACAACTTTTGCAATGCCGCTCTGGATAATTCCACGAGCACAATCTGCACAGGCAAACCATGGCACATACATCGTGCAGCCTTGGATCGAAACTCCAAGCCGGGCAGCTTCATAGATGACGTTTCGTTCGGCGTGTTCTGTGAAAGAATACTTAAGAGGTCGTTCCAGACGCTCTCCCTTCATCTTAACACGCCGAGGAAACTCATTACAGGCTTGCAAAACAATATTGTCTTGTGCTGGAATGATTGCCCCATTTTGCGTGGACAGATCAGGACTTTTAGTTGCCGCATTGTATGCGACCAACAACCAATCTTTAGGTTCTCTGTGCATCCTTGCCTTTCTTTCTTCCCACCATCCAATGACAGGAGCAATTGTCAAAATCAATACAGACTAGGCGTTTGCCAATGTAACCAACATTGTAGTTACAAAGATCATCGTTTACCAGTCCAATCTGCCTTAGTCTTAATTCTAATGGATACAGATCAGTGCGATCTCTCTTTGGAGGCATGGTTGCGTTTTGTGTCAGATATCCATAAATCACTTTGTATCTGATATCTGGAGCAGAACACGGATTATGACCAATCCAAAAGCATTGGAAAGAAAAACATTCCCCAGCAGCAGGAGCCAGCTTGTGTTTGGCAGCATGAACTTGCTTCTCGTATGTCTTGTCTCTTTCCTTCTGAGTGGAATACAATTTCACGCCAACATTTTTGCTTAATGCAAAATAGACACAACTGATTCCAAATTTCGCCTGTCTGCGATTGTATTGAATTACAGACATCAATCGCTGCTGCTTTTCAGCAGTCCATTTCAATCCGAGCATTTGAACTTCCTTGTTCACATCTGGACAACTTCGTGCGGAATAGGCTCCAAGGTGTGACGCAAACGCATTTGAAGACCACCACGAGCAGGACTTAAGAATCGAGAAAATCTTAAATCATGAATGATTGGCTCAACATCGTGCAACCTTAAACAATAAGCCACCAAAGAACCACACACAGAACCTCTGCCCGGACCCACAGCTTCTGATCCATCTCCGAATCCCAAAATCTGTGGACCTTTCTCACGAGCTTCGTCTGTCATCATCTTTTGAATCAAGAAGTAACTGCTGAAACCTTTTTCGCAGATCAATTCGTATTCTTCTTTGATTCTCTTCGCATATTCTGGAGTCTTGGGACAATGACGAGCCAAAAATCCACGCTTGATGTCATCCATCAATGCTTCATCAGCATCTGGCATTTTGGGAAGCTTGATCTCACGATCAATTTCAACGCCCTTGGCGTACTCGCAAATCTTAACTGTGTTTTCCTTTGAACTCTTGTACAATTCATAAGGAATGATGTCTTTGTAGTCGCTCTCCCACTTGAAATTCAACTCATCTTCAGATTTGAGCCACAGATTGGTGTCCTGTAGTTCAAAAATATCATCAGCCTCGCCTGCTGCAATCATTGCATCAATTTGACCAAGAGTGCTTTTCTTCTGTTGCATAAGCATTAGCCGCTGATTATGACTGTGCTCTTGCTTGCAATAGTGGCAATCCTGCGTAATGATCAGAGGAATGTGGTATTTATCATGAGCTTTAATCAGAAAGCTATCGTATGGCTTTTGCATCTTCCAATCCAGCATCATCAATTCAAGATAGAAATGATCGCCGAACATCGCCATGTATTTTTCCAACATTTGTAATCCGGCTTCCTCATTGAATACCGGATTCTTTTCTTCATCCTTCTCTCCCATGAACGCATTAGCGATCTCGCTATTCCCACAAGAACTTGTGAAAATAATGCCCTCTTTGTATTTTTGAAGAACATCATGATTCACTCGTGGACGACGGTAGTAACCATGAATCCACGCCCATGAAGTAAGCCGCACCAGATTAGAGTATCCGACATTATTGTAGGCAATAGCCAGCAAGTGCGACGACTTGTCGAACTTCTTCTGCATGACGCTGGCCTTCTTTTCAGAGCACGTTCTGTCCTCAGTTGAGCCATCTCCAAGAGACTTTCTGTACTCAGCAGACTCTTCTCGATTACTGACTTCTGGTTGCATGTGATTGACATACAACTCACAGCCAAACAACGGAAACAGATTGTGTTTCTCGCTCTCGTGAACCTGTTGGGGTACTGCCCCCATTACACCATGATCTGTGATGCACAGGTATTTCTGATTGATTTCCTTCATGCGTTCAGCATATTCGGAAACCATAGCGAATCCGTCCAAAAGACTGAAATCGCTATGTCTGTGCAAATGTTCAAAACCACAAATTGGATGGTGCATCATGCTAATCTCTCCTTGTGCCGCAATCATACAGATTGATTCTGTGTCTGACAAGATCTGTAATTATGATTTCGTATTCGAAGCCATCCAGTTGTCAAACTCTTGCTGAAGAGTCACGGCCTGCTCGTCAATCGCCTTAATTCGAGCCTTGTGCTCTGAATAAAGCTTCTTGAATTCTGCTTCGTGTTCTTTCTTCGTGGTATGAAGTGCGGTGATTTTTGAAGAAAAATCAGCAAACTCTTCGGATAGTAAAAATTCTGCTTTCATCTGTATTTCCTTGAGGCTGTGCCTCTAAAATTTGTGTTGTAAACTTACAGTAACTCGTTG
>Ga0315284_10005037_pt1 | contig 18782 bp, 33 predicted proteins | sample YL17G09_16_MG_FD_203696 | JGI IMG/M metagenome (GOLD analysis project Ga0315284, IMG submission 203696) | Sediment microbial communities from Yellowstone Lake, YNP, Wyoming, USA - YL17G09_16 | ecosystem: Environmental > Aquatic > Freshwater > Lake > Sediment | place: USA: Wyoming | collected... | reverse complement strand
ACGTGGAGCCAACAATCTCTGTCAGTTCCATCACATGGGCGAGATGCTGCTAAAAAATCTTTGTAATCGAGGCTGGACGGTTATTGACAGTGGGTATTTACCTGTGCTATAGTTAAAAACTGTCGTCTGGTTTATTTCACTATAGTCGGATGATGAATCCGCTATGGGGGAATGGATGAGCTTGCGCTCATCCATTCATATTGTGAGGAATAGGAGGGAGACAATTGCCTACTGTTAATCAACTTGTCCGTAAGGGGCGCCGGGGTCTGGTTAAGAAAATCAAGGCACCGGCACTGCGTTTTACCTATAACGCTTTGAAGAACCGGACAACAGCGGGTAAGGGCTCTCCCCAGAAGCGGGGGGTCTGCATTCAGGTCAAGACGATGACACCCAAGAAACCGAATTCAGCCCTGCGCAAGATTGCCCGCGTGCGTCTCAGCAATGGCATTGAGGTCACCGCTTATATCCCCGGTGAGGGGCACGAGTTACAGGAACATTCGGTGGTCTTAATCCGCGGTGGTCGGGTAAAGGACCTGCCGGGCGTTCGTTATCATATTATTCGAGGCGCGCTGGACACCAGTGGTGTGCAGAACCGCAAACAGGGACGCAGCAAGTATGGCGCGAAACGGGCTAAGGTCACCGCTGAGAGCGCCGCCGCAGCTACTGCGGCTCCGGCCACTGCCTAGGTAAGAAAGGGAAACGGGATGGCAAGGCGGAACCGAGCAATAAAGAGACCAGTAGTGCCTGATGCTAAGTATCAGAATGAAATGGTATCCCGGATAATTAACCGGGTAATGGAGCGCGGTAAAAAGAGCACTGCCGAGAGAGTCGTCTATGCTGCGTTTCAGCTTATCGAACAGCGTGAGAAAAAGGAGCCGGTTACTGTTTTAGAGCAGGCGATAAAAAATGCGACACCGCTGCTGGAGGTCAAACCGCGGCGTGTCGGGGGTGCAACGTATCAGGTGCCGGTGGAGGTAGCCCCGGAGCGTGGTCGTACCCTGGCGATACGCTGGATATTGAAGTCAGTCCGGGCTAGAGCCGGCAAATCGATGGCGGAGAAGCTCGCCGGAGAGTTAGGTGATGCGGCAAAGGGGGAGGGGGCAACTGTTAAGAAGCGTGAGGATACTCATAAGATGGCGGAGGCGAACCGCGCCTTTGCCCATTATCGCTGGTAAGAGGTGCTCCCATTAGCACTAAGACTATGGTAAAAAGTAGCGTTTCGGAAAAGGCTAAAACAAAGGGCAAGCCGGTGCGTTTCCCGCTGGAGCGCATCCGGAACATAGCCATTATTGCGCATATTGATGCCGGTAAAACCACTACTACGGAGCGAGTGCTGTATCTTACCGGGCGTACCTATAAGATTGGTGAAGTGGATGAAGGCACCGCCGTCATGGACTGGATGGAGCAGGAAAAGAAGCGGGGCATAACGATAAAAGCCGCCGCTACCACCTGCTACTGGCAGGAGCACCGCATTAATATTATCGACACGCCGGGGCATGTCGATTTTACCGCTGAAGTAGAGCGCAGCCTCCGCGTATTAGATGGCGGAGTAGTGCTCTTCGATGGTGTCGCCGGGGTTGAGGCACAATCGGAGGCGGTATGGCGGCAGGCTGACCGGTATCATGTGCCCCGCATTTGTTTTATTAATAAGATGGACCGGGTGGGTGCCGATTTCGACCATAGCATCAGCACCATTGAGAAAAGGCTGGGCGCTAATATCCTTCCCGTACAACTGCCACTGGGCAAGGAAGAATCGTTCCAGGGTGTTATCGACCTCATCGAGAATAAGGCATGGTTCTTCGATGGCAAACCTGATTCAGCGCCGGTGGAGGTACCTATCCCCGAATCAGATAAGGCTAAGTGCGTCGAGTCCCGCCAGGCTCTTGTTGAAAAACTGGCGGAAGCCGACGACCGGACGATGATTGCCTATCTCGCCGGCGAGGAGATGACCGCCGAGGAAATAAGAGCCGCATTGCGGCGGGTCACCATCGCCAACAAAGGGGTCCCCATTCTGCTCGGCAGTTCCCTGAAAAACAAGGGAGTCCAGTTCCTGCTTGATGCCGTAGTAGATTACCTGCCGTCACCCCTGGATGTGCCGCCGCTACCAGCTATTAATGTCCGCACCGGAGAAAAAACTGTCTGTCCTCCCCGCGATGACGCCCCGTTCGCCGCTCTGGCTTTTAAGGTAGTCTCGGACCCATTTGTCGGTCGTCTCGTCTATTTTAGAGTGTACTCCGGCAAGGTGAGAGCCAGTGCCGAGATATATAATGCCACTCATGGCAAGCGGGAACGTATCGGGCGGTTGCTTCTAATGCATGCCAATCATCGTGAGGACATCGAAGAAGCTGACGCCGGTGCCATTGTCGCCAGCCTGGGTCTGAAGAATACGCTGACCGGCGATACTCTATGTCATTATGCCCATCCGGTAATACTGGAGTCTATCCGTTTTCCGGAGCCGGTGCTGTCTATTGCTATTGAGCCCAAGACCAAGGGCGACCAAGACAGGATGGAGGACGCCCTGCGCAAGTTGACGGAGGAAGACCCCACCTTTAAGGTCACCTATAACAAAGAGACCGGGCAGACCCTCATTTCCGGTATGGGTGAGCTTCATCTAGACGTGCTCATCAACCGGGCGCTCAGCGAATTTGGCGTGGCGGCGAAGGTGGGTACTCCCCGGGTCGCCTATAAAGAGACTATTACTATACCGGTCAAGGCTGAGGGCAGGTTTGTCCAGCAGACCGGTGGTCATGGGCAATATGGACACGTTCGGGTTGAATTTGAGCCGCTGCCTCGGGGCAGTGGTTTTGAGTTTATTAACCAGGTCAAGAGCGGGGCGATACCCCGGCAGTTTGTATCGCCGGTAGAACGCGGCATTAAGGAAGCGATGGAGACCGGTGGGGTCGCCGGTTACCCGGTGATTGACGTTAAGGCCACCCTCTATGATGGCAGCTATCACGAGGTTGATTCTTCGGAACTCGCCTTCAAAATAGCTGGCTCAATGGCGCTCAAAGAAGCGCTGGCAAAGGGTAAACCGGCACTGCTGGAGCCCATTATGAAGCTGGTGGTGGTTACCCCCCAGGAGTTTGTGGGCGACATAATAGCCGACCTCAATTCGAGACGGGGACATATTGAAGCCATAGAAAGCCATGGGGATACCACTGCCGTTCATTGTTATGTCCCTCTGTCCGAGACTTTTGGCTATACCACTATCATTCGCTCACTGACTCAGGGAAGAGCCACCCACACCATGGAGTTTTATCGCTACCAGGAGATGCCGGTGGAAATGACAGAAGAGATAAGGATTACGGGAAAGAGAAATGCCTAAGCAAAAGATTCGTATCAAGTTAAAGGCTTATGACCATAAGATACTCGACCTGGCGGCACAGCAGATAGTCGATGCCGTGGAAGCGACGGGCGCGGTGGTATCAGGGCCGGTACCCTTGCCCACCCACATCCAGAAATTCAGTGTCATCCGCTCTACCTTTATTGATAAGGACTCGCAGGAGCAGTTTGAAATCAGGACTCATAAGCGGCTGATTGACATTATCGAGACCACGTCGAAAACAATAGATGCTCTGACCAAGCTAAATATGCCCGCCGGGGTCAATATCGATATTAAGCTATAGATTGGGCTTAACCGTATGATAGGCATTATTGGCAAAAAGTTAGGCATGACCCAGATATTCCGGGACAGCGGAAAAATCGAGGCATTGACCGCCATCGAGGCGGGCCCGTGCACTGTGGTACAGACGAAGACCCTGGACAAAGAGGGGTACCATGCTGCACAGCTCGGCTTTGGTATCGCCCGGAGATTAAAGTCGCCGCAGAAGGGACACCTCAAGGACCTTGGGCAGTTCCGTTATCTCCGGGAGTTCCGGTTGACCAAGGATGAGCTGGTAGAGGTGGGGCAGAAGCTGGATGTTACCATGTTTAAACCCGGCGACCGGGTAAATATTATCGGAGTGTCCAAGGGTAAAGGGTTTGCCGGCGTGGTCAAGCGTTATCATTTTAAGGGCGGACCACAAACGCACGGACAGTCCGACCGGCTGCGCCATCCCGGTGCTATCGGCTCCACTACCTCCCCGGGACGGGTATGGAAGGGAACGCGGATGGCAGGACATATGGGGAACCAGCAGGTAACCGCCTTGAATCTGGAAGTATTTCAGGCTGACCCGGCGCGCAACCTGCTACTGGTCAGGGGCGCCGTACCCGGGGGGAGGAACGGTCTATTATTAATCAAGAAATCGGAGAGGAAATAGCCGTGCAGGTACCAGTTTATAGCCTTACCGGTGAAGTGGTAAAGAATATAGAGGTCAGTGACCGGGTTTTTGGTCAGCCGTTCAACGAGGCACTGGTGCACCAGGCAATGGTGCGGCAACAGGCGAATGCCCGCCAGGGGACGGCGAGCACCAAGACCCGGGGCGAGGTGCAGGGTAGCGGCCGCAAGTTATATCGTCAGAAACATACCGGTATGGCACGCCGGGGTAGTCGCCGTTCGCCACTCCTTCGCGGCGGCGGTAAGGTCTTCGGCCCCCTTCCCCGCAGCTACCGGCAGGATATGCCCAAGAAGATGCGCCAGCTAGCGCTGCGCTGTATCCTGTCCATCAAGCGGGAAGAGGGAGAACTAAAGATTGTGGAACAACTGGGGTTCGCCGAACCCAAGACCAGGCAAATGCTCCAGGTCTTGACCGCTCTGGGGACCGATTACTCGACTCTGGTGGTCACCAGTGAAGCAGAGGAAAACGTAATTAAGTCCGCCCGCAATTTATTGGGCGTAAAGACACTGCCCGCCAGTCTGCTTAACGTGGTGGACCTGTTATCCTACCGGGGTCTATTGATGACAGAGGCGGCAGTGCGCAAAACAGAACAGATATGGGGCAAGGAAGTGTCCCAGGGAGCTGACAGTGCAGCTGTTTGAGGTATTACGTCGTCCGCTGATTACGGAAAAAAGTACCGTGCTTCAGTCTCACAATAAGTATGCCTTTGAAGTAGCCAGAGGGGCTAACAAGAACGAGATTAAAGAGGCTGTCGAGAAGGCATTTAATGTCACGGTAACTGCGGTCAATGTGCTCACGGTACATGCGAAACGGCGACGGGCGGGAAAAAAGTTCATAGTTACTTCCCCGTGGCGCAAGGCTATGGTTACGCTGAAGCCCGGGGACAAGATTGCCTTCTTTGAAGGCGTTTAGTCTGGTGGAAGGGAGAAACTAGGTGGCAATAAAGTTATATCGCCCCACTTCACCCGGTCGGCGCAACATGACTGGCTATACCTTTGACGAGATTACCAAGGAGAAGCCAGAGAAGTCGCTGGTCGTGTCGATGAAGAACAAGGCGGGGCGCAACTTCAGGGGCACCATCTCCGTGCGCCACCACGGCGGCGGCTCTAAGAAGAAGCTACGCATCATTGACTTTAAGCGGGATAAGCTCGGTATTCCGGGAAAAGTGGCGGCTATTGAATATGACCCTAATCGCACTGCCCGTATCGCGCTGATATATTATGTCGACGGCGAGAAGCGCTATATTATTGCGCCGGTGGAACTCAGCGTGGGTCAGACCATCATGGCTGGCGAAAATGCCGAAATAAAGCCGGGCAATGCCATGCCCTTAAGATTAATGCCCGGTGGCACGCAAATCCATAATATTGAGATGGAGCGGGGCAAGGGCGGGCAACTGGTGCGTAGCGCTGGCGGTTCGGCGCAACTGATGGCTAAGGAGGGGAAATACGCGCTGGTGCGCTTGCCCTCCGGTGAGATGAGACGGATTCACTCCGAGTGCTACGCCACCATCGGACAGATAGGGAACATCGACCATCAGAATATCAGCCTGGGTAAGGCGGGGCGGAAACGGTGGATGGGTTGGCGTCCCGATGTTCGGGGCAAGGTAATGACGCCGCGTAACCATCCGCACGCCGGTGGCGAGGGAAAAGCCCCCATCGGGTTGCCCGGACCCAAATCGCCCTGGGGACAGCCGACTCGAGGTTATAAGACCCGTCGACGCAAGATTTCGGATAAGTTTATTGTGAAGACGAGAGGTAAGTAAATGTCAAGGTCAACAAAGAAAGGTCCGGCAATCGACCCCAAACTGATGAAGAAGGTGGAAGCGGTGAACCGCTCCGGACAGAAGACAGTTATCAAGACTTGGTCACGCTTTTCGACTATTCTGCCGGAGATGATAGGGCTGACCATCGGCGTGCATGACGGTCGGCGGCATGTGCCCATCTTTATCACCGAGAATATGGTGGGGCACCGCCTGGGCGAGTTTGCCTTGACCCGGACCTTCCGAGGACATTCATCTAGGGCGGAAAAGACGACCTCGATTAAAAAGGCAGCATAGTGCCAGTTAGCGGGATATAACATGGAAGTAAAGGCAGTATCTAAGGACACCGGACTATCGCCACGTAAGGTGCGTTTGCTGGTAGATATGGTGCGAGGCAAGAAGGTGGATGAGGCACTGACGATACTCAAGTTTACCCCGACGCCCGCCGCGGCGGTTGTGGCTAAAGTCATTAAATCAGCAGCGGCGAATGCCGAGAATAATTACCAGCTAACGCCCTCAGATTTAAAGGTTGTCAAAATCTTCAGTGACGAGGCGCGGACGCTCAAGCGATTTCGCGCCGCGGCTCGCGGTCGCGCCAACCGCATCCTGAAGCGTTCGAGCCATATTACGGTAATTGTAAGCGAGGCGGAGGTTTAATTGGGACGTAAAGTTCATCCTTTCGGCTTCAGACTGGGTATTATCCGGGATTGGCAGGCAAAATGGTACGCTGATAAGCCCTATGCCGATTTTTTGCAGGAGGACTTTAAGCTGCGCAATGCTATCAAGTCCCGCTATACCGAAGCTGGTATTTCACTGGTCCAGATTGAGCGGCAGGCAAATGAAGTATCCATAACCATCCACACCGCTCGCCCCGGCATAGTCATCGGGCGTGGCGGTCAGCGAGTTGACGAAATCAGGCTTTATCTGGAGCGGCTTATCGGTAAGAGAGTGCGGATTAATATTCAGGAAATACGCCAGGCTGAGCTGGATGCCTTTCTGGTGGCACGCACCGTAGCCGACCAGATGGTGCACCGCGTGGCGTACCGCCGGGCAATGAAGCAGGCAATGTTTCGCACCATGCAGGCGGGGGCTAAGGGAATAAGAATCATCTGCGGTGGTAGATTAGCCGGGGCGGAGATAGCCCGCCGCGAGGCGATGCATGAGGGACGGGTGCCGCTTAATACATTGCGTGCTGATATTGATTACGGTTTTACCGAGGCGAGCACTACCATGGGGCGGATTGGCGTCAAGGTATGGATATACAAGGGTGATATTCTACCGGAGCGTAAGGAAGAGGAAGAGGTCGAGGAGAAGCCGGCTGAGGTCGCCGCCGAGGCGACTGCGGCACCACCGGCAGAGGTAGCGGCACCGGTGGAAGCTGCGGCGAAACCAGAGGTTGCTGAAGCCGTAGTGCCTCCTGCCGCAACTCGGGTTGCGGCCAAGAAACCGGAAGTGAGCGAGGCCGCACCGGCTAAAGCCGAGGTAGTGGAAAAGAAGCCACGAACAAAGCCATCGGTCAGTGAAGCGGCGGAAACGACTAAGGCTGAGGTGACCGGGAAGAAACCGAGGTCGAAGCCGGTAGTCAGCGAGACTGCCGAAGCGGCTAAAGCTGAAGTCGCGGGAAAGAAGCCGCGGACAGCAAAGCCAGCGGTCACTGAGGCGGCTGAGCCCGCCAAAGCCGAGACGGCAGAAAAGAAGCCAGCCCGACCGCGCGTAAGAAAGCCCAAGACCGCGGCCGCAACCGTAGAAAAAGAGGACAAAGATGTTACAACCCAAGCGGGTTAAGTACCGCAAAGTACATCGTGGACGCCGCAAGGGTAAGGCGCAGTCGGGAAATGTGCTCAATTTTGGTGATTACGGCTTACAGGCACTGGAATCAGCCTGGATAACCAGCCGTCAAATTGAGGCGGCACGGCGCGCCATGACCCGTTACATTCGCCGCGGCGGTAAGATATGGATTCGTATTTTCCCGGATAAGTCGGTGACCAAGAAGCCTGCCGAGACCCGGATGGGTGGTGGTAAGGGGTCACCGGAGCTATGGGTCGCCGTCGTCAAACAGGGTCGGGTCATGTTTGAGATGTCAGGTGTTACTGAGGCAGTGGCTAAGGAGGCGATGCGTCTGGCGTCTAATAAACTGCCCATAGAGACCAAGTTTATGGCTAAGGAAACCACGGTAGCGGCGGGCATCTCATCAGCACCCAGGGAGGTGGCTCAGGTTGAAGGTTGAAGAGTTTAGAGCCTTAAATCCTGACGAACTGGTGAAGCAACTGCAGGACGCCCATCAGGAGTTATTTAACCTGCGCTTTCGCCTGGAGACGAGACAACTGGTGAACCACCGCGAGATTCCCAAGGTTAAGAAAAAGATTGCCCGGCTAAACACCATTATCCGGGAGAAAGAGCTGGGTATAAGGTAGTATTATGGAGCACAAGCAAAAGACACGGACGGGTGTGGTACTCAGCCGTAAAATGGACAAGACCGCTATTGTATCGGTGGTAAGACTAACGCACCATCCGCTATATAATAAGGTCATCAAGAAAGCTAAGAAATATAAGGTCCACGATGAGAATAACGCCTGCCACCCCGGCGATAAGGTGCGCATTATCGAGTGCCGTCCGCTATCCAGGGAAAAGCGGTGGCGGCTGGCAGAGATACTGCTCAAAGGTGAGGTGGCTGAGATTCAGCCACAGGAAATAGACGTTAATTTGGCTCGGCCTGAAGCTAAAGTCGAAGCCAAAGAGGAAGCCCCCAAAGTTGAGGCTACAAGCAAAGAACAGGGTGGAGCGAAATGATTCTGCGTTATACCAGACTGAAGGTAGCTGATAATACCGGCGCCCGCCAGCTTATGTGTATCGGCATAATGGGTGGCAGTGGCAAGAGGTACGCGCGCGTGGGCGACGTCATTACCGGCGCGGTGAAAAAGGCAACCCCGGGGGGAACGGTTAAGGACCATGAGGTGGTCCGGGCGGTGGTGGTCCGCTGCGTCAAGCCCTACCGGCGGGCTGACGGCTCTTATATCAGGTTTGATGATAACGCCGCCGTCATTCTTACCGACGTTAATAACCCCAAGGGGACGCGCATATTTGGTCCGGTAGCCCGGGAACTGAGGGAGAAAAACTTCACCAAGATTATATCCCTGGCACCGGAGGTATTGTGAGGTTGCCGTGAAGATTAAAAAGAATGATACGATATTAGTTATCAGCGGCAAGGATAAGGGCAAGAGCGGTAAGGTGCGCTTCGCTTATCCCCGGGAAGATAAGGTAGTGGTCGAAGGAGTCAATTTCATCAAACGGCACACTCGAGCCCGGGGTAACGTGCGCCAGGCAGGCATTATCGAGCGAGAAGCACCGATTCGGATATCTAATGTTATGCTATTGTGTAACAAGTGCAATCACCCGGCTCGGATTGGCTTCCGTGTCCTGGAGGATGGGAGTAAAGTGCGACTTTGCCGGGCTTGTGGCGAGGTGATTGATTAAATGGCACGGTTAAAAGAAAAGTATCGCAACGAAGTAGTCCCGGCGATGGTGGAGATGCAGGGATACAAAAATGTCATGCAGGTGCCCCGCCTGGAAAAGATAGTGCTGAATATTGGCTTAGGCGAAGCACTTAAGGATGCTAAGGCTATCGAATCGGCAGAGAAAGACCTGGCAGCTATTTCGGGACAGCACCCGGTAACTACCCGTGCCAAGAAGTCTATCGCCGCCTTCAGATTACGGATAGGTATGCCGATCGGGTTAACGGTAACGCTTCGGGGCAGCCGTATGTATGATTTCTATGACCGGCTGGTCAATGCCGTCTTACCCCGTTTACGCGAATTTCAGGGCGTTTCCCGTAGCTCCTTTGATGGTCGGGGGAGCTATACTATGGGCTTTAAAGAGCAACTCGCCTTCTCCGAGCTGGACTATGAAGAGATAGACAAAGTACGGGGACTGGAAGTGACCATCGTGACTACGGCTAAGAGCGATGAGGAGGGCAGAAATTTACTGGAGTTACTGGGTATGCCCTTCGCTAGAGATTGAGCGTGATATATGGCTAAGAAATCAATGATTATCAAGTCACAACGCCCGACTAAATTCAAGGTGCAGCGGCATAATCGGTGCCGCTTATGCGGTCGACCGCGGGCTTATATCCGCAAGTTTGGTCTGTGCCGCATTTGCTTTCGCCGGTTTGCCCTCGCCGGGCAAATACCGGGCGTAACAAAATCGAGTTGGTAGGTAGAGATGACTATTTCAGACCCAATCGCTGATATGCTGACCAGGCTGCGGAACGCCGCCATGGCGCGACATGATTTCGCGCTGGTACCCGCCTCGAAGATTAAGTTAGCGATAACCAAAATCCTCAAAGACGAAGGCTTTATCGCTAATTACGAGGTGGTTAAAGGCAAACCGCACCGGGTCATCAAGCTTTATCTCAAGTACAATGAAAAGAAGATACCCGTCGTCACCGGTCTGGAACGGGTGAGCAAGCCGGGATTGAGAGTATATGTGGAGCAGAAAGAGATTCCCCGGGTCTATGGGGGACTGGGCATTGCCATTGTGTCCACATCTGTGGGAGTCATGACCGGGCAGCAGGCTTACCGCAAGCAAATCGGCGGTGAGTTGCTCTGCTACGTGTGGTAACTTAGTTAGCGGGAGATACTGATGTCAAGAGTGGGACGAATGCCGATAGCAATACCCGGTGGGGTAAAAGTAGATATTAAACCGGAAGGGGTTACCGTGTTCGGACCCAAAGGGAGTTTGAAGCGCCAGTTTAACCCCGGTATTTCTATTGCCCAGGAAGGGAACAACCTGGTAGTATCCCGGGCGAGCGATAGCCGGCAACATAAGGCGATGCATGGTCTCAGCCGCACCCTATTGGCTAATATGGTCGAAGGCGTTGCCAAAGGCTTCCAGAAAGATCTGGAAATTGTTGGCGTCGGCTACCGTGCCGAATCATCGGGCAATAAGCTGGTACTGCGGGTTGGTTTCTCACATACAGTAGAGGTGGTACCCCTGCCGGGAGTATCCTTGGCGGTGGAGGGAGCGAACAAGATTAAGGTTACGGGTGCGGACAAGGAAATGGTGGGTGAGATGGCGGCTGAGATTCGAGCGATTCGCCCGCCGGATGCCTACAAGGGGAAGGGCATCAGATATGCCGGGGAGGTAGTTCGCCTTAAAGCAGGCAAGGCAGGAAAGGCGATAGGTAAGAAGCTATAATGGGAAAGATTAGTCCAAGAGATGCCAGAATCAGAAGACATGTCCGCGTGCGGGCTAAGGTTAAGGGCACGGAGTCCGAGCCACGTCTCTGTGTTTTCCGTAGCTTGACCCACATTTATGCCCAGATAATTGATGATACCCGGGGGCATACGCTGGTTACCGCCTCAACTATTGACCAGGAGATTAGAAATGAGACTGATGGCAAGACAAAGACCCCTCAGGCAGGGCTGGTTGGTGCGCTGGTAGCCAAGCGGGCACTGGCTAAAGGGATAAATCAGGTGGTTTTCGACCGCGGTGGTTACCGGTATCATGGTCGCGTTAAAGCCGTGGCGGAAGCGGCTCGCGAAGCCGGGCTAAAATTCTAAGCAGAATGGTTGGCGAGATGGTTAAGATAGAAGTAAGCAGAATAGACCCGACAGAATTGACCCTGACCGATAAGCTGGTCTCCATTAACCGTGTGGCTAAGGTAGTCAAGGGCGGCAAGCGACTCAGCTTCAGTGCCCTGGTGGTTACGGGAGATGGTAACGGTCATGTGGGCATCGGGATAGGCAAATCTAAAGAGGTACCAACCGCTATTAATAAAGGTGGGGCTAGTGCTCGCAAGAACCTGATTAAGGTGAGGCTGGCGGGCAATACTATCCCCCATAAGGTACTGGTTAAGTACGGCGCCGCCGAAATATTGCTCAAACCAGCGGCACTGGGCACCGGTATCGTGGCGGGCGGCAGCATCCGTGCCGTGCTGGAAGCGGTGGGAATTAAGGACGTACTGACTAAATCACTGCGCAGTTCTAACAAGATTAACACTGCCAGGGCAACTTTGCTTGCCCTCAGTCAACTGAGGGACCCCAAAGAAGAGGTAGCCAAGCGTAAAGCAACGCCATCGGCGGAAGTTAAGGGGGCAACCAGTGGCAGCTAAGCTGCGCATTACCTTGATTAAAAGCGGCATCGGCTATAACCAGCAGCAGAAACAGACTCTGCGGAGTCTTGGTTTTCGCCGGTTGAATCAGAGTGTGGTTCATCCCGATAGTGCCTCGCTCAGGGGCATGATTAATGCGGTGAGACACCTAGTTAAGGTGGAGGTAGCAGATGAGGCAGAATGACCTGTCCCCGGCTCCCGGTTCCAAGAAGAACCGCAAGAGGGTAGGGCGCGGGCTGGGTAGCGGGCATGGCAGTTACTCTGGACGAGGCCGCAAGGGACAAAAGGCAAGAAGTGGCGGTCAGCGGAAACGTGGTTTCCAGGGCGGGCAGGGACCGTTAATTTTGCGCTTACCTGGCAAGCGCGGTTTTACCAATATCTTTAAAAAGATTTTCAGCTTGGTCAATGTTGACCAGCTTGGTGTCTTTGAGCCGGGTAGCGAGGTAACGTCGGAAAAGTTGCTAGCGGCGGGACTGGTAAAGTCTCTTAAGTACCCGATTAAGATACTGGGCGATGGTGACATCAAACAACCGCTCACCGTCAAGGCGAACAAGTTCTCAGCGGCGGCTAAAGCCAAGATAGAAGCCGCCGGTGGCAAAGTGGAGGAGGTGGGGAATGCGGCAGCGGCAAGCTAGACCACGCTTGCTTCAGGCGATGATTGACGCCTTCAGTCTGCCCGACTTGAGGCGCCGGATTCTTATTACTCTGGGCATTCTGGTGGCATTTCGCTTCATAGCGCATGTACCGTTACCGGGCATCGACCTGAAAGCGCTGGAAGAGCTATTCGCTCGTAACCAGTTACTGGGTATGCTGGACCTTTTCAGTGGCGGTGCCATGAGGCGGTTAAGCGTGGCAGCGATGGGGGTTTACCCCTATATCACCGCCTCCATTATTATGCAGTTAATGGTGCCGGTTATTCCCAAGCTGCAAGCACTGGCTCAGGAAGGAGAGTCAGGACGGCATAAGGTTAATTTGATTACTCACTGGCTGACCGTTCCTATGGCTGGGCTACAGGGCTACGGTCAGTTGATATATTTCCAGCGAGAAGGTGTGGTCAGCGATACCGGAGCACTCACCATGGTGGCTATGGTAGCCTCCATGATAGCGGGTACCGTATTCCTGGTGTGGCTCGGTGAGCTTATCACTGAATACGGCATCGGTAACGGTATCTCTATTATTATTTTCGGTGGTATCGTCGCCGGTTTACCCGATTACGCCAGTCGCGGTTATCTGGCAATGTCCAACGTAGTCGGTCTGTTTTTCTACATACTGATTACCCTAGGCACGACTGCCGTTATCGTCATTTTCACGGAGGCACACCGGCGCATACCGGTGCAATATGCGCGCAGTGTTATCAAGGGCGGCCGTATGATGCGGCAATCCGGGACGACCCATATTCCCCTGCGGGTCAATACGGCGGGAATGATTCCCCTTATCTTCGCTATGTCACTGGTAATCTTTCCCGGTATTGTCGCCAGCTATTTTGTTAATCCGTCCCAGCCAAACTTCGCCAATTCAATTATGAACTTGTTTAATCCTAACGCCCGGTTGCCGCTGGGTCTATTTTACTGGGGTCTCTATTTTCTATTGACGGTTGCCTTTGCCTTCTTCTATACACTGGTCATATTTCAACAGCAGGACCTGGCGGGCACCCTGCAAAAACAGGGCGGATTCATTCCCGGCATTCGTCCCGGCAAGAATACCAAGAGCTATCTGGACCACGTCATTTACCGCATTACCTGGGCGGGTGCGCTCTTTCTGGCGCTGGTCGCCGTCATGCCGTTTATTGCCCAAAACATGACCGGTGTTGACCTCCAGCTTTCCAGCATGGGTTTGCTTATTGTGGTCGGTGTCGTGCTGGACACCATGAAACAACTGGAAGCACAGCTGGTAATGCGGCGGTACGAGGGATTTATCAAGTAGGATAACAGATGTATATAATACTATTAGGTGCCCCCGGAGCGGGCAAAGGCACTCAAGCGGCAATGATGGCACAGCAACTGAAGCTCGTGCATGTCGCTACCGGTGATCTGTTCCGGCAGGCGTTAAATCAGGGCACTGCGCTGGGTAAGCAGGCTAAGTCTTATATGGAGCAGGGGAAGCTGGTTCTCGATAGTATCACCATACAGATGGTGCTGGAACGGCTGGCTGCTCCCGACTGTAAACCCGGAGTGATTCTGGATGGCTTTCCGCGCAATCTGGAGCAAGCTCAGGCGCTGGATAAGGCTCTGGTGGGGCAGAGTAAAGCCATCGATAGGGTGGTCTATATCAAGGTAGCGGACCAGGAGCTACTGCGGCGGCTCAGCGGTCGCTGGATATGCCGCAATTGCCAGACACCATATCATATGGTCAATTCGCCACCCAGGGTACCCGGCAAGTGTGACAAGTGTGGCGGTGAGCTCTATCAGCGACCGGATGACAAGGAAGAGACCGTTAGAGAACGGCTGAAGGTGTATGCCGCTCAGACCGCACCGCTCATTGATTACTATACCAAGGCAGGTAAACTGCTAGAAATAGACGGGGTGGGCACCGAAGACGAGGTGGCAAAAAGGATAGTCAGCGCCCTGAAAAAGGGCAGTCATAAGCGTAGGTGAGTATAATTATCAAATCTAATCGAGAGATAGCTCTGATGCGGCAAGCCGGGAGAATCGTGGCTATCGTGCTCGAGAAGCTTAAGGAGAAAATAAGACCGGGGATGCCAACTAAGGAACTGGATATTATCGCCGCCCGGGAAATAGAGAGACTGGGCGGTAAACCATCGTTTAAAGGATATCGCGGTTATCCCGCCAGTCTCTGTGTCTCCGTCAACGACGAGATTGTGCACGGCATTCCCGGGGAGCGTGTCCTGGCCGAAGGCGATATTGTCTCTCTGGACCTGGGGGCAATCTATATGGGTTTTCAGGGCGATGCCGCGATAACAGTCCCCGTGGGTGAAGTCAGCCCGCAGGCAAAGGAGCTTATAACGGCTACGGAAGGCGCGCTTAATGCCGGTATCCGGAGTGCCCGTGCTGAGGCGCGGCTGGGGGATATTTCCGCCGCCATCCAGCGTTTTGCCGAATCCGGGGGCTTTTCCGTAGTCCGGGAATATACCGGGCACGGCATCGGACGTGATATGCACGAAGAGCCGCTGATACTCAATTTTGGTATACCAGGCACCGGTCCGGTATTAAAGAAAGGGATGACACTGGCTCTGGAACCCATGCTCAATGCCGGTGATTGGCACACTAAAGTTGATAGTGATGAGTGGACGGTACGGACGGCTGATGGCAGTCTTTCGGCTCACTTTGAGCATACCATTGCCATTACCTCGAGTGAGGCGGAGGTGCTAACTGTTATTTAGGGTGTATGACTAAGAAAGAGGCGATAGAGGTCGAAGGAACAGTATTGGAGTCATTACCCAATGCTGTTTTCCGGGTCGAGTTGTCTAATGGGCACAGGATGCTGGCCCATATCTCGGGCAAGATTAGGATGCACTACATCAAAATCCTGCCCGGAGATAAGGTGCTGGTTGAGCTTTCGCCCTACGACCTGACTCGTGGTAGAATTACATACCAATTTAAATAAAGAGGAATATTATGAAGGTCAAGGCTTCGGTCAAAGTTAGATGTGAGAAGTGCAAAGTGGTGAAGAGGCGGGGGGTAGTCCGTGTCATTTGTGCTAATCCGAAACACAAGCAGCGGCAGGGCTAGATGGGTGAGGAGCAAGGAGGGAGTATATGCCACGTATCGCCGGAATAGATATCCCCAAGAATAAACAAGCCTGGGTCTCACTGCAGTATATTTATGGTATCGGACCCAGCGTGAGCCGGAAGATTCTGGAGAAGACCGGCATTAATGCCGATGTTAAGGTGAGCGACCTCACTGAAGATGAAGTTAACCGTATCCGTGACGTCATTGACAAGGAATATAAAGTCGAGGGCGACCTGCGGAAAGAGGTCGAGCTTAACATCAAACGTCTTATCGAGATTGGCAGCTACCGCGGGTCGCGGCACCGCCATAGTCTGCCGTCCCGGGGGCAGCGGACACGGACTAATGCCCGGTCACGGCGGGGACCGCGCAAGACAGTGGCGGGTAGAGGTCAAAAGCGCGGCTCCACCAAGAAGTAGGTAGTCAGGAGGATGTAATGCCACAAAAGAAACGACAGGGAAAACGGCGGGAACGTAAGTCTATCCCCGTGGGGAGGGCTTACATTCAATCGACCTTTAATAATACGATTGTAACGCTGACTGACCCGGAGGGGAATGTTCTAGCCTGGGGCAGTGCCGGAACATCCGGCTTTAAGGGGTCACGCAAGGGGACGCCCTATGCCGCCCAGATGGCGGCTCATGACGCCACCCGGAAGGCTATGGAGCATGGCTTACGGCAGGTGGAGATATATATTAATGGTCCGGGCAGCGGGCGGGAAGCCGCCATCCGTTCCCTGCAGAGTTCGGGGTTATATATTACCGGCATTCGGGATGTGACGCCGATTCCGCACAACGGTTGCCGCCCTCCCAAGAGGAGGCGTGTCTAACAGATGGGAAGATATATTGGACCTAGTTGCCGGCTGTGCCGGCGAAACTCTGAAAAACTAATGCTCGCTGGTGACCGCTGTTTCTCGCCCAAGTGCGCCATGGACAAGCGACCCAAGATGCCGGGGCAGACGACAGGTCGCCGGCGCCGGGTTTCCGAGCGGGGTCTGCAACTGCGGGAGAAACAGAAAGCTCGCTATAGCTATGGAATTCTCGAAAAGCAGTTCCAGCGCTTTTTCCGACAGGCGCAGCGGCAGATAGGTCTCACCGGCGATAATTTGCTGGTGTTACTGGAGAGGCGTCTGGACAACGTGGTCTATCGCCTGGGATTTGCTGATTCCCGCGCTCAGGCGCGGCAATTAGTGGTGCATGGACATATTATGGTCAATAATCGCCGCACCAATGCCCCGTCTTGTCTGGTCAAGGAAGGCGATGCCGTTAGCTGGCGCCCGGCGAGTACCAAGACCGAGTACTACAAAACACTGGCGGCTAGCATTGAGTCCAAGTCAGTGGCTAACTGGTTGAGTCTGGATAAGACCAACCTGGTTGGCAAAGTCCTGTCCCTGCCTACGCCTGGTGACGTTGAGGCTAAATTCAGTGGGCAGAAAATAGTCGAGTACTACTCCAGGTAAAATAAAGGAGGCATGCCCGTGTCCGGGTTAGTAGTGCCGAAAATAGAGACGATTGAAACTAAGGATAACTATGGGCGGTTTCTGGCGGGACCGCTGGATAAGGGTTTTGGTGTTACCCTGGGAAATGCTTTACGCCGCGTATTACTGGGGCACTTGCCTGGCGCCGCCATCACCCGGGTCCGTATCGAAGGTACCGGCGGTCAGATTCAGCATGAGTTCTCCACTATACCCCATGTTAAAGAAGATACGCTGGAGTTCTTACTCAACGTGAAAGCCATAAGGCTGAAACCCGTATCCGGTCAGCCAGCGACATTAACGCTGGAAGTAGCGGGGGGTGGACAGGTCCACGCCGCCGATATTAAACCGTCCACCGACTTTGAGATTATCAATCCAGACATGTATCTATTGACTCTGGACTCGCCGGAAGCCTCGCTCCGTATCGAATTTAACGTGGAATTGGGTGCTGGCTACAAAGCGGCCGAGTTCGGCGCTAATCTACCTATAGGCACAATCCCCGTGGACGCTCTCTTTGCCCCGGTACGCAATGTCAATTTTACCGTAAAGCCCACCCATGTGGGCCAGGAGACCAGCCGCGAGCAATTATTCCTCGAGGTATGGACTGACGGCACCATCTCTCCCCTGGACGCCATAGGTCAGGCTGCCGAGATTCTGGTAGACGAACTGACCCCGTTCCGGGAGTTCCCCCGGGTTTCTCAAGCCAAGGTTGAGGAACTGACAACCCGTTCCAGCATTCCGGACGAGAAGTATAATATGCCGGTGGAACAGTTAGACCTGTCAGTGCGTACCATGAACTGTTTGCGCCGTGCCGGCATTACCACTGTGGGCGAAGTCTTAAGCAAAGGCGAAAAAGAATTAATGTCACTGCGTAACTTCGGGCAGAAGTCCAGGCAAGAGCTGGAGGAGCGGCTTAATACCCTGGAGCTGTCGCTCAGCGGCAAGAAAGAGGAAGCCGCGCCTGAAGAGGCGGCAGAAGCGCCGGCAGAAGCGGCGGAGGAGACCGTAACCGAGGGCTCCGAGAAATAACCTGGTTTGAGGAAAGGGTGAGGTATTGACCTCTTCGTGATACAAACATGAGACATAGTGCAGTCAGCAGGAGATTTGATAGACCCACCGGACAGCGGCGGGCGTTGTTCCGTAACCTGGTTACCGACCTTTTAGGCTTTGAGAAGATTGTTACTACGGAAGCCAAGGCGAAGCAGGTACGGGGCATGGCGGAGAAGATGATAACGCTGGGCAAGGCGGGTGATTTACATGCCCGCCGCCAGGCGGCGTCATTTATCCTGGATAAGACGGTAACCGAGAAATTATTTACCGACCTGTCTGCCCGGTATAAGGACCGCCACGGTGGTTATACTCGTATCATTAAGCTGGGTCCCCGGCTGGGTGATGGGGCGCCCATGGTTCAACTTGAGCTGATAAAATAATGCCCTTGACCAAAGTGGTGTTACTCATAGAGTATGATGGCACCAATTAT
>Ga0315284_10005036_pt1 | contig 18783 bp, 15 predicted proteins | sample YL17G09_16_MG_FD_203696 | JGI IMG/M metagenome (GOLD analysis project Ga0315284, IMG submission 203696) | Sediment microbial communities from Yellowstone Lake, YNP, Wyoming, USA - YL17G09_16 | ecosystem: Environmental > Aquatic > Freshwater > Lake > Sediment | place: USA: Wyoming | collected... | reverse complement strand
GACCTGTAAAGGAGACCATCCATGACGACGTATCACTCTCCCCGATCACCCTCCGGGCGCCGGCACAGCGCGAAACCGCCGCCGGACATGACGCCGCTCCGCATCGCCATGCTGCCGCTGCTGATCCTCTTCTGTGCCCTTCCCCCAATCGGCTTCGCCAAGTTCGCGTGGAACGACAGTCAGATCAGCATCATAACGTCGGCGGCGAAACAGGGCGATCTGATCAAGGTGAAGGCCATGATCAAGACCGACAAGAAATTCGCGGAAGTCAAAGGCTACCTGGGGCGCACGCCGCTGTGGTGGGCCGCCGCCGCCGGGCAGACGGCCGTTATCGACTACCTGATCAAAGAGACCGGGGTGAATAAAGAAGCGGCTGACGACAGCGGGTGGACGCCGTTGTTCGCCGCCGCCGCGCGCAATAAAAAGGATGCCCTGGAAGCGCTGATCGACCAGGGGGCGGATCGCCAGGCGGTGGATACCTCGGGCGGCACGGCGCTGCACGCCGCGGCGACGGGCTACAATCCGGACACGGCGGGCGTGCTGGCGGACCTGGGCGTCAAGGTGGATGCCCAGGATAAGGCGGGCATGACCCCGCTGCACATCGCGGTGCAGCACAAAGAAACCCTCATGGTGACCACCCTCCTCGGCGAACTGCACGCCAACCCGAATATCAAAGCGAAGGACGGCTCCACCCCCCTGCGCCTGGCGAATCAACTGCATCGGGGGCAATACATCGTTGACGAGCTGTTGAAGGCGGGCGGGGAGGAATAAAGCCCGGATATTCTTACGACAACCGGCTTTTCATGCTCATGTTCAAAACTGTCTCCATGTAATATTGCTCGTAGGGGCGATTGGCGATCGCCCCCGCTCCGAATGCCCGTTTTTCAGAATGGGCACTAAATGCGGGTAGTGAGTCAGTTTGAAACCGGCGACGATTGACAGGGGCGGCGAGGTGTGCAATACTCGGATTATGCCTAAACGCTCAAGCAAGCCGCGAGACTTGAACTTATTGGCCGCTGCCATTGTCGGCGATGCCACCACGCCCCCGGAAGAGAAAGCCCCTGTCGAAGATCGGCGAAACCCCGCTGCCGTCGCCCTTGGTCGCCTGGGCGGGCTGAAAGGCGGAAGGGTGCGCGCCGAACGGCTCACGCCCGAACAACGCAAGGAGATTGCACAGAAGGCGGCAAAGGCGCGATGGAAGAAATAGGATAGTAGGGCGATAATTATTTCCACAATTTATCCACCCCTTTTTATCTCTCCTTAAAAACCTCCCTCCTTGGTCTTGACACAAATCAGGGGGCGGTAGTATACTTCTTTTGGCAATAGAATACCGCCCCCTGCGGCCCTTGCGAAGTAGCAGGAGGCGGTTGATCGGTGAATAGGTATGAGGCGATGGGTTTTGGCCGGCGGTTCTCCCCGTGGGGCCATCCACGTTCAACTCGTGGTCGCCTCCCCCTTGTTCGATAAGAATATATCATAGACCAGTCTGATCTGTCAACTCGAAGGAGGACACATCAATGATAGGCATCACCATCGAAGCCGTGCGAATCAACGGCAAGGATAAACTGATTGAGAGTTATGACGATCTCAAGGAAGTGTCAGAGTTGATCTCCGCTTGTATCAAATGGGGAGCAGGTGGTTCCGTGTCCAAACCAGACGAACAAGCGTCACTTCCGTTGTCGTATCGTCGTATCCGTCGCCCACGTAGTAACAGAGCCGTTGACTACCTGATGAAGGCAGTCGAGCGAATGGAAGGTAATTTCTCTACCAGCCAAATGGCTGATATGATGAAGACTATCGGTTGGCCGACAAAAGCGAAATCCCGGCGCAACATGCTGAGTTCGGTGCGCGTCCTCATGAAAGCCGACGACCGTTTCCGAAATCTACCAGATGGGTCCTGGGTGTACCAGAAAACCTAGGCCGAAAAAGGTTTCAGCCCGCGTGTGCTACCACGCGGGCTGATGAGAACGGCGAGGGTGTGCCAGGCCGTCAACCAGGATCATAATATATGATTCCATGAAGCTTGGCAAATCTAACACTCCCGCCGCCGGCACCAGCCACGGGAGGTGAAGAGCAATGGTTATAGAAACGCCATTTACCTTATTAGGTTAACAGGCTCGCTCAAGCCCGAACCAATCTGAGCAGTCCCGGCCTGGCGGTATTCCAGTTCCGCCAGGCCATGCCTTCCTGTGCAGCAAGTATCAATTCCTTAAGGTGGGAGCAAATGGCAGAAACGTGTACTTGGTTATCCCAAGCCTTTACCGTATACCCTCCCGGAACTAAATGCGGGGGCGATCGCCAATCGCCCCTACTAGCACTGTAATATAAAGATCGCTTATTTCGCGACAAACTGAAAGCTGTAGAAATCCGCGTCCGCCAGCACGAAACGCAGGCGCACCGTCCGGCCGGCCAGCCGGCGGACATCGGCGCCGCCGTGCCAGCGAGGGGTGTAATCCAGCGTGTCACCGATGATGTCGTAACACTCATCTAGGCGGAAGCCGTCCAGCGGTTTGCCGTCCGCCGACTGGATCTCCACGCATGCGCTGCCGCCGGCGGAGGTGGCGATATTCAGCGCCAGCCGGTCGCCGGTGAAGGTCAGCGGTCTCGTCACCAACTCCCCGCCCTTCAGCGGGGCGTTGGCGGAGATGAAGCCGTCGATGCGCAGCGCGTACCGGCGCAGGGCGTTGGCTTTTCCGCGCCAGTAGCCCTCGACGGCGAACATAGACAGCTCGTTCGGCGCGCCGGGCAGGTCAGACGCCGTCTCCAGCAACCCCCACCCCTGGTAGCAATCGCCGTAGGCCCAGCTCCCCGCGGAGCGCGGGCCGGGACGGATGAACGCCTCGTTCCAGCGTTTGAAGGTGCGCCCGTCGCGGCCGGCCATAAACAGCCCGTCGGAGGTTGCGGTGCCGTAGCGCTCGGAGGCGCTCGCGCGCAGGCGGCGGTGCTCCACCTCGGGCAGCGCCTCGATGGAGGGCGACCAGGGCCGCTCCACGTAGCGCGCGGGAAAGCCCACCAGGATGTGCGGCGCGCGGTAATACGGCATGATCTGATTGGTATACAACTGCTCTTCGGGCGAGTCGGTGTAAATCAGCCATTCCGGCGCCGTCCAGTGCAGGAAGTCCTGCGAGACGGCGGTTTTGATGCCCCGGCAGCCGTCCCGAAAGTCGCGGACATAGGCCCGGTATTCGCCGCGCGCCACGTCCCAGAAGGCCAGGTTCTGCGAGTCGAAGGCGCCGTCGGTGATGATCGGCTCCTCCCGCATGAGCGACCAGTGCAGGCCGTCCGGCGATTGCATGGCATACAGCACGGTCGGCCAGGTTTGCGACGCGCCCACCGCCTTGTAGCGAGCCTCCGGCGGGCAATCGGGATGGGCATCCTTGAACGGAGCGAAGCCGTGGATGCCCTTGAAATCCGGGCCGATGCCCTCGAAGACGATGTTGTTCTCCGTCGAGCCGTCGAATTCGATCAGGCCCAGCGAAGACCGGCGCCAGTGGATGCCGTCGTCGCTCTCCGCGTAGGCGATCCGCAGCGGTGATTCCCGCAGGATCGGCGTCTCGCCCCCCGGCGGCGTCGATATCTCCCCGTGCCACGCCTGGTAATACATGCGGAAGACATCGCCGTCGCGGAAGTAGGTTTTATATCCGCCGCACATGTTGCCTTCCCATGGCCGGTCGGTCACCAGCGCGATCTCCTTCATCGCCGGCTCATGCAGCCGCAGCGACGCCCGACCGCCCAGCGTCTCGATCAGCGCGTCATCGACAAACAGTTCCAGGCGGCTCCCGATATCGATAATGTCGGCAGTAGTCATGCTTCGCTCACCTCTCCCACCACATTCGCCCCCTCTGCGATAACTCCTGTTGCCTGATATACGAGTTGAGCCTCAGCTCGTAGTAGCGCCGTCAGGCGCGTGCCCGTTCGCGAGCATAAAGCCCGTCACTAAACTGTAAGAAAGGCTTAACTCTTAGTTTGGTCACGAGCTTAAGGTTCGTGAATGGGCACGCGCCTGACGGCGCTACTACGAACTCCAGCTTTACGAATGTGACAGAAGACACTATCTCCAGGCAGCAATTCATTTCCCCTTGAATGTCGCTTCCTTATCCCCGTTTCCCGCGCCGGCTGCGGTATTGCTAAGGATAACCGGCAACGGCAGGGAGGGCGATGGCGAACATCATCGAGGTGAGCGAGCTCAGGAAGGTCTTCTCCAACGGGGTAGTCGCGGTGGACAACGTCTCCTTCACGGTGGCGGAGGGGGAGATCTTCGGCTTCCTCGGCCCGAATGGGGCGGGCAAATCCACCACCATCTCCATCCTCACCACCCTCCTCGCCCCCACCGGCGGCACGGCGCGGGTCGCCGGATGCGACGTCACCCGCCACCCCATGCAGGTGCGGCTGCACATCGGCTACGTCTCGCAGGACCTGGCGGTGGACGACAACCTGACGGGTTACGGGAACCTGCGCCTGCAGGCCATCGCCATGGTCAATCCGCTCACCTACGCCGTCACCCCCATGCGCATCGCCGCCACCCAGGGCTGGCTGTGGAGCCAGATGTGGGTCGGCGTGCTGGTGCTCGGCATCATGGCGGCACTGTCCGTCACACTGGCGATCACCCAGTTCAACCGCACGATCGGGTGAGATGTGAACCACGAAGGCACAGAGAGTTTATTATTGTCTCTGTGCCTCTGCGTCTCTATGGTTCACGTGTCATCCGATTGATCCTTCCGCTTATTCGTCATACAATGTAGCGGGAGGTCCGATATGAACCCGTCCATCCGCATCGGCCGGCAGCATCAGCTCTTTCTCGACGACTACCTGATCGCCTCGTGCGAAGGCGTGACACGGCGCGTGTGCCCGGTTGCCAAGCATCCGGCCAATCCGGTCATCCGGCCCACCGAATCCTGGGAGCCGCGCGGTTACATCACCTACGGATCGGTGATCTACGACGCCGAGGAGCGCATTTACAAAGCGTGGTGCCACAGCGTGGTCGGGGCGCCCACCCTGGAGAACCTGCCGAAGCTGCCGGGCGGGGGCGTATTCCATTTCGTCAGCGACGACGGCATCGCCTGGCGCAAGCGGTTATCGAATGCCGTGCCGGTGGACGGCAAGCCCAGCCACATCGTCTCGCTGTGGAGTCCAAATTGGCCGGTGGAGGAACGGGCGCCGTTTCACGAGATCTTCGGCGCCTTCAAAGATGAGCGCGAGCCTGACCCGGCGCGGCGATATAAGCTCGGTTTCCTGTATCTCAAGTTCAATTATTACGGTCCCGGCGAGCACCCGCGCCATCCGGGACAGCTCCGCGGCCTGGGAGTGGCGTTCAGCCCGGACGGCATCCACTGGGAGGCGCTGGAAAACCCGGTGACGCTGGCCACCTCCGACGGCGCCACGCACTGGTTCCGCGATCCCGTCACCGGCCGCTTCGTTATGTATGGTCGGGGGCGGCACTTCTCGCCGGAGTTCCTGGCGAAATACGAGCAGGATCCGCGCTTCGCCAACAACGCGGGCCGTGCCGTGCGGCGGGCGGAGAGTCCGGATTTCCTGCACTGGGAGCCGGAGGACGGGCAGATCGTGCTCTCGGCGGACACCGAAGATGGCCCGGGCGACGATATCTACGGCATGAACGTCTTCCCCTACGAAGGCGTCTACATCGGGCTGGTGCAGGTGTTCCACCATTACGAAGAGCGCGCCTGGTTGGAGATCCAGTTGGCGGTGAGCCGGGACAGCATCGACTTCGAGCGGTTGAGCGACCGCACGCCCTTCATCCCGGTGGGCGGCATCGGCGCGTGGGACCGCTTCAACAACTCGCTGGCCACCAACCCGCCGCACCGCGCCGGCGACGAGCTGCGTTTCTACTACGGCGGGCGGAATTACGTGCACGGCGGCGCCTGCAAGGCGCTGGACAATGGGAAGGAACAGGGCATCCTCCCGCTGGCGGGAGTCGGTGTCGGCTCGATCAAGGCGGATCGGTTTTGCGGGATGGAAGCGAGCTTCGCCACCGGCATCCTGCGCACGAAACCGCTGCTGCTGGACGGCCGGCGCCTGCACATTAACGCGGAAGCACCCTTCGGTCGCGTCGGCGTCGCGCTGCTCCGGCCCGACGGAACCGAGATCGCCGGCACGGTGGTGCAGGAGATGGATGGGATCGACTTGCCGCTGGAGATGGACCTGTCGGGATTGGAAGGACAGCCCGTCTCCATCGAGTTCCGCATCGCCAATGCGCGGCTGTTCTCATTCTGGGTTGAATAAGTAACCCTAATCCTCCATCGTGCCCGATGATGACGATCCTGCGGAAAGCGGGCGTGCGGCTCTGCGTGATGGGGAAAGAACGGGAATAAGAGTGGCTGGGCCAGCAGGTTAGAACGATAAAGTCGGATCATACCGGCCGGCCCTTTCACCTCTGATCAATATGGATTGAAGAAACTGTCGCCGCTGCCTTCGTCATAGCCGCCTCTCCTGCCTGTCACGCCGCCGTTGGCTGATAACAGGTTCCGCACCTCGGTACTGCCGGCCACGTCATAACGTCCGCATGCTATTGCATTATCGACGGTATCATCGACTTGACCATACCTTCGAGAATGGAACGTGTCACAACACTTGTTAACCACAGCGTCAATAGCCAGGTGAACGGAACACAGAGGAATGCCGCTCGTTCGCTCAACCCGCTGAGTTTGAGGAAGCCGGCATACATGAGCACCACCATGAAGCACAGCGCGCATACGTTGAGAATGACGAGTACTTCGATATTGCTGATCCCAATGAAACTACAAATCAATGAGCAGAGGCCGACGGGTAAAAAGGTCAGGCATGCAATTAACAGATCGCCTGCAAAGGCGCCTCCGGTCTTCGCGATGCTGCGGTAGATCAGGCTGCAGACCGCTACCGCAACGAGAGGGGTCAGTGCGATGATGATAAGCCTGATAAAGATGTCGAACGACATGTGGATCTTCGGCATCTCCCCACCGAGTTCGTTGATCAACTTGATCACTCGTGACGAGGAGATAAACAGACAGATGAGGTAGATGACCGCAAAGAGCCCGCACAGGATCAACGTGCGCTGTTGCTCAAGGCTGTCGAACACCTCCCGCATGTTGCCGATCGGGTTGGCCGCCAGCTTTTTCAGTGCGTTCAGCAAGTCGTCGTATTGCTGTCTATCCCCGCCAGACCCTCTCACGATGCCGGTCTGCACATCCGTGCCGCACTTTGCGCAAAAACGGACATTTGGAGACAACGGCGCACGGCAATTCGGGTTGGGACAATAGGCCACAGGCTGCCGCCTTGGGACCGGTTGCTGCGCTTGCGTCGCGGATTGTGGCGTAACTGGTCGAGGGACAGCCTGTGCGGATGTGACGGGCGGCGCCGGTTGGGGTTGGGGTGGCATAGCGACAGGCGCTGCCATAGTCGCTGTGGTCTGAGCAGGCTCGGGCTGCAGCGCCGGCGCACTGTTATCTCCCGCAGCCTCGCTGGCTATCGGCTGTATTGCCTGGACTGGAACCACCGTTGCGCTTTTCTGTGATCCGGCGCCTTCACATGCCGGGCACATGACCGCGCCGGGAGCCAGCTCTTGCCCGCAAATCTGGCAATAAGTATGAATGGGTGACGGTTGTGGCCTGTTGCCTGGCGTCTCGGTGGCATGACGGACGCTGGCCGCATCTGCCGGATTGGGTGTTATCCTCCCTTCCTTCTCACAACGTTTACATTTCGTGTCGAGTGGGTCCATGACATAGCCGCAAACCTTACAAACGCGTTGATTGACGGACATGAGTCACCTCCTCATCAAAGATAGCATTGGCGCATTACGCAATGCCTGCTAGCATCGTGAGTTCATAAGGAAAAGTATCGTTTCCATCGACAAACGATCAAGGCATAAACAGTAGACATTCAGAAATGACACCATAAATACTTACACTATATTTCTAATTATTATTAAATTAATCGGTATGTTCGACTCACGATCCAAAACTCCTTTTTCCCTCAACAATGTCGCCGCTCGATTTCAGAGGTGAAGGCAAGGCCTGTAGCAAATGCCCGGCGCCTCCGCCTGGTGCAGCAACCGCAGCATCAGCGCCAGGTCTTCCTCGTCGAGCGGGGTGAGGAACAGGTCTGCCGGCCCGCCCACGCGGAAGGTGGTATGGCGCGCCATTGGCTCGTCACGGCGCACCTCCCCCCGCACTCTGGCGGCCAGCTCGCGCGCCAGCTCATCCAGCAACGGACGATCGAGGCCGAATCCCTTGCTTATTGGCAGGATGGTGACCAAATGCACCTCAATTCATCGGACGGATCGGTCGGATGTCAGGACTGTGCTATTATCCCTGTCCCCCATCACCCCTGCACAATGCGTGGGCAACGTCGTCGATGTCGCCCGCTCCCATGGTGAGGATGACGTCGCCCTCTCCCAATCGGGGGATGGCGAACCGGCTGCCCGCGGCGCTCTCGCCCCCGAGGGCCTGCGACAGGATCTCCACCGCTTCGTCGCACTCCTCCAGGGCATGTACGGTCAGTGCGCTGGACAGCATGGCGATGCACTCGGCCAGTTGTTGATGACTGACGCCGGAAATCGGCGCCTCGCGCGCGGCGTAGATGGGCGCGACCAGGACGATGTCCGCCAGCGCCAGCGCTTCGACGAACTCGTCCAGCATGTCGCGCGTGCGGCTGTAGAGGTGCGGCTGGAACACGGCGACGATCCGCCCGGGGAATATCCCGCGCGCCGCCGCCAGCGTGGCGCGGATTTCGGTGGGATGGTGCGCGTAATCGTCCACCAGCGCCACCCCGTTGATCTCGCCCACCCGCTCGAAACGACGGTGCATGCCCGGGAAGGCGGCCAGCGCCCGCTGCACGGCGGCGAAGTCCGTGCCCAGCTCCAGCGCCAGCGCCGCCGCGCCCGTCGCGTTGCTCACGTTGTGCATGCCCGGCACGCGCAGCACGCAGCGCCCCAGCGCCCGGCCTTGTGCCGACAGCGTGAATGATGGCGCCTGCCCGAGCGCGACATCGGCAAACCGGTAGTCGTTCCCCTCCCCCATCCCATACTGCACGGCCCGCGGCGGGATGGCCGCCATCTCGCACAGCAGCGGATCGTCGCCATTGAGCACGGCCACCGCGCGCACCTGGCGGAGGAATTGACGGAAGCTCTCGTATAAATGCTCCGGCGTGCCGTGGTGGTCCAGGTGGTCCACCTCGATATTGGTCACGATCGCCGCTTCAGGATACAGGCTGTGGAAGGATTCGTAGGCTTCGCACGCCTCCACCAGCGTCAGCGGCCCGCCGGCCCGCGCGTTGCCGCCCAGCGGCGCCAGCTCGCCGCCCAGCAGGCAGGTGGGGTCCATGCCCGCTTCGGTGAGGATCAGCGCCAGCATGCCGCTGGTGGTGGTTTTACCGTGGGTGCCGGCCACCGCCACCCCGCGCCCGTTGTTGGCCAGCACGCCCAGCAGGTCGGCACGCGTGACAATCTCCAGGTTCAGTTCCGCCGCGCGCCGCCACTCCGGATTCTCCGGCTTGATGGCATCCGACAGCACCACTACGTCACCGTCGCGCACATGCACGGCATCGTGACCGACCCACACTTCAGCGCCCAGCGCGCGCAGCCGATCGAGCATGGGGGAGTCCTGCCGATCCGACCCACTGACGCGGAATCCCCGCGCCAGCAGCACCTGCGCGATGGCGCTCATGCCGATGCCGCCGATACCCACGAAGTGATACCGGCGCGAGGGGTCCAGGCTATGCGGTGATACGTGATCGGTGCTCATTTTTCAATGATAAACGTTGGAAGTTAGTAGTGATAAGTAATTAGTGATAAGTCATATGGAGTGGGAACGGAAGAATGGAAGGTTGGAAGTCTGGATAAATGAATGCAGCCTGAACGATCCATGCATCCTTACACCCTTACATTCTTCCGACCTGCTCTTTCTTATCACTTATCACTTATCACTACTCATACCACATTCATCCTTCCCCACGACGCAAGTCCTAAAGCATGCAGGGTGTTCTCTTCGCGCCGCATGCTCAACCGGCCGCGGGCTGGGTCTGGGACGACTCCTTGGCGCGCGGGTTCAACGGTCGCATGGCGGAGACGTTCAGCAGCAGACCCGCCAACATCAGGCTGGCGATCAGCGAGCTGCCGCCGGAGCTGATGAAGGGCAGCGTGATGCCCGTGGTGGGAATGCAATTCATCGCCACCGCCATGTTGACCAGCGCCTGGGTGGCGAGCATGACCGTGGCGCCGGCCGCGACCAGCGCGCCGAACTCGTCCGGCGCCCGGTGGGCAATGGAGAAACCGCGAAAGACCAGGAAGACGAACGGGAGAAAAATGACCAGAACGGTCAGGAAGAGCCCCATTTCCTCAGCGATGATCGCTAGAATCGAATCGTTTTGCGGACCCGGCACATACGACCACTTCTGCAGGCTCTGGCAAAACCCGCGCCCGAGCGGCCCGCCGGAGCCGATGGCGATGAGCGAATGCAGCACCTGGTAGCCCGCGCTGTTGCGCGTGTTTTCGGGATCCAACCAGGCGCCGATGCGGTCGATGCGCGTGCCGCCTAATTTGATCACCATCAGCACGGCCAATATCCCCAGCACCGCCGCCGGGATGCCGACATAGCGGAACTTGACGCCGGCGATGAGCAGGACAATGGCGGTGGACAACGTCACCACAAAGGCCGTGCCTAGGTCCTTCTGCGCGATGATCAATCCCACCGGGATGAGCAGAAACCACGCCGGACCGGCAAACAGGCCGCGCAGCGATTTCAGTAGCCAGGGACAGCGGCAGAGGAAGGCCGGCAGCAGGATGACGATGCCCACCTTCGCGAATTCCGACGGCTGGATGGGTCCCAGCGGCGTGGGCAGCCACGAGCGGTTGCCGTGCTTATCCTCCATGAACAGCACCAGCACCATCAGCAGGCCGATGACGGCGACCGTGCCCCAGAAGAATCCTTTCCACGACGGGTGACGGTAATAGCATTCGAGCGGGAAGAAGGCGCAGAGCAGCAGCGCCGGCAACCCCACTGCAACCGCGAACAGGATCTGCTTCCCCGCGTAATAAAAACTGTCGCCGCCGGTATCCGTGCTGGCGAGCGCCTTCGGGTAGCTGGCGGAATAGATGAACGCGATGCCCAATCCCACGAGGATGAGGATGCATAGAAAGAGCGGCATATCAAAAGCGGTGACCCGGCGCATGGCTGTGATCTCCTGGCTGTGATGTTTGCGGGTACCTACACTATACCAGAGAGCTGGGGCACCGTCAACGAAAAGACCGCAGATTTTGCTGCGAGTCAGCCGGCCATCGATCCCCTGCCGGATTGGGATAACCGCCGGGCAATCGCCGGTGAAACAGGCTGCAGGTGCAGCGCTGACGCTCCGCGCGCCCGGCGCATGAGGAGAACGCACCCGGCCAGCACCACGACGATCTGGATTAGGATGCCGGCGACTGCGTGCCAGTAGGAGAAATCCTGATCGCCGTAGGCATACGCCAGCAGCAGCTCCAGCGGGCCGGTGAGATGAAGCATGAGCTGATCATGACCCTCGAGGGTGCCCAGCCAGAGGAAGGCCAGCGAAAAAATAGCCAGCGGGAAGCCAATAACGTGGATCAGCAGGAAACCGTAGGCCCAGGCCACGGCGACGGCGATGCGCTTGAATAGACAGGACGCGAGGAAACCGAGCGAGGCGTAAAACAGGCTGATGAGCAGGATGACGAGATATCCCTTTACCACCTCGATCGGTGAAACGCCCCCGTAAAAGAAGACGATGGCGATCACCGGCAGTCCGGAGAGGATCACCACCAGCATCTGGGTGACCGCGCCGAGGAATTTGCCCATCACGAGCGAGAAGGTAGTCTGCCGGGTGAGGAACAGCATGTCGAGAGAGCCGTGCTCGCGCTCCGCGCTGATGGCGCTCGCCGTCAGGCCCGGCGCGATGAGGAACATCACGATGATCTGGCCATAATAAAACGCCTGCCAGAGTTTCCGACCGAATTCCGCCCAGGTCTCCGGCCCGCCGGGCGGCTGGGCGACGATGAGGGCGAGCAACAGGACCAGCAGCGCCAGGAGATACGCCGAAAGCACGACAAATCCGCGTCCCCCGCGCAAACGGCGGCGCGTCTCCTCCCAGAACACCGGCAATCGGATGGGCAAGTAGAAGGACATCCTGTGGTTTCCTCTTTCGGCAAAGCGACCGGCTTTCCCTGCTGATTTCGGAAGAAGGCATATCTGCCATGTTACAAAGCATCTGGAATTTCATGCTCATGCTCGTGCTCATATGAAATATCAAACAAAGCCAGCTTGACGCCGCTCGGAAAGCTCGCTATACTTTAATAGCTGAATAAAGTTATCGCATGCAGGAGCACCATCGCTTCCTCTTTCCAATGCTCCTTCCATGTGCTCACGATAAATAGCAGTCTAAAGTAGGCATAGCATGCGAAGCATAGCGTGGAGTCTTCTTCTTGTCTTCTGCACTCTCGCCGCGGGCCTGGCCGCCTTGGCAAACCCCTCGCAGATATTTGTCAACTCGTCATGGACAAGTCTGGAGAACTGCGGCGGGCATGCCTGGTTGGTGGACGCCTTTCCGACGATCCAGCAGGGCATCGACCAGGTAGCTACCGACGGCACGGTGACAGTGGCGGCCGGGGTCTACGCTGAGAGACTACTCATCAGCAAGCCATTGTCCCTGCTCGGGCCGCAGGCCGGCGTCGATCCCAACGGCGTCAACGCCCGCACCGACCCCGGCGCGGAGGCGCGCATCATCCCGCCCACCCATGACACTACGCTGCCCACCGGCATCCTGGTCGCCGTGAAGGCGAACAACGTGACGGTGGACGGCTTCACCCTGGACGGCGACAATCCGGAGTTCTCCGGCGGCGAGCTGCTGAACGGGACGGACACCAACGCCGCCTCGGGGGTCGCCACGCGGGACGTGCACGTGGAAGGCCTGCTGGTCGCCCACAACATCATCCAGAACCTGCGCTGCGACGCCGTCAGCATCGTCAACCCCGACTGGCCGCTGCAGGCCGGCGGCATGAGCGCGGTGCTGTATAACCGCATCGACAACCTGCCGAAGAGCAGTTGGCTGGACAACCCCGGCGACATGCCGCCCGTGTGGGGCACCGGGGTGTGGGTGCAGCGCGAGAACGTGCAGGTGGCCAACAACAGCATCACCCGCGTGGCCACCGGCATCGACATCCACTTCCTCTCCAGCACCGAGGCTATCGCCTCCCCGATCATCGCCAACAACACCATCCAGGCGTCGCTGGCCGGCATCGGGCTGCACCTGCTCAACGACATGACGCGCAAGCTCGGCCCGCAGGCGCTGGTCTCCGGCAACACCATCAGCATCACCTCCTGTCGGGAGACGGAGGACGCCTTCCCCACCGCCGGCCTCTCCATCCTCTACCTCGAGCACCAGTCGCAAATCCTCGCCAGCGGCAACCGCATCAGCGGGGGCGACGCCGGCGTGCTGGTGTGGGAAGTCCCGACCTACAATCCCACCAACGTCACCCTCGCCAACTGCACCATCGCCGGGTCGAAATACGGCCTCTGGTTCATGAACTATTACGCCAACGACCAGTTCGGCCCCGCCCGCCCCAGCGGCGTGCTCTTCAGCGGCGTGACGATCACGAATCCGCTGGTGGCCGGCGTCTACCTGCGGGATGACCCCGCCGGCGACGGCCCGGTCACCCTCACCGCCGCCGGCGTCACCGTGCAGGGCGGCCCCGTCGGCCTGCTGCTGCACGGCCCGCGCACCGCGGTCAACGGCGCGCTGACCCTGGCCGGGCAGACGGTGCAGCCCGTCGTGGCGGAAGCCGGCGCAACCGCGCCCGCACAATAACCTTTGCGTACTTTGCGAGAACCAAATAGATGCATCCAACTCATCAAGAAAAACCGATAACGATTCTCATCTTCCTGCTGCTTGTTCTGCTGGCGGTCTTGCCCCTGCGCGCCCAACAGGATGAAAACCCGCCGGCAGAGGCAGTTTCCATCGCTATCTTGCCTCAGGATGGCTTCAATCTGGAAGTGAACGAGCAAATCACACCCACGCATGCCGTGTTGAACATCACTTCCCCAGCCCACAATTGGTTTGCCGGCACATTCACCCATTTGCCCATCGGACAACCGGTGACCTTCGGCATCTCTCTGGCTGGTAAAGATACCGTCGAACTGGCAAATGTCGCCAAGTGGCAGGGATTACGTCCTGTTATGACGTATGCCGATCCCATGCAGTATGAGTGTTATGTCGGCTATATCAAGAGAACAGATGGGCACTGGATCGCGGACGACCTTTTTCGCGTTGGAGGCGCCAACGATGCCGGCACCGGACCGCTTCCCGCGCAAACGATTATCCCGACTGATGTCGCCGAACAATTTCTGTCACCGGATGGGAAGTGCTGGTATCCCTGGCGGGAAATCGATCCAGTCCAGGTGCTGACCAATGTCAACATCTGCCGCATCACGACAACCTTCGGGCGTTCCTCGGCAACGCTTGCGATGCGGGTGCCGTATACGTATACCTATCAACAAGCCTTTTTCCAGCGCTTGAGTGCGGCGAAACTTCCTGGGGTGTATCTGGATGAGATCGGCATCACGCCTGAAGGCCGGACTTTGACCGTAATTCGCCTGGAGCCGCCGGATCCAACTAACGCGCCGAAAGAGCGGCCGACGATCCTGGCCTATGCACGGGAGCATGCCACCGAACCGGATGGAAGCTGGACGATTGAAGGCATGCTCTGCTGGCTGCTCTCTGCTGACCCGGATGCGCAAATGGCTCGCCGTCAGTATGACTGGCTATTGGTGCCGATGCTCGATCCGGACATGGCGGTCCGTGCGGTGTTCACGAACGCGAATATGTTCAGAAATGTCCCTCCGGTGCGTCCGGAGGCCGTGGCCTATGCCACCTACCTGGTCAATCGCGTGGACGCTGGGCACCGGCTGGAGTTGGTGATCGACATGCATAACATCGAGTGTGCCGAAGGGCCGCAACTCTTCACGCCGTTCATCGATGCCGCGGAAGAAGCGACCATTCGGGAACTCAATGAGCCATTATGGGTCGCAGCGCAGCATGCCGGCTTTACGACAGGCCCGAGCTGGACCATGGTTGGCTGGGCGACAGAGCGTTTATGCGGCTGGTGTTATATGGCCTTTCGTACTATTGACTTGATGTATGAGGTGAACGGACGGGCGCCTGATGCCCGACTGTCACCGATCGGATTGCGGGCAGTGGGACGGTTGCTCGCTCAACACAGCGCCGGAATCCTCCGCAGCGCGCCGATGTCGGAGAAGCGGGTGGAGATGACTCGATATCTGGAGGCGCGCGCCGTGGAACGGGCGGCCTGGTGGAAGCGGCAGGGACGTAATGCACGCACACGAACTACAGGTGATCTTCTTGTTTCCGGATACTAAAACTATTGGAGGTATATGATGAATACACTCTGGCGAGTCGGCGCCCTCGTGGCGCTACTATGTAGCGGTTTCGCGGCCTGCTGGGCGGCATATCCGGTCGGCACCACGGCGACTTTATATGCCAATAATGAAACCTCGCTGACAGTCGGTATCGGAACGCGCAATGTGACCGTGACCTGGAAGGCCGTGCTGACCGGAGCCCAGATGCATATGGCACCCCTGTCGCTGCAGCGCAAGAAAGGCGCAAATGGCACTTGGACCGAAATCGCGAACTGGACTCCCAGTTGCGCCGGCGTTGCCCAGGAGGATAAGCAAGAGCTCACCGGTTTTATCCCGGATGACGATCCTGAAACCACCATCGTCTATTATTATAAAGTCGTGGGACAAATCGAGAATCCGCCGGGCGGATCTTTCGAATCGTCGCCGATTGTCGCTGTTACCGTTGTGCCGGTTGAGATAGAATCGATTTCTGGCCTCGATGCAGTGTATTGCACTCATGAGGGCTGCCAAACAGCCGTAACAGCACATTTAGCAGGCGGTATTGCCTTGCCGGCCGGATATATGGTGACTTGGGGAGGGGATGCGACTTTCACTAATCAGATTGGCCTGAATGCGATTGCACATTTTGCCGGACATGCTGGGAAAAATAAAAAGATAACTGCAACACTGGGGGGGACACACCCCATTGTGTATTCGAGTGAGTATACGGTCGTCACATCAGGCACTGTTCAGGGTGTTGTTGAGGTGGATTACGTCATCATACCAATTGAAGAAATACCCGAGGGTAATCCGGGAATGACAGACGCACAACTTCCTATAGTTGATATTACGGCATATTTCACACATCCTACGCATAAATGGCAGTGTAAAGTGACGACATCAGAGGATATCATTCTGCAAGGGGCATCGCTTGCAGGGACAGGAGTTTCGGAAGCAACCGTTGAGCAGGCGACAACAGAAGCCATCTACCGGAAGATGTATGCTGATCTAGATTCGCTTGGCCATGATGATGGTCTTGATTGGTATATGGTTTCCGCGGTCCTCGCCCATGAAACAGTTCATTCTGATGATTGGATGGCTGTCAATAATCCGTTATTTGATGTATGTCGAGCAACAGTTGAAGGGTTAAGTGTAGACTACGACGATGAAACATGTGACAATGCAACGGCAGCTTATAACCAGATCAAGGACTTGCAGGCATACATAGACGCCATAATCAAGTATATAAATGATGGCGAGGACGCTAAAGATGATATCGATCATCCACACTGTGACACTCGCACCGATGCTGCGGAAAGAGCGGTGGTTGATCCTATGTTGGATGCGCTCGATGCGAAAGCTGCTGCCCAGAATCCGCCATGGACGCGATAAGAGTACCTGACTACAGAACAGGGTAAGCTTCGATCGGCAGAAAGGACGATAACGATGTCACTGAAGATTATGATAACCGGCATCCTTGTCATGCTTGTTGTCGGTGCAGCGTTGGGGATTGAAACACCATCGACCCCGACAGGTGAAAGAAAGACAGGGGTAATCAGCCAGAGTACCGATGACGTAATCGTTACGCTGACTCCTATTACAACCCCCGGTGGGAATATCGTGGGGATGCGATTCGAGGTGATCAATCCGAGCGCAAGCCGGAACCTGGTGATGCTCGTGCGTAAAGACTTATCGAGTCTTTACAAAATGACAATATATAACAAGGAAGGTTTTTATATTTCCCCAATGAGTGCACACCACATCTTCTTGTGGGAAAACGCGAAGGGCGCCGATCCTCCCTACTGGCATGAAACGATTACGCCGCGCACGAGCCGCTGCTGGTTTCTGCCGATGCCGAAAGAAATCCGCGCCGACATCACCAAACTGGAGAACGAAAACAATCTGAAATCGATTCCGCAGGGCGAGTATACGATAGAGGCGGCAGCGATGCTCGGTTATTTTCTACTCAAAAAAGGAGAGAAGATCCCGAACTATCCTCCTTACAAAAAATCGAGCATCACCTTCCCACGCATACCCATACGGATCGACCCCGCCGACCTGGAGTTAGACCCGCTGGCAGTCTATACTGGAAATAACAAAAAGCAATAAGCTTTGACCCGCTGAGAAAAATAGAGACAGAGAAAAATAGGTTATGCGGGACCAATACAGGGACAGCCGCGAGTCGCGCGTTCCGCGCGTTATCCAGGGATGAAACTTTAACGGTTGCATGGTATAATTGGCACAAGTCTCAACGGACTTGTCGATGAGCACTGAAGCCGCCCTTGGCCTTGCTGTCCGGCCTTTATCCGTCCCGAGAGAAGGATGCTCTCGTTTGCGGTTTCTCTCATGAAGAGTTTGGGTGTTCATCGAGACGAATATCTCCGACTCACTGACTTTCCGCGCCTGGAAAGCCAGCGTTTAAAGTCGTCTCCATCCCCAACTCACCCTAAACTCGAAGTTTCTGACGAGGTTCAATACCGTTCAAAAGTCCCTGCCTCTACTGTTCTCTTCCGGACGGTTGAGCACCTTGGGTGTGTAATCAAGTTTTTGTCGCCGGCATCCACCCGATGGCCGGGCGGGGTATTGGGAGATGCGGCGGCGGACGCCGCAGGGGCGGCGGGTGCCGCGGCTGGAATCCACCCGCTCGTCCAGCACTTCAGTCAGGACGGCCCGATACCAACGCGACCACCGCCGAGGGGGGGAGAGCCGCAGCCTGCGGGAGGGTGCGGCGGAGCACGCGGACCGTGTGGGTAAACGAGAGTCGGTCGGAGTCCTCGTCGGCCTGCCGCGCGGCGTCGTGCATCACCCCGCGCACGGCATAGTGGGCCAGCAGCAGGCCGTAGACTTCCTGGCGCACGCAGGCGGCATACAGGTCGCGCAGCACCTCCCAGCCGAGGCGGGTGCGGGCCATGGAGATGGCGGCTTTGCCGGCCATGGCCGCGGGCACGGCGGCGGCGCCCCACAGGGCGCGCATCCCCTGCTGCAGCCAGCGCAGCACCTCACGGGTGGGGAGCGCCATCTGCAGCCCGAGAGCGATGACGAAGTAGACCAGGAAGGGCGCCGGCAGTTTGCAGTGGATTTTATGCATCCGCTGGTGCCGGCGAAGCACCTGCTCCACGGTCGCGCGCGGCACGATACGTGTCAAGGTGCCCAAGGTCAGTGTGTCGAGCGCCGCCGACGAGACGGCCGGCGTTGAGGAGCGACGTGGCATAGATGAAACCCCCGAAATGGTGTGGGGGTCTCACCAGGATACCCAGGATCGAGGCCTTTTGAACGGTATTGAACCTCGTCAGAAACTTCGAGTTTAGGGTGAGTGGGGCACGGAGACAACTTCAAACGCTGGCTTTTCAGGCACGGAAAGTCAGTGAGTCGGAGATATTCGTCTCGATGAACACCCCAACTCTTCATGAGAGAAACCGCAAACGAGAGCATC
>Ga0315284_10005035_pt1 | contig 18785 bp, 22 predicted proteins | sample YL17G09_16_MG_FD_203696 | JGI IMG/M metagenome (GOLD analysis project Ga0315284, IMG submission 203696) | Sediment microbial communities from Yellowstone Lake, YNP, Wyoming, USA - YL17G09_16 | ecosystem: Environmental > Aquatic > Freshwater > Lake > Sediment | place: USA: Wyoming | collected... | reverse complement strand
AGAAACACCACTTGTTCCAGTAAATCCGCTTAGACCAGAAGTTCCACTAAATCCAGAAATACCAGAAGTTCCACTTAGACCAGAAGTTCCACTAAATCCAGAAATACCAGACCCAGAAAAACCAGAAGTTCCAGACCATCCACTAACACCAGAAGTTCCAGAAAAACCACTAACACCGCTAAATCCAGAAGTTCCAGACCAACCAGAAGTTCCACTAAATCCAGAAACACCGCTTGCTCCGGCAACTGCACCCATTGCCAAGTTAACCATGACAGGAGTGAATGTTACTGAATTGGCAGTCGTACAACGTACGTACATTTCAATCTCATCATTTACTGCAAGTTGAAGTATTCCAGATATAGGAGCAGATATTTCAGAACCGCCGGTTCTTGAAACCATTTCTGCCACAAGATTAGTTTGCTCTGTACCAAGAACATAAACTGCCATCTGATATGTTTGGTTCTGAGAAGATTCCGCACTTATCTGTGCAGTCACGTGATAAACTCCTGCAGTGTTACATATAATTTTATTGTTTATTAAATCTACTGTAAATCCATTTTGATAATCGTCTCCAGTAAAATTTACTATTTTATACCAAGTATTTTTTGTAGTTAAATTAATGGCAGTCGTGTTAAAATGCAAATGCATTTCCACGTAAGCTGCTGAACCAGGAGTCGCAGGAGTTCCTTGTGGACCAGAGAAACCTGAAGTACCGCTTGATCCAGAAGTTCCAGAAAAACCTGAAGTTCCTGAAAAACCTGAAACACCTGATCCACTAAATCCACTAACACCTGATCCACTAAATCCACTAACACCCGTAAATCCACTAACACCAGAAGTTCCTGAAAATCCAGAAGTTCCACTTACTCCAGAAGTTCCACTTACTCCAGAAACTCCGCTCCATCCGCTAACACCAGAATATCCAGTGAAACCTGAAATACCAGATGTACCAGAAATACCTGTAAATCCTGAAACACCACTTGCCCCTGTGAATCCGCTAACACCAGAATTTCCAGAAAATCCGCTGATCCCTGAAGAACCACTTAGACCAGAAGTTCCCGATAAACCTGATGTTCCTGACCATCCAGAGACGCCAGAGAAACCACTTATTCCAGATCCTGAAAATCCACTCACACCAGAAGTTCCAGTGAATCCTGAAACACCCGTGTAACCAGAAATACCTGAAGTTCCAGACCATCCGCTTGTTCCGCTTAGACCAGAAGTTCCGCTAATTCCAGAAGTTCCCGACCAACCAGAAACTCCGGAACTTCCAGAAATTCCTGAAGTACCGCTTAGACCAGAAGTTCCACTTAATCCAGAAGTTCCAGTAAAACCAGAAATTCCTGAAGTACCTGACCATCCAGAAATACCAGAAGTTCCACTAATTCCTGAGGTTCCAGAAAAACCAGAAGTTCCAGAAAATCCAGTAAAACCTGAAACGCCAGACCAACCGCTAACACCTGAAGTTCCAGTAAAACCTGAGACACCTGTATAACCAGAAATGCCAGAAGTTCCTGACCAACCTGATGTTGCAATTCCAGAAAAACCTGAAATTCCAGAAATACCTTGGACGCCTTGAACACCATCTAAATTTACTGTCCATGCTGTAAAAGTTCCTGTACCTTCTTCGGTTTGAACTAATACAACTAATTCTCCATTTGCACTATTATAAGATTGTACTTCTCCTGTAAAAAGATGTGTGGCATCATTTGCTACAACAACTCCTTGACCAACAGAATATGAAAGACCTAACTCAACAGTTAAAGTTTGTACATTGGGAGATCCTACAGGAATTGTTAAACTTGTAGAAGAAGAAGTTAAATATCTATCTGCTTTTCCAGAAAAACCTGAAAGACCAGACACACCTGTGAATCCACTTACACCAGAAGTTCCAGAAAAACCGCTGACACCAGAAGTTCCAGATAATCCAGAAGTTCCAGACCATCCGCTAATACCTGATGTACCAGACCAACCTGAAATACCGCTTGCTCCTGTGAATCCGCTGACACCTGAAGTTCCAGTAAAACCAGAAGTTCCGCTGAATCCTGAAACACCTGACCAACCTGAAACGCCTGAAGTTCCACTAAATCCGCTTACACCTGACCAACCTGAAACACCAGAAGTTCCAGAAAAACCAGAAGTTCCACTTGTACCAGACCAACCAGAAATTCCAGAAGTTCCTGATAAACCGGAAGTTCCTGAAATACCAGTCCAACCAGAAACTCCAGAAAAACCTGAAATACCGCTTGCCCCTGTGAATCCACTAATACCAGAAGTTCCGGTAAAACCACTAATACCAGAAGTTCCGCTCCAACCTGAAATTCCAGAAAAACCTGAAATTCCAGAAGTTCCAGACCATCCAGAAATACCTGAAAATCCAGAAATACCCGATGAACCACTCTCTCCAAAACCAGATATTCCGCTGAATCCTGTAAATCCTGAAACACCTGAATAACCAGATGTACTATAAACTAATCCATAAAAATCATCGGCAGAATTAATAGGATGTCCATTATAATTTGCTGTTAATCTTCCATCATTTATTGCATCAATTAAATCTTTAGAAGATCTTATTTCATCAATAGTATATTCGAGAACCATATCCAAATCTACCGTGGGATGAACAAAAGTTCTTTCTCCCATGTCATATAAAACGACTGGTAAAAGTGGTGAAACTAGGACTGTTGATATTTTAAAATATGGTGCTGCCATTATGTTATATTATTTATCTTCTCTTTATTAGGACAGTTACTTCTGGATGATCGATACTCACACCAGTCATGTATATTTGTAATGAATCTCCTGCATTCACATTCACAGAATATGCAGCATAATTCGAAAGCTGTATGCTCGTTAAACTTAATACTGCTCCAGCAATTACAACTCCAGAATTTCTAACCTCTGTGCTCCAGGCATTACCTAACACTGAGCATGAAGCAGACATATAAACTATTGTTCCATTATATGGAATGATATAAGGAGCTTGGTTCATTGGAGTTCCATCTCCAATTCTTAAATATTGATTTGTAGTTGATGCAGAATTTCTTGAAGCATTCATGGTTAATAATCCTAAACTTGGATCACCAGAAACTCCAGAAAAACCAGAGGTTCCTGAAAAACCTGTCCATCCAGAAATTCCAGAAAAACCTGAAGTTCCTGAGTAACCTGTTACACCACTTTCTCCAGAAAAACCTGATGTTCCTGAAAAACCTGTCCATCCAGAAATTCCAGAAAAACCTGAAGTTCCTGAGTAACCTGTTACACCTGATACACCAGTGTAACCACTAATACCAGAAGTTCCACTGTATCCACTTACACCAGACCATCCAGAAATTCCAGAAAATCCTGAAACACCAGACCAACCTGAAATACCACTTTCTCCAGAAAATCCAGATTCTCCACTGAATCCACTAACACCTGTGAAACCGCTTTCTCCAGAAAAACCTGAATAACCACTAACACCTGTGAATCCACTTACACCTGTATAACCTGAAGTTCCTGTGAATCCGCTTTCTCCGGAAATTCCAGAAAAACCTGACGTTCCACTGTATCCGCTTTCTCCTGAATAACCCGAAGTTCCGGAAAATCCTGTGAATCCACTTACACCTGTAAAACCTGAAACACCGGTGAATCCACTAACACCGCTTTGACCTGACAATCCAGAAAAACCTGAATTACCGGATGCACCTGTGAATCCAGAAATACCGCTAGTTCCAGAAAAACCTGATGTTCCGCTATAACCACTTTCTCCGGAAGTTCCAGAGAATCCTGTGAATCCGCTAACACCACTTTCTCCAGAAAAACCTGATACACCTGTGAATCCGGAAACACCTGTTAGACCAGAAGTTCCGCTGAATCCAGAAGTACCAGACCAACCTGAAACGCCTGAACCAGAAAAACCAGAAGTTCCGCTAAATCCTGTGAATCCACTAACACCACTTTCTCCAGAAAAACCACTATAACCTGAAACACCTGTTAGACCAGAAGTTCCAGAAATTCCGCTTGTTCCTGAAAGACCAGAGGTTCCACTAAATCCACTTTCTCCAGAATAACCTGAAGTTCCACTGAATCCTGTGAATCCGCTTACACCAGAAAAACCTGATGTTCCGCTAAATCCACTAACACCTGTTGTTCCTGAAATACCTGACGTTCCACTTAGACCTGACGTTCCACTGAATCCGCTTGTACCACTGAATCCGCTTGTACCACTCCAACCTGAAGTGCCACTGAATCCACTTACACCAGAAAAACCTGATACACCTGTGAATCCGGAAACACCTGTGTAACCTGAAACACCGGATGTTCCACTTAAACCAGAAGTTCCTGAAAATCCAGAGGTTCCACTTAAACCACTTGTACCTGAAAAACCTGAAAAACCTGAAGCACCTGTAAATGTAACAGGCGTATGTATATGAGTTGCATGTATATTTCCTTCAACATACAAAGAAACATTTATCGTTGTTACTGAAGTAGTTTTTGCGTAATATTTTACTAATAATCTATCTGTTAATAATAAATTAAATTCTCCTTGTAAAGTTTCTTTAGAATATAAATTAGATGTTACACTGTTTATTTCCGTAGTTTCTGTACTGAACCAGAATGTTTCTATTCCACCTGAATCTCTTTGATAAAATTTAACTACAATTGTTGTTATACCACCTGCATTATCTACAGAAGCATAAGTATCGAAAATCCAAGAACCACCAGAAATATAAAGTTGATCTGGGTTTGAAGGATCTGTTAAGAATTGTTTTATTAAAACCTCACCTGTTGTATTATCACAAGGTGCTGTGAAAGAGCTTTCTGGATCTATAGCATCTGGAGTAACACTTAATTCTTTAAATCCAACTATAGCTGAATCTTCATTTCTTAAATAATATAATGCACCACCCGCAACTCCATTGTTTCCTGAATAACCAGAAATTCCTGTGAATCCTGAGAAACCAGAAAAACCTGTATAACCTGAAACACCGGTAAATCCAGAAGTTCCTGTATAACCTGAGATGCCTGAAGTTCCTGATATACCAGAATATCCGCTAAATCCACTTTCCCCAGAAGTTCCAGAGAAACCTGTAAAACCACTTACACCAGAAAAACCAGTATAACCGCTGACACCCGTGAATCCACTTACACCTGTGTAACCTGAAACGCCTGTGAATCCAGAAGTTCCAGAATAACCTGAATCTCCAATACCAGATAAACCTGAAGTTCCTGAATAACCTGATACACCAGAATATCCACTAACACCAGAATAACCTGATACACCGGATAAACCTTGAGTTCCACCTGTTCCATCTAATCCTGAAAAACCTGATACACCGGAATATCCACTTACACCTGTGTAACCTGAAGTTCCTGTATACCCACTTATTCCTGAAATACCAGAAGTTCCTGAGTAACCTGAATAACCGCTCACACCAGAAATACCAGAGAATCCTATTGGATCTTTCCAAAGTATTTTATTTCCTGTTGATGATAAAATCCAACCTGGCTGGCCGGGTGAACCAAGGTAATCAATAATAGCTCCTTGCAAGGTGAGATCAGCTTGAATCGCAACTGGACCAAGGATCGTACCCCCCAAAGACTTTGAAAGTTTATCCGCTAATGTAGCATTTAAACCTTTTATTTGTTTGATTTTTATCTGTGCTTGGTTCATGAATAGATGTGAAACTTTTTTCTTATTCTATATATTGAAATAAATTATCTTAAATGTTTATTTCTAAACGTTGTCAATTTGGTTTATCGAATATCCCATCAACATATTTGGATATATAGTTTAATGAGAAAGATAAAACAATCAGCTATTTATAAAATTTATAATCTAATAGATGGAAAATTTTATATAGGTTCTGCTATTGATTTTGCTGCTAGAATAAGAAGTCATTTAAGTTTATTGAGAAGAAATTCCCATACAAATAAGCATTTCCAAAATGCATGGAATTTATATAAAGAAGAAAATTTTAGAATAGATATAATAGAAGAAGTTCCAATATTTGAAAATGAAACCAGAGAATCATTTAAGGTAAGATTAGTAGATGAACGAGAACAGTATTATTTGAATACATTATTATTCGCAGATCAAAAAGATAGACGATTTTATGAATTAGGTTATAATAAAAATAGAATTGCTTCTAGTGCATTGGGACGAAAATTATCAGATGAATCTAAAAAAAAATTAAGTGAATCACACAAAGGAATAAAAGCTTCAAAAGAAACAAGGGATAAAATGAGTGTTGCTCATAAAGGTGAAAAAAATGCTTTTTTTGGGAAGAGTCATACTGAAGAAGTTAAGATTAAGATTTCGAATGCTAATAAAGGAAAGTTAATGACTAATGAATTTAAAAATAAAATTTCTAAAGCCTTTTCTAAACCAGTCATCCAATTTACAATAGATTTGAAAAAAATTAAAAGATGGAATTCAGTTCATGAAGCTGAAACTAGTTTACAAATAACACATATATCTGCAGTATGCAGAAAAGAAAGAAAAACAGCCGGAAAATATTATTGGGAATATGAAAAAAATTAAAAAAACAAAAATGCTGTTAAGTCCAATTTTTTTCGTAGAACAGCCTATCGATTACGAGCATAAGCAATATGTTCTGATGGACTACATTCAAAAAGTTGAAAAAGGTTTTCGACAAAATAATTTAGCAGAATTTTTTAATGAAGCAAGATACCATTCTAAAAATTTAGAATGTTTCTTGACTATAAGAAGTTTACTTGAATTAAAAGATGTTCCTGCTCCAACAGAAGAGCAAAGAGCTTATTTTAAATCTATAGCCTCTCTTCCTGATGATGACGAAAGAACTGTTGAAGTTATGAAGATTGCAAAATGGTCAATTAAGAAGATGCAAGATCTTGTTAAAACAGGAGCTGAAATTTTTAGAAAGATCGAATCTAACTTAAACATGTATTACATTGGAAGAACTACTTCTGATAAAAATACAGGATACCTTTTAATACGTTATGCTGGTTCTCCAGTATTCGAATGCTATAAATATATTTATGATCCTACATTTAAAGATGTTACATTCTCTTTACATAAATATTATGATATGCCAACCAAGGCAGATTTCGGAGATGTTAAAATTCAAGTTCTTTTAGAAGAGAATAAGTCCGATGATTTATTCGTTGCAGTTGAGAGTACTCTAAGCTATGACACACGTAAAAGTGTTTTCCCTGTATTAGTCCAGCTGTTTGCAACCAAGATATACAATAAGAATATCTTAGGTTTGTCAATGTAATTTAGTATATTAGCTTTATGGATCAAAATGGTTTGTATAATATACCATTGAGGGTGAAGGCAACGGATAAGACTCCGTCGTTTGAGTATATTCCAAAGCAAGGAACTTTTAACATCAAAGGAGTATCTATCCCTGTTGATGCTAAAGCATTTTATAATCCTATTTTCGATTGGTTAAGTGGATTTGTTGAGGTTCAAGATCCAAATTCTTATTTAATAATAAACATAAGTCTTGATTATTTTTCTCCATCAAGCATAATGCATCTTATAAAGATCTTTAAAAAATTAGAAAAGTTTGATAATGCTTCCATCAATTGGTATTATGAAGATGATGAATTGTTAGAAGCTGGAACTGAATTATCTACAATACTACATATTAAATTTAATATGATTAAGTATTAATTCCAGTAATCCCATGCCAGGGTGTTTTTATAATTCTTTTTTCCATAACTAATATGCTATCATAGTAATGCATGGAATACGTGTTTTTAGTAATATCGTTTTTACCATTATGATACCAACCATTTAAATGATCTATCATCTTTTTGCTGTATTCGATAAAGCTACTTTTATTTTCAAGACCACCGCCATAAGAAGGCCAATAGGATGTATGAAGGTCTTCACAGAGATAAGTTCCGTTTTCGCTGATGTGATTATATAAAGATTCAAACGTTATTATCTGTTGCTTCATTGTATGACCACCATCATCTATTAAAATATCGATTATGCCAATTTCAGAAGCAACTGTTTTAAGAAATTCTTTGTCTTCTTGTGAGCCTATAAATATCTTTACATTGTCTTCTTCTAAAGACTTACATTCTGGATTAATATCAATACCAAATATTTTTGCATCTTTTCCGAAATATGTTTTCCACATTTGTAAAGATCCACCTCCAAAAACTCCTATCTCTAATATGTTTATTGATTTGCCTCTGTATTTAGAAAAATGTCTATCGTATATTTCAAAATAATGATACCACTTATGTAGTATGTTTTTATTATTTTCTATGAAATACTTTTCTAAATCATTGGTTGGTATTAGATCCAAAGATTTTGGATCTTTTAAAAAATCATTCGTATCCATACTTAAATGATTTGTAAGAAAGTTTTATTTGGAACTACTGCAGAAATTGATCCTGAATCTTCTCCATCATTAATATAATAGAAACCATTTCTTGCATTTCCTTTTGTAAGACCTCTCTTCATTAATGAATTTGCTGTAATATCACTATGAGGATTATTTATACTGTTGGACATTGAACCAACTATTTTAACTGGAAATATAATTGGTTTGCAATCCAATGGAATTTCCGTCATGTCTGAATACTTTGCTCTCTCTTTTCTTTCTGTGGGATAATAATCTTCTTCTGGAACGGCATCACGTCCACAATTAAATCCTGTACACACATATCTCTTTTCTTCTTTCTCTATTCTAGCCATTGTCTTCTTGCCAGCTAATAAAGTTTTTCCATATTCTCTTGTACCATCCCATTCACCTTCAGCAGGAACTCCTATTCTTGCCTCTAAAGCTTGCTTAGCAGCTTTGTATGTTCCAACATGAATACCATTTTTACCTGCAAGATTTTTGTCAGTTGTGCCATGGTAGAATACTCCACGTTCATTTTGAAAGCTTTCGAAAAGTTTAATATGTTTCATTCTGCGTACCATTCAAAATCGTCGTATACCTCTTCCATGATATGGTTTTATTTCTTTCTCTTAGGGAATTTAGAAGTAGGCTTATTTGGATCTGCTTCCTTCTTATCGAATCTGCCAGGACCATAAGTAAATACTTCTGCATCTACCTTACCACCTAATTTGTTCTTTACTGCATCTATATTATTTTCGTCATCATCATAGAAATGAATCTCTTCTGGATCTTCATCAGTTCCTAAGAACTCATCTTTGATCTTGTCTGCTTTATTCTTTCCACTTACACCATATACTTTATCTGGATCTGCGCCATGTGCTTTTAAATAAGCCTTAACGTCTCTTGCATTAGAATGTGGAACTGTTTTACCATCCATTGAAACACCCTCACCCTCACCTTTTCTAGCAGTCATAACAACTGTTTGAGCTCCATCATCTATAGCTTTTTTTAATTTGTCTATTACATTTTCAATTGGTTTTGCTCTTCCTATAAATGAAGAAGGAGTATAATCAACAGCAAGAGTTTTTCCATGTTTTGGAATCTCTCCAGAACCTGTTACATATTTGTCATCAAATTGTTTACTTACTTTTGGAAGTGCTCCTGACTTAATATACACTGTCCATATCTTTGTATGTGGAGTTTCTTCTATAAATTGTCCACGAGGTCCTTTTAATAAATCGTTCTTGTCTAATCCTAATTTCACCATCCAATCAATAACATCATGTCGACTATTATGAACTGCTTGTCCATCTATAAATAAAGCTATTGCACTTGCATTTTTACTAACAGCAAGAGTGTCATCAAAGTCGAACACATGGAGTTGTAAATGTGGAAATACATCTCCAGGTATAATATCATCTCTCCTATATTCTTCAAAAAGCTTTATGTGTTTCATTACTTTAGTATTATTCTAAATTTTGTCATTTCATATTCATCTTGAATGTCTAATTCTAAAATGACTTTGTCATACCAATCGAATTTTTTTGCCCATGCGTGGAATTCTTTCTCATATTTTTCTTTCTCACCTTGTTTCCATCTATTAGTATCATCGTATTCTAATTCCCATTTTCCAAGATCTCTAAACTCTGCTTCAACATACCACTTGCCATTTCTGTATGACAATGAAGGATGCCAATTGGATTGATACTTATTTATCTTAATCATTTCAGAAGGATGCTCCCACGATTTTTCTATCTGTGTAGGAACGAAAGTTGAAATATCATTTTCTATTTCTGTAATCAATGCTGGAACTTCTTCAGCTTCAGACAATGCATCCTTTGAAATTCCTTTTGGATTTCCTACAAGGAGCTTTAATTTTCGGTGTCCGCCGATATTTCTATAATACCAACCGTCTTTTTCCAATCCATCTGCCTTGCCAACCCATTCTATTTTCTTCTTGATTATCTTCTCAACATCTTCTTGGTTGTTGACATAAGGAATGTCCTTGCTTAAAAGACTTAAAACGTTTTCTGAAATCTCAGTATAGAATCCTTCTGAACCTAAGTTCTTTTGCAGGCTCTTTATAGTTTCAACTTTTGCTTCACGACCTCCATCTTGACCCATGCCAGTAAGCTTTACACCGTATGTTGTATGCTTTCCATAAATGATTGCATCACAGTCAGGATCTTCGTCAAGATCATTTGCAACCCAGAAATCTACAGCAGGATCTTCTATGGTCGTTTTTGGATCTTCTATAGTACCTCCAGGGACGTGTTTATAGGCATTATTAATAAGAGACGATATAACATCTGCAAAATCTTCTCGAGTTCCAGAGATGTCAATCCATGCGCGTTTAGGATACTTATCCGCAAACTTCTCTAACAGGAACTGCTTATAGTCTTTTATTCTTTTCATTCCGTTTCGACTGTTATGCCTTTTGATTTTATTAATTCAATATCCTTCTTACTCGTCTTCTTTGGAACTGTAACTTTGTTAATTAATCCTTTTATATATTTCAATTTCTTAATTACAATCTCAGCTTCATTCTCATAATCTTCAATCATAGTTTCCCACATCAAAGTGTCAGAATCATCTTGTCCATTCTCTTCAAAATCTTCTTTGTCTTTGTAATCGTTCTGTTGGTAATAATCTTTTTCATTCTTATATCCTGTTACATAAATGCAAATGTCTTGATGTTCTTCGAAAAAATCAACATCATATTCTATTTCAATAGCTCCTTGTTTATACAGTTCTTTTGCATTAAACTCTATATTAACTTCTCCAAAATTATCTGCACCACCTGAATCTTCTTTAGCAGAGAAAGAAATAAATCTTTTCTTTGCATCTCCAAATGGAACAGCAGATCCTTTTGTAAGGAAATCAGTTAACCATTTCATAGCAGTATTTCTGTATAAAGGTGGTTTTTGATGCGCAGAATAATACGCATCTTCTTCAAATATCTTATATGGTTTTAAATGTTTCATCTGTCTTTACCAGTACCTTTTTTTAATAATTTAATAGCTTCTCTTGGAATAGGCTGTTTTGTGTATATCCATTTACCAATATACGTACATAATTCTGACTCAGTATTTGGATCTCTTTCCCATTTTACATTAGGAATTTTCGTTGTATCAATTTGCCAAACATCATCATCCCATGTAGAATCAAACCAATCTTTAGGATTGTCTGAATTTGTAGCAAATACTGCATCTCCTTCAATGTCAGTATCAGATAACCACTGCTCTCCTCTAAATGTTAATATTCCATTTTTATCAATTCTTTCTCTATTAATAATAGCTGAAGCATGATAAACATACTTGTTTAATTTTATATCACATTCCTCATTTAAGAAACTCTCAAATGTTTTAATATAAGATTCTTCAACCTTCTTCTTGGGCATCAATCTCTTTATTCTAAACTTCAACATAGGCTTATCATTAACTGTTGGTTGTCCAAGTTCGTTCTTGCCGACCTTCTTAACCACTTCAGTTTTGTTCTGCCATTTGCCAGTTAATATTTCATCGCCCTTTTTAAGATTTAGTTTCATTCGTTAGTATGTCATTATATCTTCTTGATCAATAGCATCTGCTGGAATTTCTCCTGCATATATGTAAGCTCTACATTTAAAAAATCCATAACTGTGGTCGAAGCTTTCTTCTAATTTCTTCTTATCTAACTTAGAAGCATCTATCTTAAATACAACAATCTTTCCCATCATTCCACGAACAGCTAAGAATATTGCCGCATGCTCAAATGAGTCTGCTAAATAAACAACCTTTTCTATTTTGTCAGTATTGATTCCATCATCCATGATATTGTACAAGTTGTCCTTGTGCGTTGCATGGTAGAAGTATTTTATCTTCCCTATTTCTGCTTTTGTCAAAGGATAACCCTCAGGCTTAGCTTCATTGATAAAATCATGGTATGTCTTTATCATATTTTCTTTATGGATTTTTTTGGATAAATAACAGCAACATTTGTGGTACGAATAAATTTATCTCCTTTTACTGGTAGACTGCCAGCATCCATTATGTTTTTAAAAATGACACCATCAAAACCTTTTTCTTTAGCAGCTTTGATAAAATGGTCTGTTTTTACACTTCTAATTTCTTTGTTGTCTTTATATTTGTCAAAATCTTCTAATTTCATTCCAAGTTTTTTTACTTCCTCTTTTGCACTTATTTCTGGAAGCCACCATCCTTCAGCAGCAGAAAAATCAAGGAGGACTGGATTCATTAATTCTATTTTATAATTTGACACATTGCCATAAGATCGAGCAACTAATTCGTTATCGCTGAAATACATGGGTTTATTAAAGTCTATATCCCCACCGTGAAACAGTATATCGAATTTTATTGTTTTTTTATCTTCAGCTTCGTCAAGGTTCAACATACTCTTTTTTAATCTATTGATTCCTGCTTTATTCATCTTGACTGAATTTCCACCTAATCGAACATGTTCAATTCCAGTTCCTTTTAAGAACTTCATAAAATCATCTGGTGTATCACCTACAATAGGTTTGTATGAGCTGTAATAAACTCTATAAGAATCTTCATCAGCTGCTTTTGTATAAAAAATTCTTGTGCCAGAATTCTTATTGTATATTCCTTCAGCAAGAGTAACAAAAGTTTCTGATTCTTTCTTTAGAGCTTCAATGTCAACTTCTTTTCCATTGTGATCAACTATCTTAGTTCCATATTTATTATTGTAATCAATGAGAGCCATGATAAGGTCCTCGTATGATTCTCTGAATTGTTCTCTTGTATTCGGCTTAGTATTTTTATAAGATTCTAAATCACTGTTTAGTCTTATTGAAATGATATAGTTATGAAGATTGCTAATACTTCCTTCTACACGATCTTCAAATTCTAGATCTGGAACTTCTCTTTTGAATTTACGAGTATCTGTTGTTTCTGCATCAATGTCCATTTTACGTAATATGGAAAGATAATCAAAAGGCTGAATCTTGTGAGTCTGCTTTAATTTACTTTGGTCTACTATAAATGTAACTGGATAATTTTCAAATACAAAATCTTTATCTCTTGTAAAAGAAATAGAATTAGATCCTTGTCCTCTTATACTTTTAGTTGTTATAAGAGAATCCGTATTTAATATTTGTGAAGCAAATTCTATCCCTGTTGTATGATACAAGGGAGCATGAGAACCCGAGAGATAGGATTCTTCAAGGAAGCTCTCAAATCTCTTTATTCTTTTCATGTTAGTGTGCTGCTTTTGGCTCGTGTGGATCTTCGTTACCAGAAAGTTCTCCAACTGTTTCTATTATTAATAGAATAAGAGCAGTCCATTCAATAGCTGTTATAAGAGTTTTTCCCATTGGAATTAATCTCATAATAGGTTCAGCAGTTAAAATATCTTTAACCGGTTCAGTTAATTTTCCTTTTGCCCAGTACTCAAATACACCAGCTGCTATTAAAGAAACTAATGCAAAGTCAAATACACCAGGTCCACCAACTTTTTTAGTAACGTCAGAAACATTCTTTAATATTAATTTGAATCCTTTTTCAGCTGCACCTTTAAGTGCATGTAACCATTTGAATGGTGGAAACTTAGAAACAGCATGAGCCATATCATTTAAGAAAGAGAATGCTCCTTCTTTTTTATCTCCTGCATCTGCTTCTTCATCATCTGCTTCATTTAAAGCTTTCATAACCATCTCATCCATTTTAATAGGATCAAATACTGAAAGTTCATTTAAGATATTTCCATTATTAGTTAAACATTCTTTAACAATCTCTTTAGTGAATGCTCCTTTGATAGTATCAATAATAAGTTTAGGAACTTCTGTAGTCCAATATAAAGCAGTTTGTTGCAAGTAATATAACTCGTCATTCAGTTTCTCTTTAGCATTATCAACTCCTTCAGTTGCTTTCTCGTAATCTTTCTTAATGATTCCTTTAACATTAGCAAATTTCTTTTTAAAGAATTCAATAAGCTTAGTCCATGATTTCTTAATAAGATCTCCAATATAAGAAGCAAAAGATTTTGCTCCATCTATAGCTTTTCCAATCTTATCAGATATAGCTTTTCCAGCTGAAGTTCCAGCATCTTTTAATTTCTCTACACCTGACTTAATAGTATCCCACATAGATTCATCAATGTTATCAAAATCTATATTACTTTCATTTAAGAAATTTGAAAATACAATCTTCTCAGATTCAGTTAAATAATTACTTGTAAATATATCTGACCAAACTCTTTTAGTCAATGCAGATTGTATTGCAGCTTGTGCATCCTGAGATTCTCTAATAAAGTCTCTGCTGAATGAATTAAAGTCTTGTATTCTCTTTCCCATTGTTATATTTTGTTTTCTGTTTGTATTTCTCCTAATGCGGTTGCAATGTCTGCTAATTCAGCTTTCATTCCATAACGCTTCTTATATATTTCAGCTTGTTGTTGAACAGTTCTATCAGGCCAAGATTTTATGGACTTCTTTATATCAACTATGTTGTTCAATAAACTCTTCTTAGCTATTCCAACTGGAGTTATTTCCTCGTAAGTTTTAGCTTTCTTTTTTGTTGGATTCTCCAACTTCTCTATCTTTGCTTCTATCATTTCTATTTGTTTTTGTAAGTCCTCTAACTTTCCACCCCATTCATCTGCTATCTTTCCACCTTCTGGTTCGATGTCAGGATCATTCTCCATATCCGTCCAAGCTTGCTTAAGATCAGATTTTAAATCTTTTAACTCTTGTTGTAAGTCCATAATCTTATTTTCCGTTGCAGAGAATAAAGGTTTGGCTTCATTTAAGAAAGATTCGTATGTGTGTATTCTTTTCATTATTTGTTTCTGTTTTCGCTATAATAACCTCTTACTGTATCTAATAAAGCAAATGCATTGAAATCTCTCAATTGTTCTGGAGAATTTCCATTTCCTTTATATGTAGTTTTTCTAAGTAGCTCTTGTAACTTTAAAGTTTTTCCATTAAGAAGCCAAAAGTATAATTCCTCACGCATCTCTTGTTTTGAATAAACCTCGTCTAAAAGTTCTAATGCTCTATCATGAACTTCTTTATTCTCTTTTCTTTCATCTGAATAATTCTTCAAAGCTTTCTTAAAGCTTAATAATTCCATTTCAGTAGCTCTTGGTAAATTTGGGCTACTCGTGTAACCATCTAATTGAAGATGTTCGTTAAATTGATCGAATGTGTGTATCTTTTTCATATTATTTACTATATTTATTTAGCAACTCGTCAATGCACAATGATTTTTTCGCTTTAATGTTAAATTAATTTGTTTCTGTTCGAGATTATTTTATCTTTAATATAGATTTAATAATTCATGTCGGAAATCAAAGAAATTAATCTTTTAGAAGAACTTAATAGTATAATGTTTTTCATAACATTTTAATACTGCTATTAATGGAGAACCAAAATCTTCCATGAATCCCATATATTCGTCTTTAACATCTATTTCTTTTCCGTTAACTTTTAAAGTAGCGTAGTTTTTCTTAGAGTCAGAAGGGTTTGGGCTAATTACATATTTACTTTCTAGAGTAACTTCATGTCCATTGCTTAACTTTAAACGAATATCATTACTTTCTGAACCGATAGAACCTGCTATCATTGTAACTTTAATAGCAGGAGTTGGAGAAAATTGCCAATCTTGTACACGAGCTTCTTCTCTAGGAGCTTGACCATCAAATTCATCGTTGAATTCTACATCAAAATTTACGGATTCCGTAATTGTTAAAAATCCTATAGGATTTTTAAAACCTTCGAATAATTTTACGTGTTTCATAATTAGTTGATTTCTGGTTTGATGTATGCATACACTTCATCAGGATGTATAAATGCTACTTGTCCTTCAGCAAACTTTGCAAAATCTTCTGACTTAGCAAAATGTGTAGGAGTTGGATAATCCTTTAATATAAGAGTTGAATCACCTTCTACTCCAGTGATTTCATATTCACCCATGATGGTATTCTTTCCATTAGCACAATCGTGGATAACAATAGTCTTACCGATTAGATCGTTCTTCTCAGTAAACTCTTCGAATAATTTTAGCTTGCTCATTTCTGTTTCATTATTTTTTCTATAAACTTCATTGACCCTGTTGGTCCTATCAAAGCATCTGCCTTTGACATTCTTCTCTTAAATCCTTCCGGATCTTCTGAGTATTCCTTCTTAACTTCTTTTAATTCTCTTAAATATATTTTATTGAATGACATTAGTCTATGCTTTAAACGTTGATAGTATCTTTGTTGTTTCTGCAGTCCAAGCAATCATCGATATTAACTTGTCTGAATCTGGAATAAGATTTAATGCTGCTTCGTTCTTCTTAATTTCTGTTGTATTGATTCTACAAGGTGGAAATTTCATTGTCACCTTGTCGTATTTAAAATAGCTCTTAGCATTCTCGATAAGGCTATTCTTTATACATGGGTTGAAGTTCTTAACGTCTTCAAATAGGTTTGCATTGTTCGATAAGCATTCCATGACAAAGCTCTTAAAATAAGAATGCTGCATTTCTGTAGACATAATCTTTGGAGCTTCCATTAACCAGTAATGATTTGTCTTCTTCATACCTTCCATCTGGTTCTCATTAATAGTTCCAGTTGGTTTTACCACGCTCATTGTATAACCAAGGATGTTGTTCCATGATTTTATGAACATGTCTTTAGAGTAACTAGAGAACTTCTCAGCCTCCTTTAAAAGATTGGCAGCCTTGTTTTTAATAGGGCTTTCAATCTTAAGGATCTGTGAAAGTACTGTGCATACGTTGGACTCTGTCAAATCGATTTGTCTCTCTTTGCAGTATCCTTCGATCCACATCTTCTCAAATTGAGAGAAGTATGAACTCTTTAAAACAGAATATTCATAAATTTTGTTATTCATTCTTAATTCGTTTTTGTGTTTTACTCATTTTAGCTTTAGTTACTTCAGAAACTATTTTTCCTTTTGCAGCAAGACTCATTTTAGCTTTAGTAATTTCAGAAATAATCTTACCTTTATTTGCTTCACCAATTTTGTTTCTAGTTACTTCAGAACGTATCTTTCCAATGTTGCCTAAACGAATTTTATTTTTAGTCTCGTCTGAAAGACTAGAACCAAGTCTTGTTTTTTTACCCTTGCCAGAAATTGACATATTCTTTTTAGTTTCATCAGAATGTTTATAACCTTTTAATGCTTCAGAAACTTTTCTTTTATGTTCTTCTGACAATGGTTTACTATTTTTTGCTCGTGCTTCTTTAGCTTCTGCAAATATTCTAGATGATGAACTTTTGTTTTTATTACATAAAATATAAAATGAATATGCTGTTGGTGAATTTCTATAAATTCTCCAAAGAATCCAATGTGCTAAAAAATGTTCTCGTGCAGTTAACAATACTAGATTTTCTTTTTTATTAGTTCCTCCCATAGATTTTAAAATAATATGATGTTTCTCATAATAAACTCCATTTTCTGGAATTCTATTTTTACGAGATCCAATCAAGTCATTATAAATTTTTTTATAATCCATTATTTAGTAAAGTAATCTTTGTAATAAGTTAAGAAAGCTTCTTTGTCATAAACATCGAATGTATCTCCGAACTCATCATTATTAATAAGTTTTATTAATGTTTTAAAGTCTTTTGCAGGAATGTATTTGAATCCAACAGCTTTAGCAAATTTTTCTCCAGCTGCATTAATCAAATTCAAAAAAATCGATAGTTCCACAACTGTTGTAGGTGCTTCTGTTCTATCATCCATACTCATTATATCCATTGCCCAATCAGAAACTCTATTAGAAAACTCATCATCAGTTCCATACTTAGGTTGATGTGGAGTAGCCTCAGTAACTTCCATTGCAGTGATTATTCCAGTAGTATTAGAAAGTTCCGTTCCTGGATCTTCCTCATCTTCTTTCTTCTTTTTTTCAGAAAGGAAACCTTCAAATAGCTTTACGTGTTTCATTTCTTAAATCTTTTTAAATTTTTAGGATCATATAAAGTAATATCTTTTACTTTCTTTGCTGCATCTGTAAATTTTATCCAAGTTTCTTTACCAGATAAAACGTTAATCAAAGTTATTTCTTCTCCTGAACCATAATCATCAATGGCGTTAAGGTCATATTCTTTTCCGTTTATAGTAGCAACGATGCTTTCTTTTCCAATCCACTCTTTTAATTTAACTGGGAGTTCTTCCTTAGATACAACCGTTTTCAAATATGGTACATTTTTAACAAAAATGTTTAATGGTATTAAATCTGTTGATTTTGTTTCATACACAAACCCTTCAAATAGCTTTATGTGTTTCATGTGTTTCATCTGATTAAGATTTATTTTTATTATCAGCTCCTGTTGGATCTTGTCCATCATGAGGTTTTCCTTGAACATCTACTTGTCTTGCATTAGCAAGATTGTTTGCATTAGCAATCTTCTCATCATGAGGGATTCCAGAAGCTTGGTAAATGTTAGCATCATGTTTTACATAAAGGTCTTCACCATTGATGTCGT
>Ga0315284_10005032_pt1 | contig 18788 bp, 41 predicted proteins | sample YL17G09_16_MG_FD_203696 | JGI IMG/M metagenome (GOLD analysis project Ga0315284, IMG submission 203696) | Sediment microbial communities from Yellowstone Lake, YNP, Wyoming, USA - YL17G09_16 | ecosystem: Environmental > Aquatic > Freshwater > Lake > Sediment | place: USA: Wyoming | collected... | reverse complement strand
ACTTCGCCAGGTCCTCGAGGTCGGCGCGCATCGCCCGGAGGTCGCCCCCGTACATCCGATCGCATAGGTCGAGGACGATCTCGCGGTTCTCCCTCCAGACCCCGGCGAAGTCGAAGGTCTTCCAGCTTTCCAACATCTCGGGGGTGGGATGCTCTAGCCCCTCCGGGATGTAACTCGCCTTCCGCATGGCCGCCTCCGTAAAAAAGGGCGCGGACGCCGGCGCGACCTTCCCCCAGTCCTCGCCGCGATTTCACCCCACATCGGCCCCTTAATTCCGATGCAAGAAACCGACGGTGTAGCCGGCGCCCGGCCCCCTATCTGTCCCAATCATCTGTCATCGGCACTTCGGGCAGGAGCGGCCCCCCCAGGATCCCAAACTTCCGAAGTATCCTCTCCTGCCGAACGGACCAAAGATCTGGCCTCCGCTGGGTCAGGGTCGGCCCCCACAGGGCGGCCACCAAGCACACCACCTCGGCTCCGCGGAGTTCTTCTGGGGCCTTCCCGAAGTACGCCCCCGATGCCATGCGGAGCCCCTGCCACGGCCCCCACGCCACCAGGTTTAGGTACGCGAGTAGGACGCCCCGCTTCCCGTGGATCCGCTCGAACAAGATGGCCGCCGCCATGGACGCGAGCTTGTCCCACCAGGACCTGGTGCGGCCGCCGAAGTACATGGCCTTGACGACCTGCTGGGTAAGCGTGCTCGCCCCACGGCGCACCCCGCGCTTCCGGATGTTCAGCAAGGCCGCTGAGAGCGCCGAAGCCCAGTCCACACCTTGGTGCAGGTAGAACCGGCGGTCCTCCGTTCCGATCAGAACCACCATGAACAGGGGGACGTCTTCCGGCCGAACGACGGGGTACACGAAGACCCGGGACACCCGCCGCGCCCGCGCGGCCACGCAGGCGAGGGCCGGAAACAGGGCGGTCGTGGCCGCGGCGTACGCGGCCCCGACTAGCGTCAAGGAGCCTGAGCTTCCGGGAACGCCGAAGCCGCCCATTCTTTCCCCACGGATCGGACGTCGTCCCTTGCGGCCAAGTCCTGGCAGTCCAGCGACGGCCATCCGCGGTCCACGGCGATGGCCACGGCATCCTTCAGTGCGCCGGCTTCCTCGGCCGGGGACCCCGGCGGAATCTCCTGATCGATGCGGATTCGCGTCTCCCGCTCCACGAAGAACCCCGCCTTCCGCAGGGCCGCCTTCGTCGGCACCCGGGTGCCGCCGGGGACCGACCCGGGCGACACGAGCGTCATCGTCTTGGAGGTTGGGTCGACGACCACGACGTCTTCCCTGCCCCCTGCGGACTCGACCACCAGGGCAGACCCAGAGTACGCCCGGACCTTCCCAGCCTGGTACCATTCCCCGAGGAAGTAGTGGGACCCCATGATGGAGTCGTTGTCCCGCCCTGGGGCCTCAACCGAGAGTCCCATCCGGGCCGCCCCCTGTTCGGAGCATGCGATGATGCCGCTAGATTCGTAGAGGTTGGGCCCGAGCCGCTTCAGGCGAACGTAGCTTTTCATGCCTACTCGCGCTGTTCCCCAGCCATGAAGGAACCTCCGTGCCGATCTTCAGCTTCGCTCCGCATACTCCCCGCAATGTGGCGCATCAAGTTTAGCGCCTCATGTAGCTTTGCGATGACATCGTACGCCATTCTGACCCGTGCGGCATCAACCGACAATAGTTCGTAAGACTTTTTCTTGTTCGACTTGTCGGGAAGCGCCCGGGGCGGTCTTCGCCTCCGAGCGGGTGACTTGGCCATCGACCCCTCCGCAGCCCCCGCTGCGCACCGACCGACCACAATCTAGTCTCGATTCCCGGTTTTGGGAGCCTCCTTTTTTTCTTTTTCCTCCTTTTTCCGGAAGACACCCCCCACCCCCATCCGGGGGCCGGCCCCCGCCCTTTCCCACTTCCCGATGAAGTCGATGCCCATGGGGCCCTTTTGGACTTCCCGAAACCAAGCGGCCCTGACCGCGCCCGCTTCCGTGTCGAATTCGCCGAAGACCACAATTCCAGACTTCCCCTGTTCTGGTCCAGACGATGATGCTTCTGCCGCGACGACCAGCGCGTAGACGCCCGCTTCCTGCGCCAGGGTGCGCACGGCCCGCCACATGGCCGACTTTTCCGCTATTTCCAACTCCCGGTTTCCCGCCGCCCTGGCCGAGTCAGCCCTGGTCAGGGCCGCGGAGAGGTTCACCACAGCGTTCCCAGAATCCGCATGCACGAAGGCCGTCGGGAGGAGTCCGCCTTCGGACAAGATTTGGCGTTCAGCGAACTTCCGAGCGTGGGTCGCTATTTCGGGGATGGCGGCCCTGCGATTTTTCGTATTGCAGCGATCTGGCGGGATTGGTACGATTTCGTTCGCCATACATCCCTTCCAATAGACGGCGCGGGCACCGGCCAGTCCCCGCGCCGTCGCCTTTTTTATCCTGGGAGCTCGCAGTGGCCGTAGTCCCGCCACTTGAAGTCGCCGCCCCACCGGAGGCCGATGTTCTTCGCGATCTTGCCGATCCGGGTCCATTCCTCGGTCGAATACTTCATCTTCTTCAAGGGCCAGAGGTCGAACGCCTTGCCGAAGTTGTGCTTCGACTGACCGCCCCGGAGCGGGGTATGGTGCTGCAGGAAGAGTGCTTCCTGCTCCTCGAAGGTCCGGAGTCCAGATATGACCTTCACGGGGAGTCCAGCGGCGGCGCACCGAGATACTAGCCGCCGGGCGGTCAATTGGAGCCCCGGGCGGAGCGTTCGGATCAGGTCCTCAGATGGGGGGCGCGGCATCCTACCTCCCGGCATCCGGGTCGAAGACCAAACAATCCGGGCTCGCACACCGCCCGGCAAAGAGACCACGGCGGTTGAAGAGCCGGCCCCGCGCGTCGGTCCACCCGGCGAGTATGCCGCGACGGTCGTAGGCATATTGGCGGTCCCCCCGTTCGACGATGCGGCCCGCGAAGAGTCCCCGGCTGTCCTTGATGATGCGCGTCATGGCCTACCCCCTTCCCTACTAGCCACCGCTCGGCAAAATTCCCGCGCCAACAGGGTTCGGCCGACCCCGGCGCCTTCCAGCCCATCCAAGAGCCGCATGTCCAAGGCCCACGCCCGGGCCCGTTCGTTGGCGATGGTTCTTCCGATGGACCGTCGCCCGGCCCTACTGCGCGGGCCGCTCCATTTCATCCTTCGCATCTCGCACCCAGCAGTCGCACGCGTCCTCGCCGTCCTCGGCGATGTTGGACGCGCAGTCCTCGTCGTGCCCGCTGCGGACCGCATCTGCCAGCACGTGCCGTAGCCGCTCGACGGCGTCGTCCTTCGACTCCACGAGCCGCCGCGCCACCCGGAGGATCGCCTCCTCAGCCGACTTCTTCCGGATGCCAAGCGCCTTGGCTATCTCCCGGGCCGCTTCTTCCGGACCCATCGAACCCGCCCTCCCCAGACCACGTCGGGAGAGTATATTCGATACGCGGATTTTGTTAAGAGCTTGCGTGTTCGCGGAACTTGACTTCCGTCGCGAACCCCTTCCCAAGCATTTCGGCCAATATCTTCCGCCCAAGGCTCCCCCTCCTGGAGTCCGTCCGGAGCGTGGAACACGCCATGTACTCGTACTCCACGTAATCGGGAGCCCCCCGGTCACAGATCTCGGCGATCGTGAACCCGTGGTCGAACACGTGCTTGATCCTGAGGTAGTAGATTTTGCTTTCCATGGTCGGCCGCCTCAATCCTTCGGAGGATCCGCTGGGCCTCCTCCGCCGCCGGTGGGCAGGAGAAGGAGGCGGGTGCCATCAGCCTCCGCGTCGCCCTGGACAAGTCCTTCAAGGCCGACTCCAGGAACTCGACCCGGTCCATCAGGACCCCGACCCCGGCGGCCTGGTCCACGGCGGCGGCGATCTCGACCCCGAGGGACGGGTCCGTCAGGAACGCACGGCGGACCACGTCCATTACCGCGGCGGCCGCTCGCACGGCGGGGGCTGGTATGTCCCCGCCATCTGTGCCTACGGGAACAGGTCCGGCTGCGTCCTCGGGCGCCTCGGTGCCTCCGGCTTCCGGGCCTCCGCCTGCCCGCGGCCGTGCACCTTCGCCGACTTCAGGCCCCGAAGGTACGCCTTCGCGCTCTTCTCCTCGGAATAGGGGAACGCCTTCTTGAACAGCTCCCACCGATCCCCCTCCAGCTCCACGACGACCACCGATCCCTGCGGCATCCACTTTGGGGCCGCTTCAACCGCGGATTCCCGGTCCGAAAACGCGGGGACGAGCTTCCGCCGGTCGAATATCGGGGTCATCCCCGCCGACTTGAACGCAACGAACTTCCCCGCCATGTCCCACCCCCGCCATCCCGCGGTCCAAGACCCCGATGGCCTCCGCGACCGCCCCCGTGCCGCCTACCCGTTCCGAGCTTTTGGACAGGTCCTGGAGCACCTTCAGCCCCGCGCGTTGGTTCTTGCCGTACACGAGGAGGAACTTGTCCATCATGGGCCGCGGCCCCTCGAACCTGTAGCGGACGCCCTTGACGTAGACGTCCACATGGCAGTCGGTGGACCCCGGGTACAGGGGGCCGTAGCTAATGGGAACGAGCCAGCGGTCTTCCATGCCCCCAGATTACCCCCAAACCAATCCTTTTGGAACAGGTTTTGCGGGCTACTTCTGCCGCACCACGACCCGGTCGTGGCCAGAACTCGTCGTGACGGCGGCCTTGAGTTCCTCGGCGGCGGCGACCCCCCACCGCTGCGCGATCTCTTCGAACAGGCGCTTGGTGTCTGTCCTGGCCTGCTGCACCGCCTCGACTATGGCGAGGAACGGCCCATCCTCGACCCGGGCCGATGTGCGGAGGGAAGAAATCAGGACTTCCCGGTCCCGCTTTTCCTCCTTATCCAGCTCATCGATCTTTGCGTGCCTGGCGTAGTAAGCCGCCAGGAACATCTGCGTGACGACGTTTTCCTTCGGCTTCTCTGGCTCTGCCTTCTTGGCCTTCGACTTTGCCGCCGCCATGGCGCTCCCCTTAATACTTTTCCCTACCGATCTTGACCTTGAACTTAGACACCGGCGGCGCGATCTCCAGGTCCGGATTCGCTTCCAGGGCGTCATCCAGGCTCCGATGGATCTCCAAGACCTTGAACACCGGAACGCCGCCAGGCGGGTACCCGAACCCCACCATCGCGGCGCCGCCACGCTCCCACGGGACTATCTTGAACACGGTACAGCCGGTCTTCTTCCTGTCTTCGGGTCCCATTCTGCACCCCCGTCATTGTGGACTATCGTGGTGTCGTCCGGGGACACGGACGTGAAAATCGCTTGTTTCCGCCATAATTCCGTGCCGGACCCGACCCAATGTTAGGCCAGGCGCAAAGGAAGCGGCGCGGGGGACCTACGGCTAGGACTTGGTTTCGTTTAGCTGGGTGGTCTCGTAGGCGGTGGCCACCTGCAGCGCCCGAGCGTTCCGCAGGAGTCCCTCGAGCCTCTGCTCGGGCGTCAAGGGGTCCGCAGGCACCATGTCGTACCGGGTCGCAGTACCCACGAGCTCCGACCCGATGACCACCCAATCCTTTCGCCCGAAGACCTTGGCGGGGTCGGACTTCTTGTAGCCGGCAGATTCCAGCTCCTTGACGAGCGCGGAAACATCCTGCGCCAAGGCAACGATGACCTTGACCCGCGGAGGATTCTCCGTCTTGTCCTTCGGGTTGACGAACGTGGCCATGGCTCCCTCCTGTCCCTTCCCTACGACTTACCGTATCCGACCCGCACCAATGTTAGGTCGGACCGGGGACCCTTCCACCGTTCCACACTTGGGGCAGACGTACCTGGGGTCGTTGTCCACCGACCCGGCCGACACCGACCATATCATCCCCTCACACGTTTGGCAGATTGCGAACGGGACGATGACATTGCGCCCCCGGGGGGGCCGGATCTCTGCCTTGTCGAAGGCCCGGATGATACCACGTAGCAACCGGACAGCCTCCTTCCGGTACAAAAGCCTCCGGGCCATCCACCGCTTCTGGTACCCCTTTGGCGGCGGGGGTGTGATGACCCTTTCGCACCCGCAGCAAATCCGGGTGTCGCGGAGTCCTCCGATGATGATCGGGTTGTAGTTGTGGAATGCCGGAGCAGGCCTCCGGCATACTCTGCAGGTCGGCATCTTTTCGGTCATGTGTTCACCCCTTCGGTGCTTCACGGCGGGCGTAGTATTCGGAGGCGAAGGCCTCCGCGATCTCGAACGACATCCTGGCCAACGCATCGCACGGGGGAACCGTCAGCTTCCCCTCTTCAGCGTACTCATCCTTCTCATGTTCCATGAGCTTCACCACCAGGCCCACGTAGATGTTCAGGGCCAACTGGGCGATGTTTTCAAACGGTTCTTTCTCGTTCATCATTTTGGGGCCCCCGCGACGGGCATCTTCGCGGCTTCAGTCAAGAACCCTTCCCGTTCGTTGCGCTCCATGGCTGCGAGTCGGGACAAGAAGAGCCGCATCGTCCTGGGGTCATCCACATCATCCACATCTGGCAGCTTCGCCCCGGACCCGAGGGATGCCCCTATGAGCCTGACCAAAACCATCCGGTCGTTCAACGACAGGGACCTGAAGAAGGCCGCGGTTTCCCGCACGTTCTCGGTGGTCACAGGAACTTCCTAACGCTAGGGCCGTTGGGGGTCCGACGTTCCTTGAGCCAAGAGTCGATCTCGTCCCCGAACAGAACCCACGCATCCTTGGGCATCCCGCGCAGAAGGTCCTGAGCGAAGGGCGCGTAGTATGCCATGGCGAGGCACTCATCCCCCGTGTAGTCCATGAGGATGTCTATCGCCATCCGCTGGTCCGCCGGTAGGGACGTCGGAGGATGGGATTCTACGATACGCATCACGCCCACGGCCGCCGGGAGGGGGCGCGACTTTCCGCACGAATCCGACACCGACATCTGAAGTCCCGTCGGGCCGGGGCCGACCAGGCACTCATACACGTTCATCGCTGGCATCCTGCGAATCACCCCATTCTAGCCAGGACGGCTAGAGTCGGCAAGGCCCCGGTCCTTCACGCCGATGAGCAGGTCTTCGAGCTGGGCGACCTGCACCCGGAGTACCCGGACTTCATCGAGAAGCCTGGGGAGTGCCGCCCTGGTCCGGGACAGGAACGCCCGGTCCGCCTGCGGAAGTTCCCGGAGGTCGATTCCCACCAGGATGACCGGCTCCACGTTCGGGATCACCGGGGCGACGAGGCAGCCATCCACCTTTTCCCGGCAGGGGTCATCGTCCTTTATCGGCCTTGGCGGATCTTCATCGCTTTCCCAAGACCACGGACCTGGGGTAGCCCGGAGGCACAAGTTCTCCAGGTCGTCGAGTTCCTGATCGGGGATGGTTGCCAACCGCTGCTTCAGGGCCGCCAACACCTCCCGGACCGACTCCTCAGGGAGGGTCTCGATGGATTCCCCGGGGCCGAGGGCGACCCCGATCCCCCGCCACCCCTTCTTGGCGTGATGCTTGCACACTTCCTCGAGGGTCCGCAGGGCCTCAGCCTTGTTAGGGGCCCGTAGGATGAGGATGTCGTGTTCCCTTAGTTCGACCTTTTCTACTTCCACGCTCATCGGTCCGACCCCCTTTCCCCATCGGCCTCGTCGTCCAGCCTGGTGGCATCATCCATCAGGGACGCCGCCAGGGCGATGTCCGAATTTTGGCGACCGACCCCTTGCGCGAGCTTTGCCGATGAGGCCCGCAGTTCCTCGGCCCGCAGCCGCAGAAGATCCTTGCGGGTGGGCTGCCGATACTCTGGGATCACGATGGGGATGTTTTCTTCGTCGACCATGCGCCCTAGTATTCCACTTTTGGCCGGCATGTCCATGCGAAAAGGCGGCCGTCCCCTACACCTTCCGCTCGATGTCACCCTCATCGAACCTTCCGCGGGAAACCTCCAGGATTTCGGCGAACGGGCCGCACCCCCGGTGCCAGATGGCCGAGGCGTGGTGCCACGTCCCCCGGGGGATCCACGCCGTGTCCCCGACCTCCATCGTCCGGCGCCTATTCCCGACCCGGACCACGACGACCCCCGATGCCACTCGCCAGAACTCGTCGCGGAATCGGTGGCGTTGGTGCGACAGCCCGCCGCCCACGTAGATTCGGAGCACCTTGACGGTGCACGGCTCGTTCCAGGCGAGGGTTTCGTACCGGCCCCACCGCTTCGGGACGATCCTACGGGGGAGCCATCGGCCTAATGTCCGCGGCCGGCCCGGCCGCCGCTTTCCCGTAGGCATGCGTAGCCTCCTACACTCGGGGCAGAAGTAGCCGTCGGACGCGGGGTCACGAGACCCTCCCACTTGCCGCAAAGGGACACGCCCCACCCGGTCATCCCTTCGCCCACGCTGCCATCGATGACAGCATCTCTGGGAGGTCGACCCAGATGTCGTCGACCATCCGGTACATGAGCTCCGGCTCCTGGGCCGGCGCCATGAGGATCCCCGTCCTCTTCCCGGCCCCCTTCGCCCACCCGAGCTCAAGGTGCGCGCTGCGGCCGCAGGGGAGGATGAGGACGGCCGCGTCGCACGCCCCCAGGGCGGCCATGTCCCTCCCGAACCCGGCCTCTGCCAGGGGGTGGGTCATGACGTGCCGGCGGTACTGCGCCGCGGACCACGACTGCCACTTGGGGTCGATCTGGCTCCAATGGAACCCGTCATCGCCCGGGACGGGGTTGCGGAAGTCGTACACGTCGAGCCCGGTCCCCCGGAGGGCGGCGACGACTTCTGGGTACTTCGGGTTCCGCCAGGACGAAGCCACGTAAATCTTCTTCGGCATGTAGGGGGACCTCCTATCCGACCAGGGACTTCATCGTGTTCAGGATCACCTGCGCCAAGTCGTCCGATAGCCCGAACTTCCTCTTGTTGACCAACATCCCCTTGTCGAGGTCCATCCCGCCGCCCCGCTCCGACGCGGCCTTCCAGTCGACGGCCATTTCGAGCAGGTCGACCAGGTCCATCCCCCGGATGCCCTCTGGGAAGTGCTCGGGGTGGTGCCGGTTGTGGGCGAAGTGGTGGTCGATGGCCGGCCGAAGCAGGCCGAGGATCGCCCGGTACTCCGGGGATTCGTACGGGACCCCGTGCAGGAGGTTCCCGTACTTGTCGTAGAGCTCGGCCTCGGGCGGCTCCAGCTTGCTGGCGTCGTGCCCGGCCACCTGGGCCTCGAGGCGCGCGATGCACGCCTCGGCGAGCTCCTTCACACGGGCGATGTGGTCCCTCGTGTCCTTCTCGCTCATGGCCTCGCCTCCACGTGGACGCCGTCGTCGGCCGCGCGGAAATGCCGGCCAGGATGGTCGCCCTCCTCGAACTCGAGCAGCATCATGTTGGCGACGTCGACGAGGCATTCGAGGTTCCCCGTCTGCCGGTAGAGCTCCAGCCTCTTCAGGGCGCCCGAAACCCGGTCATACGCCGGCTTCCCCTCGGCGTGGAGCCTCCCGTACCGGAAGGCGCCCATGACGAGCCGGTTGCGCATCAGGCGCTCGAATTCCGGGGACCACTCGGTCCGCCGGAGTTCCGACAGGGGCGGCATCTCATCCTCCAGCGGCGGGAGCCCCGCCGCCCGGCGCCACAGGGCCGTCAGGTAGGGGTCGGCCCGGAGGCCCCCGCGGGGCGCCCGGTCTCCGCCTTGATCTTTCCGCACACGAGCGACGGCCTGGCCCACGCCCTCGCGAACTTCGCCCACGCCCTGTCCCTCCCCCCGTCCGTCCCCCGCCACAGCATGGCCATGGGGATGATTCCCAGGGACCACACGTCCCGGAGCCGCTTCTCCGCGAGCTCCATGGTGTCCTTCGGGTGGCCGATCAGGACGTACGCCCGGAGCTTGTGGTACGGAAACCCGGCCTCCCGTAGCATCTTCGCGGCCCCACGGAGCGGCTCCCAATCGTCGTCGGTGTCGAACGCGAAGAACATCTCCTTGATCCGCATGGAAGCCAGCTCGGAGACGTGCCACGGCCGCAGCTTCGCGGCCTCCAGGCCCCCCGTGAACCGCGCCGCCTTCTTCTGCCGGCGGAGCATGGCGAAGACCTTCCTGACGTGCTCATCCGAACACGCCAGCAAGTTGTCATCCAAGATGTTGTCCCCATCCCGGACCGGGAGTTCCCGGATGCCCCCGTCGCGCCGCCAAACGGAGCAGAACCAGCACTTGTTCGGACACCCGCGGGAGGTGATGGTGTACCCGGGGGCCACGTACCGTCCTGGCTCGAAGTCCTCCCCGCGCATGCCGGTGGCCGGCCCCCCGATCTTCACGGGGGCGTGCCGCTCCCACACCTTGGCGATCCGCTCCGCCTCGGGGAGGTCCCACGTGAACGTGACCGACACGTGGACCTCGGCCAGCCCCTTGGGGGCGAACAAGTCCGGCTCGCCGATGAACGCGAGGTCGTCGGTCGGCGTGGCCGCCGTCCTTCTTGGGAAAACACGGGCGATCACAATTTTCTCCCGTTCACGATTTGATGGATTCGTGAACTACGCGGACTCCTTGACCTTCTTCTCGGTGGCATGGAAGCTGGGATCCCAATCCAAGGTGACCGTCCACGCCGTAACCACCCCGTCGGGGTCCCGCACGTACACATCAGTATCTGGGTACTCCGGATCGGCCTCTATATTTAGTTCCACGAAGAGTTCCGCCGCGTCCGCCGCCTCAGATACGTCATATGCCTTTGCGCCGCAGAAGTCCTTGTCTTCCGACACGAGAAATCGCGTCCACCCCATGGCTCCCTCCTCCTTGTTCACGATATCCCTGAATCACGAACGACCCAAGATGCCGTTCCACTTCTCGACCTGCTCCCGCGCCCCCTCGACCTTGCCAGAGTCGAACGCTTCATTCAGAACCCCACTGAACGCGGCCCAATGACCGCAGTTCAGGCAGAGGAGTTGATGCGGAGAGTCCCGGTTGGCTTTCATGTTGGAGTGCCCCTTGCCATACGGCGTTTGGCAGTAAGGGCAAATGACGATCACCATCAGTTGTCCATCCATGTTTCCCTCCCCGTTCACGATATCCATGAAGCGTGAACTACGTGGACTCCCTGGCCGGCTTCCGGGCGGCATGGAACAGAGGAACCGCCTCGACCGTAACGACCCACTCTGTTACGTGGCCGTCGGGATCCCGAACGAATACCTCCCTCTCTGCTGGGTAATCCAGATCGGCATGGTTCAGGTCCACGAATAGCTCTGCCGCATCCTGCTCGCTATACTCATCGATGGGCTTGGCGCAGCTGAATTGCAAGCCGAAGTCGTTTTCGGTGGAAACCATGTACGTCCTTTTTCCCATTGTGCCCTCCCGGTTCACGATATCAGCGTTTCGACCGCAACTCATTGATTCGCACAGTAGCGTCTTCTGTTCGTTTGGTGGCGGACTCGATGTCTCGAATTGCTTGCTGAACTCGCCTTTCGCACCTGATGGACTCACGAAGACATATCGTGCTCACAACCAGAGCAAAAACACTGAACCAAAGGTTGGGATCGCTCACGATTTCTCCAGTTCACGATATCAGCGTTTCGTGAAGTCCCGCCCGAATCGCCGGTATATATACCGGCGATTTAGTGGAACAGGTTCCCCACGGCCGCGCCCGCGAGTCCCCCGAGGGCGGCCGCCGCCACGACCGACGTCGTGTCGTCATCCCTCTCCGAGGATGGCTTGGACCCCCGGACCTCCGCATTCGGGGCCTGAGACTCGATGGCGATCCTCTTGTACTCGCAGTCCAGGGCGTGGCCGGTCCGGTAGTCGATGCCGTTGGTCTCCAGCGCGGCCAAGACGTCGGCGATCCCGCTATTTATGCAAAGTGACCTCCACCCCCGGATGTGCCGCTCGCAGAATGGACACAGACCCATAGCCATTAGGTCTCGGTGGTGCTGGGTCATCTGCGGGACGGGCTTCACGGGGTCCATCCAAACGGGGTTCGGGTTCATCGCTTGGCCTCCAAAGTCTTCGGGTTCTTGCTGGGGGAGTCCACGCCGGGCAGGGAGGTCCTGATCCCCGACCGGGTCTTCCGGCCGCACAGCCGGCATCGGCACTCCTCCGGCCGGATCATCCGGAGCGGGGACACATCTGGGTGGATCTCCTTCCAGCACGTATCGCAGAGGTCGTGCATCGTCATTTCTTTTTCCCGCCAGAAAGGTACTCCAGGATGACCTCCGCGTGGCACCGCGCCGGAGCGCACCAGCACGACAGATCCTTGCCCCGCAGGGCCTCCACGGCGCCGCGGAACCGCGCATCCTCGGCCACCTTCTTCGCGAACCACTTCCGGTACAGGCGGACGACCTCCTCGCGGCCCCCGTCCCTCCCGATCTGGAACGGATTCCCAAACGTGCCCGGCCGGCCCACGTAGATGGCGTTTTTCAGCAGCCCCTTGGAGGCCGTCCGCTTATTTAGGATTCGGGCCACAAATGTTCCTTTACTATCTTCAGATCAACCGGGGGATCTCCGAGCCCTGAATTGGGGCTCCAAGATATCACCGCAACTATGTCGCCCGGCTTCGCCATGGCCGCGACTTCCTTCAGTACCGAGTGACGATCTGGACGGGCCATCGCCGTGTCGGGAGTTCGCATACCCCCGAGGATGCCCCCAACGATTTTTTTGGGGTCCTCTGACCGCGGGTCACTCGTAGTAACGACCACGATGTCAGCGATGGTTTCCGAGATCCTTCCCAGCAACGGCCGCTTTTCGGGATACCGGTCTCCCATGGTGCCGACCACGGCAATCAATCGGCCGCGGCAGAATGACCGAAGATAGCAAAGCACGTTCCGCAACGACTCGGGCGTATGCGCATTGTCCACCACGACTCGGAACCCTAGTTGGGGGGGCATCGGCACCCACTGCATCCTTCCGGGAGGGGACGCCTTCCAGGAGACGCCCGCCGCAACCGAATACCAGTCGGCGCCGGCCGTGACGGCCGCGGCGGCCGCCGCCATGATGTTCGAGATCCCCCACGGGCCCACGATGTCCGTCCATACATTCTGCGCCACCTTCTCCCCGATTCCGAAGTTCAGGATGGTGTGGTCGAGGGCCGCGGACTCCACCTCTGCCCAGCACTTGGGCAAACAGGTTCCGAAATTCCAAACTTGGGCCTTGGTGTCGGCCGCCAACCCGAAGCTGTCTGGGTCGTCGGCGTTGAGAATGGCGACCGCGTCGGCCCGCAGGCCGGCGAACAGGGAAGCCTTTACCCGCCGGTACTCCTCGTAGGTCTTGTGGTACTCCAGGTGCTCCGGACGGATGTTCGTGCACACGGCGATGTCGAAGTCTAAATCGGTTAGCCGACCTTGATGGATGCCGTGCGACGAAGCCTCCACGACCGCCCAGTCGCACCCGTTGCTCCGCATCAGCGCGACGTAGTTGTTGGTGTCGACCCGGGCGGGGGTTGTCAGACCCGCCGGGAGGTCCCGGCCGTCCCCGAGGCAGTACTTGGCCGACCCGAGCATGCCGACCTTCCGCCCGGCCTTCTCGAGGATGGACTTGATCAGCCAGCAGACGGTCGTCTTTCCCTTGGTCCCGGTCACGGCGATGAGTCGCATCAGTTCTTCCCCTCCCCCCGCCGCGCGGCGAGGGCATCGGACAGCTCACCCATCTGCCCGGCCGACGGGGGCTCGACCACCACGGAGTCGTCCTTGACAAGGGATGCGCAGCACCGGTCGCAGATGACATCGGCGTCCTTCGACTTCCGGATCTTGTCGGTCTCCTCGCTCATCCAGACCTGGGTGCCGCACTGGGAACACGCCGCGTCCCGGCTGAAAACGAACGGGACCGGCAGCCGCGCCTGCCGGTAGCAGACCACGAACGCCTTGTCATCGTCGGCCATCACCGGCCCCCCAACCACGAAAGCCCGGCTATTCGGCGGGGCCCGATGACCCTCCGGCACCGCCACGTGGTGCCCGCAACCCAGGCCCCGGGAACCCAGACCTTCAGGACAACGTATCCCGCGGTCTTCCGGTCCAGGAAAAACGGGCTTCCCGCCACTTGCACGGCGTGCCGCCAGCTTGGGCAAAGTTCCGTCGTCCCCCGGCGGCTCCGGGAAGGCCGGATCCCTTCCCGCATGATGGACGGGAGGGCCTCGATGGTCGTCACGTGCCAATATGTCTTGAGACTACGCATCGGTTTCCCATCACTTCAGGCTCGGTAGGTGCGCAGGTTCTCGTACACCATCGAATCGGCGCCGGCCCATTCGCGCAGCTTCTTGAAGTCGGGGTCCGCGTTGGCGTAAGAACGCACGGCGTGGTCCCCGCTCGCCCCCTGTCGGCCCGCCGCGCCCTTGATCCCGACCGACAGCGGGGCGTCGTCGCCCTGAAGAAGATGCCTGTTCTCTATATTCGATTTCCAAAGGCGGATGTCGATGTAAATGTCGTTGTGCTGGCCGCAGAAGGCGCAGGCGGCGCGGAAGTCCGCGAACCGGCTCGCCGCGACACCGGTCATGCTCAGCGGGGAATGGGACGGGTTGTCGACGTACCTCCACTTCTTCTCGGACAAGTGGTACTGGGGTGAGCACTTCTGCCCCACCAGTTCCTTTTCCCGAAGCAAGTCCGCCATGGCCCCCACGTAGCGGGGGCCGTAGTAGTCGTCGTCCTCCACGAAAAGGACCGCTCCGGCCTGCGCCAGCGGGAGGGCCGCCAGCAGGTTGCCGGCCAGGGTCATCTTTCCCTTGGACGGCGGCATCCGCACGTACTTCTGCCCGCAGGTCGCCCTCGCGGGGTAGTCCCCGTCGTCCACCACGATCCATTGGGCCCGTCCGGGCCACGCCTGGGCGCGCATCCACCGTTCGCAAAGGGCGAACAGCAGCGGACGGTCCCGCGTGCACGTGATCAGGCAGATGTCCCCGGAACTTGGGTCGATGATCATTTGGTCGGCACGACGCAGTCCGACGCGTCGTCCTCCTTGGTCGTAAGCCTGGTCTCGTTGTCCTTGCACTTCTGGCAGCGCCGCGGGGGGATCCCCGTCGTCTGCTCCTCGACCTGCTCGTTGAACAGGCCGCACCACCACCCCGCATCGGGCCACTTGCCGGAGCCCATGTGCTGCCCCAAGTCGAGGAATCGACACCCGAGGCAGGAATCGTCGTTGCAATCGACCGGGACGATCACGTGACGCTTCACGGCTTGCCCTCCAGTTCCTCGGCCTTCTGCACGAGGAGGGCCGCGATGTCGGCCGACCCAGGCCCATCCCCGCGGGCCTCGGCGACCTCCTTCGCGGCCCGGCGAAGCGTTTCCGCCCGGATCATCCGCGCCCTGGCGTCATCGGCCGACCGGTCCGGATCCCCGGCCCCCTGCCGGACCCGGATGGCCTCCGAACCGGGGATCGCCGCCGCGGACCGGCACTCCTCGCATTCGCAGTCCGCGAGGATGGCCGCGTGCGCCCACATCAGCGCGTCGACGACCGCCTGGCGGACGATCTCTGCCCGGCTCAGATTGACCATGTCTGCGTATTCCTGCGGCGACTTTGCGCACTGGCTCATGTCCCGACCTCCCCCGATTTCTCAACATCCTTCAATGGGTCGTACACCGCCAATCGGTGCCCCTGCATGGACCAGTACTCCACGACGGCCCGGAACGGGTCTTCGGGCACGCCCTTGCCCCACACAACCCGTATCTCCATCACTTCCATGTTGCGGACGCCCTGTAGCGGCGACCCCTTCGCATCCCTATGCACAGCGGCCCCCTTTCTTGGACTTTACATACTTGAGGGCCGCCAGACAGACCGCCAGCGGGGCGGTGTCGGCATCGGCTTCCACGGACCCTTCGGGGGCCAACATGCTGCCATCGATGGCCACATGGACGCCGGCGTCGTGTTTTACGCCGATCGTGACAAACCGGTACATGGACCGCAGTCTTTCGACGACCACCCACGCGGCCTGGATGTTCCGGCTGTAGTGGGCCGGGAACCCCCGCGGGTAACACTCGCCCTCCTTGTGGGGGCAGCAGTCCTCCGGCTTCCGCTCCTGATAGTTCGACCGCATGTCGATGCTACCCGACAGGGGGTCCAGGGTCGGGGCGTTCTGCGTCGTGATGATTGGGAAGTCCTTGGTCATCCGGGCCTTGACGAGCCCGCCGGCGGACCCCAAGTTGAAGTCCTCCCACTTGTCGCACGGGACGAGGCCGAGGACCGCCTCGGCGACCGCGGCCTCGAGGGCCGGACCCGCTTCCGGCACTGGTCTTCCTCCGCCCTCCGGCCGACCCGGCCCATGGACTCAGCCACCATGCTCCAGTCCTTCTCGAGGATGTGCGCTGGCATCTGGAAGGCGATCTCCTTGAGGGCCTTCGCCTTCGTCCAGTCCCGCTCGCCCGTCCCGTACTGCATCAAGACGGCGGTGGCCTGCGCGACATCGCCATCGCGCTTCCAGTCCACGGTCCCGTAGAAGATCCGGTAGAAGACGCCCTCGTGGTGCGAGGCGGGTAGCACCTCGGAGTACCACTCCTCATACACGGGCAGTTGTCCGTTCATCATGGAAGTCCGCCTTTCCGAAAAACCCGCGGCTTGCCAACCGCGCCCATCATTGCGTCTTCCGCAACTTGTCGAATGCCGCGCGGGAACTCTTCCCCCCTGGACCGTATCCGTGCGCCTTCAGGAATGCGGGGACGCTCCCGTACTCGGCCTTGATCACCCCGCTTTCGGCCATCTTGTCGTGCCCGTGGATAAAGAACTTTCCGATCCGCGCCTCTTGGTGGCAGCCGCACCAGCAAACCCCCGTCGGGATGAGTCGCTCGGCCATTGCGCGGCTCCATGACAAGACATGATGATTTGGCTGATAGCCAAATATATGTGTCTTGACTTTCCGCGTCAAGGGCGATTTCTCATTTCTTCATCGTGACCGCGTACGCCTTGTTCACCACCTCGGCCGTGTCCGGGCCGCGGAAGTGGGGGAGGATGAACTTGAGGACGGCCGACTTGTCCCCCAGCTCCCGTCGTAGGACGCCCGGCCGGCGCTCCTCCTCGGAGAGGTTCGCCGTGTTCTTCCAGTAGGTGTGGGGGTGGCCCCGCACCAGGTACCGGTAGCTATGCGACCGATACGTCCCGCACTCGGTCGTCTCGCGCACGGGCGTCCCGCCCGATGGGAGCCGGATGGCGTCTCCCACTGCGTAGTAGCTGAGCTTCGACAAGGCGGCCGCAGCCCGGTAGAGCTTTGCCGGGGGCCGCCCGCACCCCTGCTGCCGGGCCAGCTCGTCCTGCTTTTGGTCGGAATGGGGCCGGTCCCGGCGGACATCGGCTCCCACGCTGTTGATGTACGCAATGGCGAGGAGCGCGATCCGCGCGACCGGGACGAAGAAGTCGTGGTACTCCCACTGCGGCAGGTTGGATTCGATGAAGTCATCGTCCACGACCGTGTCATCCGGATGCTCCCATGGAAGGTGCGCGAAGCTCATGTTCCCGGTCCCAGTCGCCGCATCCCGCGAGACGGCCACGATCCGGAGGGTGCGCAGCCTCGGAGCCTCCGCCACCGGGTACGCCGGGTCCCGCATGAGCCCGACCATCTCGTCGGTCGACAGCCGCTGCTCCCGCGCGAACATGCCGTCCCAGACGTAGACCCCGTCGGCCGGCATCCACGACTTGTCGGAGGCGCAGTAGATCTCGAAGGGGGCCTCCTCGAACCGGATGTAGAGGCACGGGAACGGGAGCCCGAGCATGAACTTCGACGCCCGGAGGTCGGTCCCCATGAGCATCTTCGTGAGGTCCCCGGCCACCTGGAACACCTTCTTTCCGGAGGTCCAGAAGTTGTAGACGGCCTCGTGCTCCGCCATGGCGCATTGGAGGTTGGCGGGGTCCTGCAGCTTCGGGTTCATGAGGTACGCGGTCGCCGCCATCTTGAACAGGGGATCGTAGCGGACGCAGTCGATCATCCCCAGGAGCTCGCCGCCCATGTGTGGGCGAACCTCCCGCTTCCACGAGTCCTCAGGATGGACCTTCCACATGGAAGCCACCTTGGCGACCAGAAACTCATACGGTGTCGGGGCGAGCCGCTTCACCTGCGCCTACCTCCGTGCTTCCGCTTCCGTATCCGCCGCCTGCGGCCCGACGCCGCCACCAGCGCGAGAGCCACCATGGCCACAGCGGCCAGTCCCATCAGGGCCACGAACTCAGCGAGGTCCATGTCAGCAGTTCCAGCCCCTGGCCCGGAGGTCTTTGATCATCCGGTACAGGATCCGGTGAGGACGCGCTTGGAATAGCCCCCTGGTGTCGTGGATGAGCCGAAGCCAGTTATGGCTCTTCTCAAGACGCCACTTCCGGGCGACCTTCGCGTAGTACGAAAGCCAAACATCCTCAAGGAACCAGTACTCCTTCGGCACTTGATACAACTCAGGATCCGAAAAGATGGAAGCATCGGCGCACATGAGTCCCGTCCCCGCCCAATCTAGCGGGGATCCAGCGCTAACCTTGTACGTCTTGTTTCCCCATCCCTTGTGGAACCGGGTCCCGAAGGACGAGGTTATTTTCTTCGGGGCTGCTTCCCGGAGAAACGTCGACACCATCGCCGGCCCGAACTCTGCATCATCGTCGATGAAGATCACATGGGGTCGACCTTCCCTGCGCATGGCCCTGGCGCAGTAGAACCGCGAAAACCCCCCGATGTTGACCGGGCTATCCCAGACCGTGGTACCGAACGGCGCCCGCGTCTTCGCCACCGCCCCGAGCACGTCGGCCAATATGGCCCGGTTGTTGCACCAGACCACCAACTCGAACCCCCTGTTATCCTGAGCCGCGAGCAGCCGGAGCGTCGTCGCCATCCGCTCTGGGCGCTGCCACGCGCACATGATGACCGGGATTGGACGGGACCGATGTCCGTACCAAGACACGAACGCGCGCCCCCGGCAGGGCCGGGCAGAACGCACGATCCCCTCGATGTCCGC
>Ga0315284_10005031_pt1 | contig 18788 bp, 18 predicted proteins | sample YL17G09_16_MG_FD_203696 | JGI IMG/M metagenome (GOLD analysis project Ga0315284, IMG submission 203696) | Sediment microbial communities from Yellowstone Lake, YNP, Wyoming, USA - YL17G09_16 | ecosystem: Environmental > Aquatic > Freshwater > Lake > Sediment | place: USA: Wyoming | collected... | reverse complement strand
GAAATTAAATCGCTGATTCCGACACTGTATGCCGACGTCTTCATGTATTCCGTAATAATATTCTGCAAGTCGTCGATGAAATTCGCGGATGCCATATTTCCAAAATCGTTGCATATGCGCTGAATCATGCCATTTGTGCTTGAAGCTAAAACGCCGCTGTCAATGTGACCGCGCAAAATTTCTCCATCGCGAATTTCTAGAACATTGTTTGAAGTCGCGTAATCGTCGCTTCCTCCAAACTGCTTGGTTTTGTATTTCATGGTGAGCGGAGGCAAAATCTGCGACAGAATCTCAAAATTGGTAATCTTCTTTGTGGGGTCGCTGAAAAGTGAGGCGTCAACATTTTTATATCCCATTAGAAGATTCATAGCTGCGCGCGCATCAAAAGCGCCAATTCCGCTTCGAGTAAACTGGTAGATTCCCAGTAACGAGTCTTGAAAAATGCCGATAATCGAATTGTTCTTTGCGGGACTAATGATTTGATACGGAACTGCCGCAAGCCCCTTCAGCTCAGCTTCCGCTTCATCGTCTTGCGGCATGTGCAAGTTCATTTCATCACCATCAAAATCGGCATTGTATGGTTTCGTATCGCCAATATTCATTCGAAACGTGTCGCCCTGTTGCATAATTCTCGCAATGTGACACATCATGCTCATTCTGTGAAGGGTGGGCTGGCGATTGAATAAAACGCCATCGCCATCCATCATGTGACGGTGCACCACGTCGCCATTTTCAAGAACGACGGTGCTTCTGTCCATGTATCGCAGCGAAATATCGCCACCCGTTTTTTTCTCGAGAATATTTGCGCCGGGGTATACATCTGGACCATTCAAAACCAGCTGCTGAAGAAAGTCACGATTCCGGTTATTTACAACGACCGGTTTTGTAATATTCATTGCAATTTTTTTCGGAATACCGAGTTCGCGAATCGATAAATTGGGGTCGGGCGTAATTACAGACCTGGCTGAAAAATCAACACGCTTCCCCATCAAGTTGCCTCTTACACGACCTTGTTTTCCATTTAGACGCTCTTTGATAGATTTAAGCGGACGCCCGGACCGTTGTGCCACTGGCGCGCAAGACGGAATGTTGTTATCCACTTGGGTTGCAATAAAGTATTGCAACAGACTTTGCCAGTCATCGATAATAGCGGAATTCACAGACGGTTCATTCATTTTTTCAAGAAGCGTCTTGTTTGCTTTAATAATATTCACAATAGTGTGGCTTATATCATCTTCGCTGCGCTGGTTTCCATCCATCTTAATCGACGGGCGCACGGCGGGTGGCGGAATTGCAAGTACCTGACAAATAAACCAGTCCGGTCTTGAAAATTGAGGGCTAAATCCCATAAATGCAACGTCCTCGTCTGATATTCTTCTAAAAATTTTCAGCACAACTTCAGGTGTCATTTTCATATTCATTTTTTCTTTAGAACTTTCTTCCGTGGCATCTCCTCCATCCCATTCTGCGAAAAGTGTTGCCAGATTTTCTTTTTTTATTTTTTTTGGAACGAGACAGCCGCACCCGTCTTGAGTGTCGTCTCCGCATCTTTTAATTTTGCTAGCCAAGTGGTGAACATGAGTCCAACGTTCGTCAGGTTTCATGTCCATGCATTCTTTATTGGATTCTTTGCTTATGAGTAGTTTGCTACATTTTACACATACACATTTCAAAAGTTTAATAATAGTTGGAAGATATTGGTAATAAAACACTGGTTTTGCTAATTCAATATGTCCAAAATAACCGGGAGTTCTTATGTAATCTAAACCGTCCGTCGGACATTTGAGTCCGGGTTCTAAAACGCCGAGGCGCGGGTCAAACATTCCTCCGATGACCGGGACATTGTTTGAATATGTGTCTCTGCTCGTAATTTCGGCAACCGAACATTTTCGAATTTCTTCTGGCGAAAGCACACTAAATTGAATTCCTACAATTTTAGAAGCTGTTTTTCTTGTCCAATTTGGTTGTGTTGTCATTTTAGCAGCAATTAATGAAGGAGCTATTGATAACTATATTATTATGTCTATATTGTTTTATTCAATTTTATATTTTAATATAATCGGCAAATAACATATAAAATGTAAAAATAGTCAGAAAATATTAAAATTATTTATATTTTCACCTTTAATCTGCATTGGTTTGTTTTTTTTTATATTTATTTTTTTATACAATAATTTTCATATTATATATTTTAAAAAATTGAAATAAATAGATATCTATACATATATGCATAAGACACAGGCCAAGACAAAATAATGTCACAGTCAACACAAGCAGCACAAAATAAATCATCAAAGAAAAATGCGACAACAACAACAGCGGGAACACAGGCACAGCAGCAACCTGCGACATCAAAAAAAAAGTCGACAATTCTGAATCCCCAATATAAACGTAATTTTAAAAATGATGGAGATGACGATGATGATGAAGAAAGAACCAAAAGCAAGAGCAGCAGCAGTGAAAACACAAGTGACGATTAAAATGAAAAAGTGGATGAAGGTGTAGAAGCATCCTCGTCATCAAAAAAAAAATATAAAAAGTCGTCTTCTACATTCGATGAAGTGGAGTATGCAAAGCTTCTTGCCGAGTTGTTTCCTTCCAATTATTCAAAGAAAAAGGCGACAACACTTGCAAAAAAATCAGAAAAAGAAAAGGGACAAAAAAAATATGATAATGGTTCTACAAATGCAAGTAGCACAAATAATGTGACAGTTGTGAATACGGAGCCATCAAATTCAGTTCCTCTACGACTAAAGAGAACCAATTATGAAACTACGACGTCTTCAAAAAGCGGAAGAGATTCAAAAAATGCAGTCGAAAAATCGGAAGCACCTGCTAAACCAACCGCATCAAATTCAAATGTTGTGGGGAATTATAATATTGTTATCAATATCAAAGAGCCATTTGAAGATTTGCTGGAAGATGATGAGTACACGTCTGATATGGATGACTCTGTTTACGACGACGATTCGGCATCTTCAAATGAAAGTTCAGACAACAGTGATGAAACATACGATGATGATGACGATAGCAGCGAGAATGATGACGAAGATGAAGATGATGATGAAGAAGAAAGCGAAACAGATGAAGAAAATACAAAGGATATGAAGAAGGATGGGTTTGAAAAATGCAAACTCACGATTAAGGGTTCTGGAATTGGAAGCGGAAGCAAAATAAAGGTTTCGGATACAAGTAAAAAGGAGCCATTGACCCTTGTTGACAACAATGAAACTGATGATGACGACGCTAGTGCTACTGCTGATAGTGGTTGGAATACCGAGGATGAGACAACTATTCATGCAATCAAAGCACACATGGATGGCATACTTGCGCTTGACAAAAATAACAAGATTGCAAGGACGACGTTGGCGCAATTGATTGATAAGGAGAACAAAATCAAAGATGCGAGAAAAGAAAGGAACCGAAAAGTCATGAGGAAGAATGTGAGAAAGTTTGGGCGTCTGTTGCACAAGAAAAATTCTGCGAATGACTTAAAGTATTTCAAAAAACATTTGTCGAATGAGCAACAGGTCAGTGTGTTGGGCGAACTTGAGGAATTGAATAAAATGATGCTTGTAGAAAAACCATACAGGCTCACGCTTCTTGAATCCAAGATTCCAAAACAGTACAAGGCAATTGCATTGAAGCGCATACAGAACTTGCGTTACATGGACCCGGGAGCCGGAGAATATTACAAGGTGAAGAATTGGGTTGACACATTCATGACGATTCCGTTTGGAGTGAATAGAACGTTGCCAATTACAATGGATGTTGGTGTGGAGCGCTGTCACAATTTCATGGAATCTGCCAAAGACCTTTTAGATTCTGCAGTGTATGGGTTGAATGACGCGAAGATGCAAATTATGCAAATGGTGGGTCAGTGGATTTCGAATCCATCGGCAATGGGTTCTGCGATTGCCATCAAGGGACCTCCTGGCACCGGCAAAACTACTCTTGTCAAAGAAGGCATCAGTAAAATTTTGGGAAGAGATTTTGCGTTCATCGCGTTGGGTGGAGCGACAGACAGCAGTTTCCTTGAGGGACATTCTTACACGTATGAAGGCAGCACATGGGGGAAAATAGTTGACATTTTAATTCGATGCAAGTCAATGAACCCGGTTATCTTCTTCGATGAGTTGGACAAACTGAGCGATACTCCAAAGGGTGAAGAGATTGCCGGTATTCTGACACACTTGACCGACACATCGCAAAACAGTCAGTTTCACGACAAGTATTTCTCAGAAATACATTTTGATTTGAGCAAGTGTTTGTTTATTTTCAGTTACAATGATGAAACCAGAGTCAATCCGATTCTTCTTGACAGAATGTATCGCATTCACACGAATGGATACACTAAAAAGGACAAGACGCAAATCGCCCAAAAGTATTTGATTCCCAAAATTCAAACTGAAGTTGCGTTCAAGCCGGACCAGATTATTATTCCGGATGAAACAATTGAATACATTGTCGAGCATCACACGAACAAGGAGGACGGTGTGAGAAATTTGAAACGTTGTTTGGAGATTGTTTACACCAAGCTGAATTTGTATCGTTTAATGAAGCCTGGGACGAAAATGTTTGACAAGGACGCAACATCGATTGAGGTTTCATTTCCGTTTACGGTTACAAACAAGGTTGTCGATATCATGATTAAGAAGGCAGAAACAAACTATCCGACACTCATGTATACATAGAATCGTAGAGATTCATAAAAAATTCATAATAAGTAATCGTAAAATTCGTAAATCATTTTTTAGATGGTAAATAAATATTCTTTTACATTTCAATGCAGAGTGATTGAGATAAAATGTAAACGAATTAATAATTTTTATTATTGCATTCTTTTTTTTAAACGTCGTCGTGATTTATTTTTTTTTGTCTTTGTATTTTTTTTATTTTTCCTTTTTCCACTTTTTCCACCTTTTCCACTTTTTCCACTTTTTCCACCAGACGACGACACGAATCCTTCATATCTTGCTTTCCGCCACTCAACATCTGTTTTTTTTTCTTCTTGGTTTTTTTCTTCTTCAACTTTTTCGATACTATCGATTTGACTTTGAAGTTCATCTATTCTTTTCAATATATGTTTATCATTTCCATCTTCATCGAAGTCTTTGTACAAATACAATTTTTTCCACTCTTCATCAAGTTGTTCATCAGTTTTTCTTACAGAATCATTTGGGTAATGTGGGTATCTTACATAATTATTACTTAACCATGCTCGTTTTCCATCTTTATCTTGTTTTATTTCTTGTCGAAGGCTCTTAATTTCATCTTGTAACTTTTGTTTAGGTGACCTAAAATCAAAAAACCTACTCATAATATGCCTATATGCCTATATACATATATATATATATATAAATAAATATTAATATTATTAATTATTATTAATTAGAGGGAACAATAAGAGGACATCCATTCAACGTTGTGCAGCTCTCACTGTATGCAATTCCCCATTTTACAGATTTTTGGTTGTTTGGAATTGTTTCCGGGGCTGTTCGTAATACGGATTTGCCTTTTAGTCGAGCTAAATAACGGTCATACGAGCCGTGTTTTATGTCAACGCCTTTACCTGCAGCAGATGTGCTTCCAGGACGCATTCTTGTCAGAGAACTTCGGGTGGAGTTGCCGTGAGACGGCACGTTTATTTTTAAAACACCTGGAACTGCGCGGTCGCTCATTTGGTTCCAGTTTACGCCATACAGCGATTTTGTCGGATTTACTTGTGGTTGGACGTAAACATTGAGTGCGGACTTGTTCATAGTGTACTCAGAAGATGGAACTCTTACTGTATTTTCAATGAGTTTAATTGTGTAAGCATTATTTTGATTACTTATTATTTGTCCGTTTGTACCACATGCTCGACAACCCACAGGTTTTTCTGTTGACATTATATTATTATTATACGGATTACGTTATTATAATAATATAATATTTATAATTTTTATGATTATTTTAATTAATTCATTCATTCATTTGTTAAACTATTTGCTAAATGAATGAATTAATTAAAATAAATGCGCAATAATAAAGGAAATTAAAATTCGGTGGGACCCAGTGTGCGATTGCCTCCACGCTGGTTAATATAATCTACTTGGGGTTGACTCAAGCAAGCGCACCCCATACTGTCAGAATACGTAGACGGGCAGCACTCTGGTTTAAATTTATTATCGGCAAAAAAGAAGAGTTCTCCTTCAGGCAAAGGAACCGGCGTTCCAACGTTGTCCTTATAAGTATTCAACCTATTTTCATTTCCCATTCCGGATGCATAACGTTTTGCCGTTTGAACCCAACCCATTGTATAAGAGTCATCAATCTGCAGGTCGTTGTTGCTTAAATTCTGGAATCCTTCTTTTGTTTTCTTTCCATTTTTTTTCATCATAGCACTGGCGGCGGTGGCCGCAGCAGCAGTGGAAGGAGAATTTGTCATTCCTTCGATGAGGCTATATTGGAAACAGTCGCAAAACATGACCAATCCCATAAACATGCCAATTAGAATACACGCAATTACAAGTTCAACGCGCATTTCATAACCAAATAATTTTATATCCATGGTATGTAATTTTTATTTACTTATACATATGTTAAAGATAAAAATAATTCAATAATTATAGTGTTATTCATATTTTATTTATTGAATTTGAATAATTCCTAAAAATGAAATAAATATACATGAAATGAAATACTCTAACTAGGAACACTTGGAATACTCTTTGATGAATGAACGTTGAGTATTTTATTTGAAAATCCAATTAGATATCCCATGGGTATTGCTATTGCAATAAAGAAAATAATTCCAGCAGCTGCCAATATATCTCCTACAATCGGTATAAAAAATAATAATATAATTGCTGCAGCCATTGCAATTAAAATAATAATTACGATTTCGAGTATTGACCCAATAAGGCTTTTTATTGCTAAATAGACTCCTAATAAAGTGTATATTATTGCTGTTAAAACACCATTTGATTTACCAACAAGAGACTTTGTGGTAATTATTGTTTCGGTCAATGGTGTCATTAAATTTAATATTCTAGACATAATATTTGATGTAATGTCTGCTATAGAGTTGCGTATTTTATCAACCAGTTCGCGCATGTCGTTTATAATTTTTAATATTTCACCAACGATTGCAGTTATAATGCTAATTGTATAATGGACGGGTATAAGTGCCATCTCCGATATATCTGTCAATATATTTTGAGTGCATTCTGCAAAATTTTTTTCAGCATATTCCATTTTTGACATATTGGGTGGTGTATTTATCATTCCGGCAAACGGCATAATATTTGGTTTGCATTTTTGATTTGTCCAGTCCGCTCTTATTTTTGTTATATTTATTTTTATGTGTATGTACGTAACTAGTAATACAAATGAAATGCATATCATTATAGAAACAAATACATATTCACCATATCTTTCTAAAAATGTTTGATTGTCGTATATATCCATAATTTTATCTGTAAGGTCCAATTTTCCAAATTTTAATAAATTAGAATTCATTTTATTGATAATTATTTATGTTGATGAAATTTTTAATTGTAATTATTGTTATTATATATAATATACAAAATTATATTAGAATTTATATTAAAAAATACACTTTAGATAATACATGTGTGTATTGCGTGCATCATGAAAATTTTAAGTTTTGATGTGGGAATAAAAAATCTATCATATTGTTTATTTTCAATAAATTGTTGTAATGATAATATATTGAAAATATTAAAATGGGATGTTATAAATTTATGCGACACAGTTGTTTCAAAAAAAAATACATGTTCACTCTGTAAAAAAAATGCGCATTATTGTTTAAATGCAACTGCAAACGACGAAAAAGAAGATATTATTAATTTGACATTGTACTGCAAAAAACACGCGATTCAAACAAACTTACTCATCTATGAAGGTGGTAATAAATCCAAGTCTAAATCTAAATGTCAGATAAAGTCGAATCCAAAAGAGTCTTTGAAAAAGATGATATATCCTCATTTGAAATTAATAGTTCCTCCCAAAGAACAAAATGCGTGTGATGTTGATATGATTGTTCTAGGTAAAAATTTGAAAACCAAGTTTGATTTAATTTTTAGTGAGTACAATCATATGTCACAGTTAAATGAAATCAGCCATATTTCTGGCATTGATGCGGTTGTAATTGAAAATCAAATTGGACCGTTAGCCGGAAGAATGAAAATGTTGCAGGGAATGATTGCTCAATACTTTATTATGATGAATGTTAATAAAATAGAATTTATATCAGCCACAAATAAACTCAAATTATTTAAAAATATCAAAAATGATGAAAATGTAATACATGAAAATTCTTACAAGTTGAGAAAACAACAGGGACAATGTATATGCAAGTCGCTTATAACATTTTATCCGTCAATGAAATTGTGGAATCAAGAATTTGACAAGCATTCGAAAAAGGATGACTTGGCAGACTGTTTTCTTCAAGGATATTATTACATGTATAGTAGTAGTGTTTATAAAAAAATGTTCGCGTTTGATTTAGATTTATTTATAAATGAATTTACTTTTAAAAAATAAAGATTTGGGCGATGGCGGAATCGATTTGGGCGGTGGAGGCGGAATCGATTTGGGCGGTGGAGGCGGAATCGATTTGGGCGGTGGAGGCGGAATCGATTTGGGCGGTGGAGGCGGAATCGATTTGGGCGGTGGAGGCGGAATCGATTTGGGCGGTGGAGGCGTAACTGATTTGGGCGGTGGAGGCGGAACCGATTTGGGCGGTGGAGGCGGAACCGATTTGGGCGGTGGCGGAACTGATTTGGGCGGTGGAGGAGGAACCGATTTGGGCGGTGGAGGCGGAATCGATTTGGGCGGTGGAGGTTCTGCCACAATTTCCACCACTTTTTCAACTGGAGGCGAAATATCATTATAACTATAAAGCTTTTTGATTTCATCATATGTTTCATATAAAAAAATCTGATTAGTATTTTGCCATGGTTTATGGCATCCAAATGAGATTTCACTAAATATTCCTTCAACTGAAAAAAGCATTGCATCATTGCGTGAAGGTTTGTGAATCATGACAGAATCACAACATGAAAAATACACATCTTCCGGATGTTTATTTTTACCCTGTTTTTCCATTATTTCAATCATTTTGCTTTTTTTTCTAAGGGACAGTCCTCCATTTCCAACACATTCATTATTATTTAAAGGAAAATGATTCCACGGTGCTCCCACATAATCATAATGTAAGAAATCATTTATCAATTGCTTATGTCGTTCAATTAAAATGGAATCTGTTTGAAATATAAGAAATGTTTCTGTTGGAATGCAATTGTAAAAATATTTACTATATTTGAGTAAATTATTATAAGAATTAATTGTTAAATTTTTAACATTTAAATTTATTAATTTAATTCGGTGTATATGTTTACTTAATTTATTAACTATCTCGACAATAAATTTATAATTTTTTACTCCATGAAATATTATAAACGACCAATCTTGAGACAAATTGGTTAAAAAATTTTCCAATACAAACGGCAATGCTTTATGTTTTCGAGGTTCAATTATAATCGCAGTATATAACATTGTTATTACCTTCTTTATTTATTTACTAAAATATTTCTTTATTTACTAAAATATTTCTTTATTTTACTAAAAATATGTTAATTTTTAATTCAAACTATACTTATAGACAAATCCAATATAATAAATAATATAATTTATATGCGTATGACTTAGAAATAAATGTTATAATTAAAATAATATATAATGGACCCAGAAATTATCGATTTAGGCTCTTTGGATATAGGAAGTGGAAATGGTGGAAATGGAGGAAAAAAGTCTGCAAACTTTGGAGGCGGACTTGAACTACTGATGAATGACAGATTCAAATCTGGTAATAATGATAAGTCAGGTTCCACTAATATTAATTTAGATGATATAACAAGTTTAGAGGACGATTTGCGTGAAATGGATTCATCTTCTTCGAGAAACATTAAGGAACTGCGGTCTGATTTATTCAACTCATCATCGTCATCATTTAGTAATATAAAGTTGTCAGATAGGCATGACCCATTTTCAAATAGCATTGGTGGTGATGGTGGTGGAATCGGTGATGCAGGAATTGGCGCATCAACGGCAATGTTTGAGGATGAAAAACCGACATGGGACGGATTTGGAAAATTCAACAATGTTCCGATGAATCCGGATGTTCCAATGGATACCCAGCCACAATTAACAAAAGAAGAGTTGCTTCGAGAAAAATTCAAATATGTAAAAAAATTAGAAGATTTGGAAAAGAAGGGAATTCGTTTGACAAAGAAATATGATATGGAGTCGTCGTTATCAGAAATGAAGGGTGAATACGAAACGCATGTCGAAGAACGAGAACGTAGAAACAGTGTAAAATTCCAAGGCAAAATGTTGATGGCATGCATTACCGGAATTGAATTTTTGAATAATAAATTTGACCCGTTTGATTTGAAGCTTGATGGGTGGTCAGAGCAAATTAATGAGAATATTGACGACTATGATGAAATATTTGGAGAATTGCATGAGAAATACAAGTCAAAAGCAAAGATGGCACCAGAACTCAAGCTGTTGTTTCAGTTGGGAGGAAGTGCAATTATGCTGCACATGACAAACACAATGTTCAAGTCGGCAATGCCGGGAATGGATGATATTATGCGCCAAAATCCAGAGCTTATGCAACAGTTTACACAAGCCGCCGTTTCATCCATGTCCCAATCACAAAATCGTGGCAACAGCGGTGGCGGTGGCACTGGGTTCGGGAATTTCATGAACGATATTGCGGGCATGTCAAAGCCGGCGGCAGCATTTTCGCATCAGCCTCAATACAATCCAAACCAGCAAATGAATATGCCGATGCCCACTATTCCACAGCGTGCTCCTCCTCCTCCAATTCAGACACAAGGAGACCGCGCGCCTCCGCCACCCCGCCGCCCCGGCGATTTAACCAATGTCCGCCCTGATGTTTTAATGGGACGCGGTAATATGTCGCAAACAATACAGCAAAGTCTTCGTCCAGAAATGAAGGGTCCATCTGACATAACAAGTTTATTGTCGGGTTTAAAAACAAAAACGGTGTCAGTTGATTCCGGAAGCAAGAGTGGTGGTGGTGCTGCCGCTGGTTCAGGAGGCAGCACAATTAGTGCATCTGATTTGAATGAAATGAAAAATGATAATATACCAAACAAAAGCAAACGCAAACAAAAGTCTGACCGAACGTCCATTAGCTTGGATATTTAAAGGCTAGCGGGTGGGGACATGGGACCTTCCTTAACTACGACTTCTCCGACTTCTTCGGCTTCTGTTTCTTCGGTTCCGGCTTCGGCTTCGGCTTCTTTGATTTCGTCTATATTTTACAGTTGCATTTGTTGTCATTATGTGTGCGTTTGTTGCATCTTTGAATGTTTTTCGTGGAGTAACTCGACTCAATGTAGTTGTTGGTTTATTATACATGGTTGTCGCATTTGTTTTCGAATTAAGTTGCACGATTCCATTTAATATTTTCTTTTTGTGTTTATAACCTATCTTGTCGTTATCTTTTATGAATTCAATTGCTCTATTTATGACGTCTTCTGCTTTTGAATCGTAACTGTTAGATAAATCAATGTATTCATTTGATGGATGATGCGACTTTGCAGAATTACCATCTCCGCTATGAACAATTTTATTCAATTCTTCTCTCAAGTCGCCATTAGTAAATGTACGAATTTGAGCAGCAATGCCTTTTTGTCTATCAGTGCAGCCTCCTGATTGTTCAATTTCTGAAACCATAAAAAATATTTGTTATAAAAAATATTTATAATTTATAAACTAACTAAATATTATAAATATTTTTTTATTTTAATTACAAACATTTGGTAACATTATTATAAGAAAAATTTCCATCAATATTTAACCATAGCTGATTATATCCAGAACACTTGTTCACAACATACAACTCATAATACGCGTCATATAATCGCATAACTAAGTCCAAAAATACGGATGTTGTTCTCATTTGCGTGCATGACGCGTGTTTAAAAAATTCATGCTCGAATAGCGGGACTTCTTCGCCATTGTTTAAAGTAGAACATTCTTGGCTCGTTGTCGCATTGAACCATCGCGTATTTAAAAATTCAATTTGGTTCGGTTCATTTGGATAAACGTAACTCATATTCAACGTGTTGCAGCAGTAAGGGTATCCACATTCCAAACACTCTTCACACTGTTCTGCCCACAGACCATGCACTTTGAACATTTTATCGTAGTTGTCGTAAATAAATGTAAAATCATAATTAGTAACGTTGCAAGTTGTCGGACTGTAATTATTTTTCAATTCCAGTATGGAATGTGTTTTTAAAGGAGGTGTAAGAAAAAATTGTGATGAAAATAAAAAGAATATAAATAATATATTTTTCATATTTTTTAAAATCATATTTTATGGTTTTTTGTATAAGTATAAAGTAATATTTAATATGGTATTTTATATTATATTGTGGCATTGTGGCTCAAGGGCAAAAATAAGAGTATTTATAATTTAAATTTAAATACATTATTGTAATTTAAATAAAAAGAAAAATAAATATGATAACAATATTATCTTTTATACCTCAAAATTATATAAAATCAGATAAAGACTTTAAAACAATCTCTCTATTTTCATCCATAAAAACATCAATATTAACCCAAACATTTACAAATTGGGAGCTTCTTCTAGTTACAAATGTTCAAAATGTCGATTTCGAAGATTCAACAAAAGAAATGGTTGACCCAAGAATTAAAATTGTATATACACCAGATTCATATTTAAATTTGAATTCTCTTTATAACATCAATGATAAAGTATATAATTCTAAATGTAAATACATTTCCATTTATGATTTGGAACACGATGTATGGAATATAAATAAATTGCAATGCCAGCACGATGCAATAGAGTTGCACAGTTATGATGTAGTGGGATGCGAATGCTCCCCGTCAAACGAGCGCATTGATTATGACTATTCGCGAATAATTACAACACCGAATTCGTCGCTTTTTCATTCGTGTCCATTTTTAATATCAACAATTTTAATAAAAAAAAATATGTTTAAACATTTTAATTCAGATGTTGAATCGTTTGAACGCAACATTTGCAATGATGATGCAAATTTCACAATTGTGAATACTTCATTTAATACAGCAATGGCACAGTTTCATTCGCTTTTATTATTCATGACATTGAGAGAATGTAAAATATGTTACATTGGTTATTCAAAACAAGAGAATAAAAATGGAAGTAAAAATGGAAGTAAAAATGGAAGTAATTATGACAGTAATAGTAATTATAAATATCGCATTATAAGTTATTCTCTCGTTGAAACATCAAATGATAATAAGCTGTCAAACCTATCCGACAATAAAACATGTAACCATCTTTTTTTTATAAACTCACAAGAATACCTTAGAGAGAAATATATGCGAATTAAAATATTTTCTGATTTTTGTAATTCTGAAACGTGTAAACAAAAATATGAATCCATGTGCAAAGTTCATAAAATGAATAATTACGGTGTAGATAAGTATTTGAATATTACGACAGGAAGTACATATACTCATGCAATTCTTTTGAATTGTCCTATTGTGCCAGATATTTCTGTTCCACCAGAGTGTGTCCTCGGATTAGCTTTTGAACCCATTCCATATTTAAGACTTTCATATGATTTTATTGATTTCGCAGATAAACATATTGGTACATATTACATTGGACACAAACATCCGAACCTAACAAGTCCTTTATTTAAAGAGCATCATGGTTTCATGTGGCACACAGACCATCCTATACAACCAATGATAAAAAAATCAAAAAATGTAATATCGCTGATTATTTCCAATAAATTACAGGCACCAGGCCACAATTATCGTCACAAACTTGCAACATTTATTTTGAAAAACAACTTGCCCATTGATATTTGGGGAAATGGCACAGCGCGTTACAGTGAGAAATTCCCAGATAAAAAAAACATAAAAGGACCGTTCAAAGACAAAGAGCCTTATGAACCATATTCACTCAGCATTTGCATTGAAAATCATCGACACCCACATTATTTTTCAGAAAAAATTATCAACTGTTTTATTTGTAATACCACACCTGTTTATTTAGGATGCACTCAAATTGAAACATACTTTCCGAATCAAATTACACATTTGAGTGGAAATCTTGAGGAAGACTGCACGCTACTCATGGATATTTCAAAGAATCCGGGTAAATATATTCGAGAGATAAAAACAAATGATAATGATAATATTTTGAATTTGATGAAAAATTTACCTTGGAATTAAGGGCGCTTTCACTAAATTTATAAAGGGGAGCTTAATATTTATATTATAAAATATATATTATAATGTTTATTTTTTTATAATGTTTATTTTTATAATATAAACATTATATAGTGCATGTATGAATTTAATTTTTAAAAGAGGTTTCACATTTGTATTTATTGTAGTTACATTATTTTTTATTGGATACATTTGCCAATTGTATAAACACACATTTATAAAATTATCATTGGATGCAAAACTGAATATTTTAAAAAATCCATCAGTATTGTATCTATTATCACCCTTATTCTTTTGGATAGCATCAAGAACATTTCTTTTTAAAAATGCAAATGGTCCGTTAATGAACAACGTGTATACTTTATTCAAGAACTTGAATGAACCAAATGCATTTAAAAAAATAGTTCCATTCTCTTCACTTTTAGCCGCTGTTGCAAGTAGTTTAATAACAATATTTTCTGGAGGTTCGCTCGGTTCTGAAACCATCATTGTTTATATTTCCATTTTATTATTTTTATATATTTTTGATTACTTTAAAAAATATCTTACAGAAATAAATTTTGAAAATTTACTTTATATTGGTTACATATTTGGAGTAACAATTGCATTTAAATCTCCACTATCTTCTGCCGTTTTGGTATTAGAAAAATCACTACGAGAAAATTCTAAAAAAATAGTATCGAATTTTATTTTTTGCATGATTGGAATACTTATTGCATATTATTTAATGGATAGAAGTAAAGATATTTTCACTTCTCCTCCAGTGTCATTCACTTATAGTATTTCTCATTTTTTGAAGTATTCGTTTTTAGCGATTTTGTGTGGAATTCTTGCATCTGCATTATTCAAAATAATGACGGCAATGTTCAACAAGGTACAAAATCTTGTTACAAAAAGTACAACACTGTTGAATGTTATTCCTTTATTTTTTGGTTTATGTCTTGCGGCCATGATAAATAATGTTGACGGAGGCACTGAAATGACTGGAGAGGGAATCACATTGATAAACTGTGAATTTTCAAAAGCTTGTGCATATAATTTTAAAATTTTATTAGGATTTTTAGTAAATGTTGTTCTAACATTTATTTCGGGATGTTCAGGTGGACACAAATGGGTTTTTATGTCAATGGGAGGCGGGATTGGAAGTGTATATGACAATTTTACAACTTTACCGTCCATTCAAACAATTATAATTGGAATGAATTCATTTTTTAGCGCAATTTTTGGGAACCCAATTTCTTCTGCATTTATTATTTCAAGTCTTACAAATCAAAATTATGACACTTTGCCAATGTTGATTGTAATGTCATTTATTTCTTATTATTCATATAAATATTCAAATAAATTTCTTGATAAATTTACCAAATTGTCTTTATTCGACGGATAAATAATAATAATAATAATTAATTGAATAAATAAATTACAATAATGAACAAAATAATATAATATATTGTTATGTTATATTATATTAACATAGTAGTAACAGTAATATGACAAATAAAACAAAGAATAAAAGAAGTAAAAAAAATAAACACAATGCAACAAAAAAATTATTGGAATATATGAAAACTGTTGGTGGAGCAAAAACTAAAAATAAACGTGGTCAAGATGTTGCTGCTACTGCTTCTTCCCCTAAAAAAATAGTTAAAAATAAAGGTCCTTCTTCTCTTGATAAAATGAAACAAAAACAAGTTGCTGCTGCTCTTGATAAACAAACCATGGTTCCTCCTATTGTTCCCAGTGAAACAATTCCTGAGGCTAGTCTTAATACTACTCCTGTTCTTGACACTGCTGCTGCTGATGCTGCCGAACAAGAGCGAATTGCTGCTGATGCTGCCGAACAAGAGCGAATTGCTGCTGCTGCTGCTGATGCTGCCGAACAAGAGCGAATTGCTTCTTCTGCTGCTGCTGCTGCTGAACAAGAACGAACTGCTGCTGCTGCCGAACAAGAGCGAATTGCTTCTTCTACTGCTGCTGCTGCTGAACAAGAACGAACTGCTGCTGCTGCTGAACAAGAACGAACTGCTGCTGCTGCCACTGCTGCTGCCACTGCTGCTGCTGCTGAACAAGAACGAACTGCTGCTGCTGCCACTGCTGCTGCCACTGCTTCTGCTGCTGCTGAACAAGAACGAACTGCTGCTGCTGCCACTGCTGCTGCTGCTGCTGCTGTTGCTTCTTCTGAAGTTCCTCTTGCTCCTTTACTTTTACAAAATGATGCGTTAATTAAAGGTGATAATGCCGAATCTTCTACACTTCCTAAAGTTCCTGTTGTTGATACTTTACAAAATGCTTCTGCTGATGCCCCTGCTCCTCCTGAGACTAATGCCACTAAAAAAAAAATTAATTACCTTGTAGAAAAAACAAAAAAGGTGTTGGAAGAGTTACTTGCCATAGAAGAAAAAGAAAACGAAAAAGAAAAAGAAAAAGAAACAGAAACATTAATGTTTCCACAAGTTCCACTACAATTACCGATACAGACACAGGAACAGGCAGGTGAAAAACAACAACAAGTTGGTTCTGTCGCTGCTGCTTCTAGAGTTCCTCCAGAGAATCTTGACGCTTCTTCTCCTTCTGTTACTGCTGCTTCTTCTGTTCTTCCAGAGAATCTTGGTGCTCCTTCTGTTACTGCTGCTTCTTCTACAGTTCTTCCAGAGAATCTTGACGCTTCTTCTGTTCTTCCAGAGAATCTTGGTGCTCCTTCTGTTACTGCTGCTTCTTCTACAGTTCTTCCAGAGAATCTTGACGCTTCTTCTCTTGCTGCTGCTTCTAGAGTTCCTCTAGAGAATCCCGAAGCTTCTTCTCTTGCTGATAGTTCTACACCACTTCTTGTAGATAACAATATTGATGCTTCTTCTGTTACTACTGCGCCTGCGCAACTTCCTGGGGGTGAGAAGGGAACGGGAACGGCAAAGCAGGTTATTGGCGGTAAAAAAAACCTAAAAAGAAAAAAAACTCATTATAAAAAATTTAATTCGAATAGTTCATTGAAACGAAAACATAAAACAAACAAAATTACTGACACAACATGATAATAAAACTATTAATGTCAAGAAGAAGTTGAAAATATATTTAAAAGTTGGTCAATATATGTTGTTTTATTTGATAACAACTTGCAGACGCTATCTGATATTGCAAAAGATAGCTCCACCTTGCAAAATTCTTTTGAAAACTGAACACCATATTTACAGAGTATTTTATTAATTATTATCATATCTTCTGCATCTAAAAATTTGTAATTATCTTTTCCGAAATGCATTTCCGAGTATGATGAAATAATTTCAACCAATTCTTTTTTTGATTCTGATGTTAAAATATCTCTTGGTTCAATTAAATTATCTACCATACAATTAGCGACACCAACATGATTTTTTTCATATAAATTATGAAACAAACTATATATTACATTTTGCAATTCTCTCGTCAATGTTCCAATAATACCGAAATCTATTATTCCAAGTTTGTAAGTGTATGGCGTCCCGTCATCATCTTCATCGTTTTCGTCATCGTCTTCGTCTTCGTCTTCATCAGAATGAACAATTTTAACTTTATCTTCTTTTAAAAAAAATACATTTCCAGGATGAAAATCTCCGTGATAAATTGCATCATAAAACACACTTTTAAAATTAAATTTGGCTAATAATAACGCGTATTTATCTTTATCATCTGCATCAATTTGGATTATTGTTTTTCCAAATATGCGCTCCATTACGATAATATTAGGAATTTTCCTTGTAATGTCGGAATAAACTTTCGGTATTTTAATGTAGTCAAGCCCTGGTTTGTTCCACTTTGAATAAAATAATTCAATATTTGAAACCTCATTTTCAAATGAAAGTTGGTCAATTATGCTTTGTTTGTTTTCACTGTAAATTTCATGCACATTTAAATTTTTAATATGAGGAATAAATTTTGAAGTAGAAATCAAATAATTCATATGAAATATTGCGTTTTTTATTTTATTATCAATTCCAATGCGCTTACATTTAATAATAACCGGTTTATCATATATAGTTCCTTCAAAAATGAGCGAAATCGTTCCTGATTTTATGGGGATAAATGGTTTTTTTATTGAAATTGAAAACTCGTTTATTAATGATTCAAGTGAATTGAAGTCAATTTCGGAAGAAGAATATGGCACATTATCGGTAAATGACGTGAGAAACGACGAGAGTTCATCTGTTAACAATGGAGACTTTATTGTGCATGCTGCCTGAAAAAATTTAACATAAAAAACATTCTCTCTGGATAATTTTAAAGCAAGTTGTTTAATGTAATGATTATACTCCGTATGTCCTAATTTATATTGAACAGTTTCCGTAGTCAAAATGAATATGGCAGATGAATATGATTTTAATATTCGAAATGCATTGACTACGTTTGTTTTAATATTTTTAAACATGAAATAAAATGATTAAATAAAATTAAATAAATATAATATACAAACTATATTTAATTATGTCATTCTTTCTGTAAATACTTTTAAT
>Ga0315284_10005030_pt1 | contig 18788 bp, 31 predicted proteins | sample YL17G09_16_MG_FD_203696 | JGI IMG/M metagenome (GOLD analysis project Ga0315284, IMG submission 203696) | Sediment microbial communities from Yellowstone Lake, YNP, Wyoming, USA - YL17G09_16 | ecosystem: Environmental > Aquatic > Freshwater > Lake > Sediment | place: USA: Wyoming | collected... | reverse complement strand
TTTTAGACATAGAAAAATATAGAAGTGTAATTTTAAACACATAATCGTTTTTCCACTAAATTATCAGATTGTAATTGTTTTTATTTTTTTGTAACAGTTTTTACAGACAATAAAAAACGGTGTTTTCTCACTTGACAAAATTCTTTTTATCTTGTATGATGTATTTAGGTTGTATTGAGAAAGGTGATAAAAATAGATAGGTAAAAAAATGAATACAATAACGCAGCGACTTATTTATATCTACCACAACAACAAACAAGAAGGACCTTATACCGTGAAAGAAATAAAGAAGATGCTTGTGGATGGGATTGTTTACAATAACACTCTATCTTGGGAAAAGGGTATGAATTATTGGGTTCCATTATATACTTTACATCCCGATATACAACCACCGATAGAACTACAATCAGAACCACCGATAGAAATACCAGATATACGACCAAATCCTATAGAAACATGGAAATCTATTTTAGGTTGTCTTTTTGTATATAATTTTGTCTTGGCATTTTGTTGGATAGTATTTATGAATACAAAGGATGGGAGTAAAATGTCCGTTCTATTCTGCTTTTTGACTGTGTTTTTTTTCGTGGGTGATATTTTTCTGATTACCGGAGGTCTTATTTCTTTAATTAAGATTAGCCTTTTCGGAGATTTGGAAAAAGAAAATGAAATCGAAAAGAAGGCTAAGGCCAAGGCTTATGGTGAGAAATTTCAATCGCAATTCAATATTTTGGACGGTTCTCATAAGGAACTTACTAGGGTTATTAAAGAAAGGATGAATGATCCTGAAAGCTATCAACATGTTAAAACTGCATATGAGTTTTCTGGAGATACTATGTGGGTGGAAACAATTATTAGAGGTAAAAATGTTTTGGGAGCTTTAATGTTTGACAAGTTTAGAGCTAAAGTCTCTTTAGATGGACAAATACTTGAGATGAAGAACATGAAACTTTATTAAATATTATGTAGTCGAATATTCTGAGAACACAAGACTTAGTGGATAGGAAACAGAAAGAAGGTAAAATATCATGAACAATCAAAACACTCAAAATCTGAAAAGATCCAATATTAAATACATTATTTTTCTTATTATAGTTTCTTGTATCGAAATTTCTGCAATTTATATTATATATTCAAACAAAGAATACTATAAAACCAGAATAAATGATTTAAATACTTATTTGAAAAATGGTGATGTGGAAAAAGTAAATGGAACTGTGAAAGAATTGGGATATTCAAATAATAAAGAGGTTCAAAAAATAGTAGAAGATACGAATTTTATGATTAACCAATCCAAATCTGTTGACTATTCTAAAAAGACATTGATTGAAATGTCTGATGAAGATTTTAAACTTTTAAATGATGGAAAATTGTCAAACAAATATATTGCTGTTAATTATTTGAATAATGATTTTCTTAAATCGTTGCAACAAAATAAAGGTAATCGAGAATTATGGATAGCTGAAAACCAAAAATTAGAAGAAGAAAAACAAATCAAATTAGCTAAACAAGCTGAAAATGAGAAAACCAAAGCTGAAAATGAGAGAATACAAATTGAAAAAAAGAAAAAAGATAAATCAATATCGGCAGTTACACTTACTAGGCAGTGTAAGATAAACGAACTTCAATATAAACGCAAAAATTTCGTAGTCTGTGGGGTGGTGGAAAAGGTAGTAGAGATTTTGGATCTGCCTTATGTTTATATTCGTGGTTCTGTTGGTTCATCCGTTCTGTGTAGTTTCGAACCTTCTGATAGGAGAAATTTGGAAAATCTTAAGTCGGATCAGATAGTATATATCCGTGGAACATGTGACGGAATTGGGGCTGTTTTGAAAAATGGTGATATGAAAAAAATAAATGAAACAATGAAAGAATTAGGATTTTCAAATTATGTAATGATGGTTGATTGTAGTCTATTGACAGGGAATGAGTGGGTTAATTCTAAAGACATACTAACATTTGGAGAACACAACACACGATAGATTGGTAATAGAAAAGATAAAATGAATACAAAAAGTAAACCAGGAACTTATTCTCTAGATATTGTTGGAGAGTCACATTATCAATCCTCTTTGGAAAAAATCTGTGGGGGAAAGACTAAGCAGGGTCATAAAAAAATAGTCCAGGCGACTTTAATCCATGAGGACGACAATCCATATGACGACAAAGCAATAAGAGTGGACATTGAAGGAATGACGGTTGGTTATCTTAGTAAAACAAATGCTAGAAAATATAGAAAAAAATTGGAAAATGTTGGTCATCCTTGGATTACAGTCTCATGCCCAGCTATGATTGTAGGGGGATGGGATCGTGGCGGTGGTAATAAGGGGTTTTTTGGTGTTAAGTTGGATCTCTCCAAATCTAAAGAAAAAAATGACTTACCAGAATCAGAAAAGCATTTTAAGCGTGAAAATGAAGAAATTAATATACTACCTAAAGGTTGTGTTGGTTGTTTGTTTGCTATCTTTATTGGTTTGGGGTTACTTATAGTAATAGTTTCTTGCATTGCTTCTTGTTGAATGTATTTAATTATATCAGACTGGGAAAATTGTTGTTTGGGTCTGCATTGGATTTTTTGTTTTTTTCTTTATTTGTCTCCTGATTCATTAAAATAGGAGAGATATGTTTTTTAAAGGCGGCGTTTTATACCTTGACAACCCTTCCCACATTATGTATGATGTATTTAGGATGTGAAAGGAATAAAAGAAATGAAGCAAATTACAATAATAACCTTATCAAACAAACAAGCCGGACCTTATTCTGAGGAAGAAGTAAAGAAGCTGGTTGAAGATGGAATTGTCTCTAAAGAGACTATGGCGTGGGAAACTGGAACAAATAATTGGGTTCCTTTGTATACTTTGCTACCCGATATTCCTCCGCCACTTCCACAATCAACTGTTGCCCCCACAAATTATCCAGGAATAGGTAGGCTTGCTTATTTTCTATGGAATATACTGTTCAGTGTTTTTTTCTTGGTAATAATTGCAGCATCAAGTGCAAACCCTGCGGCAGGAGCTATTGGAGGTCTTTTTCTTTTAGCTATATTGGTAGGTTCTTTTGTTATTACTGTGTTTAGGTTGCAAAACATGGGAAGTAATCCTTTGTGGTGCGTTCTTTTAATTGTGCCAATTGTAAACTTTTTTATTACCATCCCATGTCTTATCGCTCCTGCTGGATATGCTTATACCAAAAAACTAGATCAGACTGGGAAGATTATTGTTTGGATTTGTATTGGATTTTTTGTTCTTTGTTTTCTTTTGCCAACTTTTATTCTTATTTTAGTTTCTTAAAAAAACGGTGTTTCTACACTTGACAAATCTCTTTCCATCTTGTACTATAAAGGCAGGATGAGTTGCAAAAAAAGATAAACAAATGGAAATCATTTACCGAAATTTCATCAAGCGACTTGAATCTCCTTCTTACAATTATCTTTTTAATTATAAAACTGGTGTTTTTATGCGTTGGGGCAAAACAAAAGAGGAAAACCCATTGTTTTCTCCTTTTGGACCAGAGATCCTAGATATTGAAGTTAGTACAGTTTGTCACGGTATTCCAGACGAAACAGGGAAAAATGTCCCATGTAAATTCTGCTATAAGGGAAATTCTGGAGTCGGTGAAAATATGACTTTGGAAAAATTCAAAGAAATATTTCTTTGTATGCCCAAAACATTGACTCAAGTTGCTTTTGGTATCGGAGACATAGATGCAAATCCAGATCTTTTTGAAATGTTTAAATTTTGTCGTGAGAATGACTACAATAAAGTAGTACCTAATGTAACAGTTAATGGTTGGAATATAAATGATAAAAATGCTAAACTTTTGTCAGAACTTTGTGGGGCAGTATCCGTTTCTAGATATGTTCCATCAGATTGTTGTTATAATGCCGTAAAAACGCTTACAGATTTGGGTATGAAACAAGTAAATATCCATGTCCTATTATCAGAAAATACATATGAAGATTGTATTCAGACTATAAAGGATGTAGCTACAGATCCTCGTCTTAATAAGTTGAATGCTGTAGTTTTTTTGATGCTGAAACCTCATGGAAGAGGAAAAGGTTTTAATAAACTATCTTCTGATAAAAAGTATAAAGAATTAATTGAATTTGCAGAAAGTAAAAAGGTTAGAATTGGATTTGATTCGTGTGGTGCTAAATCATTTCTAAATGCGATGAAGGGACGAGAAAATTACGATTTTTTGGAAATGATAGCGGAACCATGTGAATCAAGTTTGTTTTCATCGTATGTTAATGTGGAAGGAAAGTATTTCCCTTGTTCCTTTTGTGAAGGAGAAACAGGTTGGGAATATGGAATCAGCATAAACAATTCGGTTGACTTTATGAAAGATGTGTGGTTTTCTGAAGAGGTTATTAAATTTAGAAACAATCTTATTGATTGTTTGAAGTGTGGTAAATCTTGTCCAATGTATGATTTGGACCTTTAAAAAGAAAAGGAGATATTAAAATGAAAGTAAGATTAGGTTTTGTATCAAATTCGAGCTCATCGAGCTTTGTCTGTGGGGTATGTGGAGCAATTGAATCTGGCATGGATTGTTCTCCTTCCGATTTTGAAATGTTTGAATGTGAAAACGGACATGTTTTTTGTAAGTCTCATAAATTAGGAAATTATTCATTTGAAGAACTTTCAATAGGAGAAATGAAGAGGACTATATTAAATTCAGGAAACTACAGTAAAGAAGAAATAGAAGAATTTAGTGATGATGAGATTTCTGATATATTTGTAGATGATGAACATTGTTATATAGTTTCTCCGACAACATGTCCAATTTGTCAGATGGTAAATATTGAACAAGATGTTTTGCTTAAATTTACATTGAAAAAATTGGGATTAACACAAAAACAGGCAGAAGAAGAAGTCAGAAAAGAATTTAAATCATATGAAGAATTAAAAAAGCAATTTAAGAAACAGATAGAACTGAATGATTTGGGCGTCCCAGATAATTGGGATGTCCCGGATAGTTTAATAAATAAAGGGAGAACATCATGAAAATTAGACTAGGTTTTGTATCAAATTCAAGCTCTTCGAGCTTTATGTGCGATGTTTGTGAAAGAATTGAATCAGGAATGAATATGTGTATTGAAGAAGCGGGTATGTATCAATGTCAAAAAAGACATATCTTTTGTCACGGTCACAAATTAGAAGTTCCGATGGAAGAAGTAAAAAGAATTGTATTGGAATCTAAGAAATGTAACGAAGAAGAAATAGAAGAAATGGATGATTTTGATTTAATGGATATGTTGCTAGATGACAAATATGAAGTTCCTTCTGAAATTTGTCCAATTTGTCAGATGAAAAACATTGAACATGATGTTTTGTTTAAATATGTTCTTGCAAGATCTGGTTTAACGAAAGAACGAGCCGAAGAAGAGATTAAAAATTATTTTAAATCATATGAGGCAATTGAAAGGTTTAAGACAAAAAGTGAGTGACATGGGATTTATAAATGAGAAAAAAAAAGTGCTCACACTTGATGAAACTGCTGAACTACTGGGAGCAAAAAAGCCACAAGATATTGAGCCAATTCAGTTAGATCCCATTGGGATGCAGGTCTTGGCAGCAAGAGTTGACCAACTACTTGATAGTGATATTGTTTACAAGGGCAAATTTGTTCAGATGTTAAACCGAAATGGGTGGGAATATGTTGCCCGAATTGGCTCAACTGCCGTTGTTGAAATTATAGCTGTAACGGACGATTTTTGTTTGTTGCTTACTGAACAATATCGTGTCCCAGTTGGTAAAAGAGTAATTGAATTACCAGCTGGGCTTGTTGGAGACATGGATCAGAAAGAAGAGATATTAAAAGCCGCAAACAGGGAATTGGAGGAAGAGACTGGATACCGTGCTGGAAAAATTGAAATTGTTGGGTCGGGTCCATCTTCTCCTGGGCTTACAAGTGAAATTGTATCAATTGCATTAGCAAAAGATCTTAAGAAAGTTAGTGGAGGAGGAGGAGATAAGGATGAAGATATAATTGTCCATAAAGTAAAAACATGGGATGTTTTCGAGTGGTCAAGGCAAATGGTTGAAAAAGGATTTCTTGTTTCTCCAAGAGTTTATGTCGGATTGTATTTTTTTTCAGAAAATGAAAAAGAAATTCAAATATGAGATGGGAAGGGGAAAATTCTGCCATTATTTATAGAACGGGGGAGAGAAAACCCCACCTTGCCGTAGGCAAGGCTTGCCCCTTGCGGGTGGGGATGAATCGACCCCTGTAAAAAAAAAGTGAAAATATTTTTAAAAAAGAAGGAGTATTAAAAAGGAATATCGTATAATATATTATGAGAACCGTTACAGGATTTATAATATGTTAAAAGCATTTAAATATAGAGTCTATCCAAATAAAGAACAAGCAATTTTGCTTAATAAACATTTTGGATGTGTTCGATATATCTATAATCAAGGACTTCAGAATAAAATTGAATCTTATGAAACAACGGGAAAATCACTATCTTGTAATAAATTAACGACAGGAATGCTTATAGATCTAAAAAATGATCCAAGTAAAGAGTGGTTAAAAGAGATATATTCCCAATGTCTCCAAATGGCATTAAGAAATCTTGATAATGCATTTACTAGATTCTTTAGAGAAAAGAAAGGTTTCCCAAAATTTAAGAGTAAACATAAGTCAATACAATCTTGTCAATTTCCTCAAAATGTTAGAATTGATTTAGATAATAAAAGAATAATATTTCCAAAAATAGGTGGATTAAAAACAGTTTTTAGTAGAGAGTTTGAAGGTAAAATCAAAACAACAACTCTTTCTAGAACTTCAACAAATAAATATTATGTATCTATTTTAGTAGATAATGAAGTAGAATTTCCAGAAAAGGTTAAAATAGAGAAGGAAACAACAATAGGGATAGATTTAGGAATAAAAGATTTTTGTATTCTAAGTAATGGAGAGAAAATAGAGAATCCTAAGTATTTAAAGAATAATCTTCAAAGAATTAAGGTCTTAAATAGAAGAGCATCTAGAAAAGTAAAAGGGAGTAACAACAAAAAGAAAGCTAATTTAAAGTTAGCTTTGAAACATGAATATGTAAGAAATATTAGGCAAGATTTCTTACATCAATTATCATCTAAATTGATTAGTGAAAATCAAACTATATGTTTAGAAGATCTTAATGTTAGTGGTATGATGAAAAATCATTGTTTAGCACAAAGTATTTCAGATGTTAGTTGGAGTCAATTTGTGGATTTCTTAAAATATAAAGCAGAGTGGTATGGTAAGAACATTTTACAAATTGGGAGATTTGAATCAAGTAGTAAAACATGTAGTATCTGCGGTTGGATTAAAAAAGATTTGACCTTGAAAAACAGAGAATGGGTTTGCGAAAAATGTGGTGTTAAACATGATAGAGATATAAATGCAGCTACTAATATTAAGAAGTTTGGTTTAATAACGCATTTTAAGTATGCAAATTACAATTATTCAGGGAAGGAGCTTCCCGGTGAGCCTATGGAGATGTCTGGTCGTAAACAGAATCTATGAAGTAGGAATCCCCACCCCTCGTGGGTGGGGTAGTTCAAAAATTATGCCAACATAGGATAATTGAACACGAAAGAAAGGTGAATATTATGAGAGCTTCAATTGGTTATGAAACGCAAGGGATGGGTAAACCTTTGTCTACAGTATATTTGGTAAGTAAAACTGGAAACTTTATTAAAATAATAGAAAACGAAGATGGATTTTTTGTTCTTCGAGCAAAAGATGCAAAATTGTCAATAGGAAGAAAATCTAAGATTATTATTGAAACAAAAAAGATTGATCCTAATCTAAACTGGTCTGATGTAAGCAAGTTATAGTATCCCCTTTTAATGGATGTTAGATATCCACTAGAAATTGCGATAGATAAATTAAAAGGGAAAAAATTGATACAAGAATCAATATTGGAACAAGATAGATTGCAAGCAGAATATTTTTCAGTTTGAAACAAGATATAGGTTGATTAGAAAGGACATTCACCATGTGTTGGTTTGATAGAACTAAAACTAAAAAAGAATTGAAAAAAGAAGAGGAAAGAAATAAGAAAATTTTAAAAGACTATAAAAAAGGAGAATATAAAGAGATTCTACCAGTTAAATTAACAAAATCAGAACGCAAAAAATTAGAACTTTTCTGGATATATTTTTTTAGAGATAGAGCAGGATCAGGAGATGGTCACGGTCTTGATGCTTATCCGAAAAAAGACAGGAAAAAGATGTTGAAAAAGATCCAGCTTTACGAAGAGGCTTTCAAGAATAAGTTTTTTTAAAAAACGGTGTTTTTGTGCTTGACTTCGTATTTTCAATATTGTATAATCATACTAGAAGTTGAGGAATGTTTTTTAATAGAGAAGTTTTCAAATTTGGCGGCAGTGTGGATAGGACATACATCTGACAGTACCCATCGGGGTATAGACCGAAAAGCTCCGGAGTAATTACCAGAGCGAAGTAGGCGGCTGAAGTTTGGAAGTAAACATGTCCAAACAGCTATGTCGGATTGACGGAGTGTCACCGTAGTCGGTACTCAAGCCCGGCCCGCCAATTAAAATGTAGAAAATAAAAAGAGGAATATTTAAACAATAAACAGAATACAAAAGAAACGGATTAAGATCATGTATTTCCTTACGACAAATCAGATGCCCATAAATAACGGTCAACCTGTCCCACAGACAGGCGGATGTTAGGGGATCTTTTTGCCGTAGATAGAACAAGGAAGTACAAGGCGAAAAGCTCCCCAAGCAAAAGTTTGGGGAGTTTTTGTTTGTAGGAGGGATAATAAGTAGAATTTGAAATTTCTGGGTGTAGCTCAGTTGGGAGAGTACCTGACTTGGATTCAGGGGGTCGCCAGATCGTGCCTGGCCACCCAGACCATAATGTTGTAAACAAAGTTCCCGAGTAGCACAATTGATGGTGCAAAATGCTGTTAACATTGAGGTTGTAGGTTTAAGCCCTACCTCGGGAGCCAAATAAAACAAAAAGAAAGGAATCATTAAGATGAAATTGAAAGTTTCACATTTTCCTCAAATTCCATGTGAACCATTTGAGGTCGAAGTATCTTCTGTTGAAGAGGGTGTTAAGATTATGAAAGTTTTGGCTGAGTATGATCTTTTCCAATTTAAAGAAAGGATCAAACCAGATTATTCAAACGCTCAGGTATTATCTAGGTTTGATGAAGAAGAAGGGGAGTGGCTTGATTGGGATATAGAAGAAGACGATGAATATTTCGATGATCCTAAAGAATATTTAGAGGCAAAAAACATACGCTTAGAGGCGTTGGGCGAGAAATTCAGAAAAGTGGAACCGGTATGGATTTATAGAGACAAGGATGGGGCGACTTATTCCGTGCCAACGGAAGTTGTCAATCAACCTGACCAATTATCCAAGTTTCTCAAACAACGCAAGAAATTAATGCGGTCTATGATGAAGGCATACGATACGGGCAACTATATCCCAATCGAGAAAGTCATTGAGGACATTCAAAAAGAACAATGAAAGGAAAGAAAAAATGAGTCTATATAATATGGTTTTCGGTATGAATGCTAGTCTGGCGGTTATTATGAGTCCATTTCTGCCACAAAAGGCAGATTCATTTCCTAGATTCAGGGACATATTCACCGATGATGAAGAAGCTCCAACTAAAGGGGATATCTACGTATACACTAGAGTGGGTGGAGGGAACCGAGGATGTTGGGAAGATGAATGGAAAGAAAATTGTGACTGTCCTGCATGTAAATCGGATAAGATAGAAGCTCTGGATGGGTGTGTATGTCGATATGACGACGACTATGATAACACATTTTGCACTTTTGTTTTTAAAGTCCCAGATGAAAAACGGGAAGATTTTAATCTGGTTCTGTGTGGAAAGATAACCGAGACAAGTGATTGGTACAAGGAAACTTTGAGAAAGATGTTTGCTGATAGTGAGAAGATTTCAGCTTTGATTGAGGATGCTTTTATAAAGAAATGAAAACAAGAGGCATAGGTTTGGATGCATTTTTGCTTGCCATGTAAAAAGGCAAGGTTCAATTCCTGTACGCTGATTCAAGAAAGGATTAATTAATATGAATGACTACATAGAAATGAATGTTAACCTGAAGGTTAAAATAAAGGCAACTTCTGTGCAATCTTTGATATTGCAGACCTTATTTAATTATTGGGGTGATAGATTTTTCGCAAATGGAAAGGCGTCTTTTAAAATGAAAGAAGATGGGAGTTTTTGTCCGTATGTCGATTTACATTTACCTGAAAGATTGCCAGTGGAATTAGTAAAAAAGATATCATCTTTGGTTTTTTCCAATGATGATGGTAAGGATGAAAATATTAGTTTTGATATTGTCGATTTAAAACTTGGAAAAATGAAGTGGGAAAATAATAAGGTTGATTGTTCCAAACAATCAGATGTTGATCTTTGATATATTAAGGGTCGGTCGTTCAGCGGCCAGGACCCCTGCCCTACAAGCAGGTGATCGTGGGTTCGAGTCCCCCCCGGCCCACCAAAAATATGTTGGCGAGTAGCCAAGTCTGGTTTAAGGCAGCGGGCCTTGAACTCGTCATTCGGTGGTTCAAATCCATCCTCGCCAGCCAAAAATACCTGGGTGTGGTCCAGTTGGCTTAGGACACTCCCCTCGGACGGGAGAGATCGCTAGTTCAAGTCTAGCCACCCAGACCATTATAAACAACGCCGAAATGAGATGGGATAGCTTCCGGTGGCTCCGTGTAACTCAATTGGTAGATCTGACTCCCAATCAGTCATGTGCAGGTTCGAGTCCTGCTGCGGAGCGTATAATCTCAAGGGAGCATCGGGAGCATTTGTCAAATCTCATGAGGTTGGCAAACCGAAGGTTCGAGACCTTCCCCTTGAGGCCCATGTAAAGGAGACGAAAAAGGTAGAAAGATGTCGGAAGGATATACCGAATAAACGGTGTTTTCCCTCTTGATAAGATGATGAGAAATTGGTATAGTGTACATGTTGTTTGTGAAAATGGTGTGAAACATTTTTTTTTGTATTAAGGAGACTAAAATGATAGACTGGAACGAAGTTGGAACTAATTATCAAAACAGCTTGCAAAGAGCCTTAGAAGAAATAGGAGAAGATCTAAAAAATCTGAATATTGGAGAAGCAACAAGAAAAGTAAAGATACTAAGACATTTTTGTCTTTGTGTTCCGAAAGAAATAAGGGTATCTGATTATCAATCGGAGTTTTTGTGTCAGCGATTTCAGCCGAATCTTAGTGAAGATATATTTTTAATTCCAAAGATTCGGAAAAACGGTTTTATTAAATGGGATACATTTTATAATGTTGGGTCGAGAAAACCTCGCTGAGGGAGCGTAGCGACCGAAGGTAGGGCTTGCCCCGAGGTAGGTCACGAGTAATAAAATTGTATGTGATGTCAGTTATCATTTGAAACCAATTGTTGGCGAGTAGTTCAGTTGATAGAACATCCGGCTCTGAATCGGAAAGTCGCAGGTTTAAGTCCTGCCTCGTCATCCAAAAAAATAAAAGGAGAATAATATTATGAAAGTGCTTGCTGTGAATTCTTATACAAATGATGAAGCTGAAGAAATTTGTGTTCATGTTTATGATATTTATTTGTTTGAAGACAGGAAAAAAGCTTTATTTAATTTGCTGAAAAGTCGTGTTTCTGTTGATCATTTTTGTCCTATGCATTGGTTGGAGGGTATTGATTTTAATAATCTTGGGTTTGAGTTAGAAGATGTACAAAAGATGCCAAAAAGTCTTCAAGGAACAGCATTGGAATATCTAGAGAGAAAGGAAAATGTAGAACAAGCTCCAGCAAAAATGAAAGAGTATTTGGACTCAATTGAAAATAGAGTTAATGCAGCTCAGTCTGACGAGGATCTTAAAGAGATAAATGATGAACTAGGTGAACGATGGGGAATTGTTTCTTTATATGACAAAGAAACTGTTACAGAGATAGAAAATGTTGATAATATTAAATATAAATATTTCCCACTTTAAGGATATTTTGGCGAGGTGGTGAAACAGGCTAATCACATGGCTCTCATAAAGCCGCATTTCGAGTTCGAGTCTCGACTTCGCTACCATAAGGAAATAGAAATGTTGATAATAGAAAAAGATCTTGAAGACATTGGCTTTTATACTCTTTCCAATAAAAGAGCGGAAAATGCTTCTATCAATTCTCCATTATGGAGATGTGAGTTGATTTTATTGGACGATTGTAACTTTAAATGTCCATATTGCCGGGGACTAAGAGAAGATTGTACTGGATCTGTGCCTTTTGAAGACGCTTCAAATTGTTTGTCTTTGTGGATAAAAGATGGATTAAAGAATGTTCGTTTTTCTGGTGGTGAACCTACCCTTTATGGTGGTTTAATTGATTTAGTTAAGCAAGCAAAGAATGGGGGAGTGGAAAGAATTGCAATTAGCACGAACGGTTTTTCTGATTCTAATATTTATATAGAATTAATAGAAGCTGGTGTTAATGATATTTCTATTTCATTAGATGCTTGTTGTGCTTCTGTTGGTGAAAAAATGAGTGGAGGAGTAAAAGGATCTTGGAATAAAGTCGTTGATAATATCTCTTTACTTTCCAAGCTAACTTATGTTACTGTTGGAATGGTTTTTGACGAGAAAAACATAGGAGAATGTTTGGATGTTGTTTTATTTGCAGATTCTCTTGGTGTGTCAGATATTAGAGTAATTCCTTCAGCTCAATATAATGAGGCTTTAATTACTTTGTCAAGTTTGCCAGAGGATATTATTGAAAAATATCCAATTCTTAGATATAGAATTGAAAATATGAAAAACGGATTTTATGTTAGAGGTATTACCGATGGTGATAGTCACACTTGTTGGCTTGCCGTAGATGATATGGCTGTTGCAGGAGGGGGTAAGGGCTTAAAGCATTTTCCGTGTATTATTTACTTAAGAGAAGGAGGAGATCCTATAGGGAATGTAGGACCTAATATGAGGCAGGAAAGAGAGGATTGGCTATTAAGTCATGATCCTTTTGATGATCCAATTTGTTTGTCTAATTGTTTGGATGTATGCACACATTATAATAGGGTTGCCGAATATGGTACAAAACATGTTAAAGTAATAGATTCCTAAGCATAGATGTCGATGCATCGGTTTCGTACTCTGAAGAGGGGCGTTAAAGTCGCTCAGGGAGCTCCAAATTATTTGAAACGGTGTTTTACTGCTTGACTTTGTATTTGTGATTTGGTATGATTCATAAGTTGGCTAAAGAAAGGAAGGTGTGAAATGCATGAATATGAAATGAAAGGAAGTGATACTCACTGGTATTTTCTTCTTTATGTTGTTGCAGGTTTTGCTGTTGCTTTTATTGTGTTTTCTTTATATGGTATTATTTTTCAATCACAAATAACGGATAAGTATTATGTTGAATATAAAACAAACGATATGTCAGGTTATAAGGTTATATCCCCATATAGGGTAATGCGAGAGGTTGATTGGAGACAAGATATTGTAGTAGCTGGGTTTGATACTCTTGAAGAAGCTGTATCTTTTGTTTCATCTTTACCTAAAAAAGAAAATAAAGAAGTGGTTGAATCTAAGGATATAAAAAATGAAAAAGTCAGTAACAATTAGTTTAGACGGAGACTATTTCGATAGGATGTTTGTAAAACATGTCCTGACCGTATTTTTGCTGAATACGAGTGAAGCCAGAAAAACACGGAGAAACAGATAAAGCGGATGTAATTCAATTGGCTAGAATGTCGCCCTTCCAAGGCGAACGTTTGCAGGTTCAAGTCCTGTCATCCGCTCCATAAAAGGAATCGTAAATGAGTAATAAATCAACTATAGTTTCAATGGTTTTAAGTCTTCCAGAATTAGATGGGAAAACTCTCAATGAGCAGTTTGATTATTTCTTTAATATTTTAGGGGAACCTGAACATATTGGACAATCTAAAGATGGAATAATTGAATGGTTTCAATACGAAGGTGACATTAAAGTTATGTGGAGAGACTGGGTAAAGGTTGGTGTTGAAAAAATTATTTTTGATAAAGAAAGAGAATATGGAGATCTAGAATTAGATTTACGAGTAGAGGAAATAAACAATCATGCAGAAGGATTTGCTAAAATATTTGGGAAAAAACCAAAGGATTGTAGATTATATGTAAGATCATGGCACGATGGAGAGTTGATGGGTATTAGGTTGTAGATAATTCAAATGAATGGAGATTAAAAATGATTAGAGATCCAGAAGACAATAAAATAGAACATATGAGTATTACAGTTACATTAAAAAGCGGAGTTGTTCATAGAGGATGTGATACAACATCAACCCCCTTTGGGAAAGACGATAAAGTTGTATTTGCTTGGACTAATGAAAACACTCTAACGCTTTTTCCATTGGATGTTGTTGGGAGGGTAGATATACATTTTCCCGATATGGACGAAGAAAAAACTTCTGAGTTTTAGAAAAAAATAATATAGAAATGGAGAATAGCGATGGAAAACTGGGTCAAATGCTACTGTCCGCGTTGTAAGAGTGGAAATTGGTTTTATTTAGGAAATATAGAAGACGTTACTATAGATGATCCTGATGGTTGTATTTGTTGGAATTGTAAAAAGTCTTTTTGGTTGGGATCTGATGGAGATTTTGGCTACGATATGGACGATAATGCAAATATGGAATCTGGTATTAAATCTCCAATATATAAGACTTGTTTAAAAGGCATGAAATCCGTTTCTCTTTCTGATCTTCCAGAAAAATTGGACCGTATATTGGATGAGTTTAAAATGGTGGGAAATAATGCAACTATGCAAGATTCGTATATAATAACTGATGGAGCGAATCCTATAGCTATAATTTCTCCATATTTTTTGTTGAAGGATGTAATGGTGAAGGAATAGTGTTTTAATACGCCCCCAAAGCATTGCGGTGATGCAATACCCCTGTAAGGTATAGAGCCGGGTCCAATTCCTGGTGGGGGCTCCAATAAAAAAGGAATATTTTATTCTTATTTCGAACTATTATAGTAGGTAAATAGCACTACTAAGGACGGTTCGAAATGTTAAAAGAAGAATATTATAAAAATCCGAAAAGATGTAAAAAATGTAATTCTTATATGAAATTTGAACAAAGGAGAAATACTTTTTGTTCAAGTTCTTGTTCAGCTTCATATAATAATATTGGTATGAACAGGAAATGGCAAACACAAAGACATGAATATGATAAAAATAAGAAAAAATGTTTGGAATGTAATGAATATCTTTCTTTTGAAAAACGTGGACAATCATTTTGTAGTCAGTCGTGTAATGGTAAACATCAAAAAAATCTTGGAATTTTATTGATGTCTCTTTCTGGTCATTGTTGTAAGAATTGTGGAAACAAAACAAGAACATACAAACAAAATTTTTGTAGTTGTAAATGTAGTCTTGAATTTCATAAAAAAAACAAAATGGTTGTTGTAGAGAATAAAATACAAAAAGGAGAATATGTTTGTCAAAGACAAATTAAAAGACATATTCTAAGATTAAGACCTCATAAATGTGAAATTTGTGGTAATACAGAATGGCTTGGAAAGCCGATTGGATTGATCTTAGACCACATTAATGGAAATTCTGATAATAATCATTTGGATAATCTGAGACTTGTATGTGGAAACTGTGATATGCAGCTCCCCACATATAAAGGGAAAAATAAAGGTAACGGAAGATATGCAAGAAGGCAAAGATATGCAGCGGGAAAAAGTTATTAAAAGCCTAATTAACGGTAATAATCCACGAAAGGAAAAAAAACACATGTCCATCGGAATAAATCCTAAGCCAGAAGATGTTGGGAGATATGTCACTTATTTGCCAACTCATACAAATGGAGATCCATCTCATCCCGATGCAGAAAGAGGAGTTTTAACTGGTTTTGATAGTGGAAATTATGTTTTTGTTAGATTTGGCAATGATACATTATCAAAAGCGACACCTAAAAAAAGGTTAATTTTTGGATAATATTTGGCTCTGTAGCTCAGTTGGCTAGAGCGTCTGCTCGACGTGCAGAAGGCACTTGGTTCAAATCCAAGCAGAGTCACCAAAAAAGTTTCTCGTATAAAGGGAAAGGAGGGAAAAAATGCTGCTTACAAGTTATGTTAAAATGGGTGAAAATAAATTCATGATATCTTGCGAAGATGCTGAGATTTTAGCTAAGGAACTTGAGTATGCAGCAAGAGAAGCAAAAGAACATAAATTAATTCACACGAGCACTATATTTGATTTAAATATTAGTAAGAAGGTTCTTTTGGAAATTTTAGTATCTCCTCACGCACCCCATAAAGGTTGGTTGCATAAAAATTCTTATAAAACAAATGATAATATAGATACTGTAAAAATTTCAAAATTAGGAAAATTTATTCAAAAAATAACTGGAAGAAAAAAAGGAAGACAATAATGGAACTTAAAATCCTCACTAAAGAAAATGAAATTCTTAGGAAAAAATCAGAACCAATTGTAGAGATTACTGATGAAATCAAAACTTTATGTAATGACATGGTTTCTCTGTTAAAATCTTCTGAGGGAATTGGTTTATCGGCACCACAAATTGGGAAGAATATTAGATTGTTTATTATTAATATCTTGGATGAATCTCATGTTTTTATAAATCCTGAGATATTAGAAAAATCTGATGAATTTATTATTTCTCCAGAAAAATGTCTTTCTTTGCCTGGAGAAGAGTGTTTTGTTCTTAGAAGAAAAGCATTAAGGTTTTGTTATATGGATATTTCTGGTGAAAAGAAGACTGTGGAAGTTATTGATTATATAGCGTATGTCATTCAACACGAAATAGACCATTTGGATGGAATTCTTGTTGAGGATAGGCATGATGAACCTCTGAAAATAGAGTTTAATAGAAACCTGGAAGAGATTAAAAGAAAGAAGCTAAACAAAAAAAAGAAAAGCAAAAAAGGCAAATAAAAATGAATGGTTTTAGTAGAAAAAATGCGGAAAAACATTTTAGCAATATGGTTTGGTTTCTTTATCATATTGGAGCTATGCAAATTAGTTTTGATATTCAAAAGGGTTGGTTTTGTTCAGGTCGGTGGTGGCATCCTGTAATGTGGTTATTTGTTGTTCTGAGTTTTTTTGTTGCTGGAGTTGAAGGCATTGTTAATAGGTTTGGTGATATTTTTAGTATTTTTTGCAAACCGTCAAAATATACATATAATATAGCTCCAAAAAAGGAATATAAAAAATGAAAATTAATGCTATAAAATGTTTGATTTGTGGAGATATTATTTATTCTCGTGCAAGACATGATTTCCACAGCTGTAAATGTGGAGAGACTTCTATTGATGGCGGTTTTGACTATATGAGGGTTATTGCTCCGAGTGGATATGATAATGTTGAAATTGAAGTTGACACTACTGAGGCAGATCTATATAAAGATTGGAATGAAGGAATTGATAAATTTGGACATTCAAATGATTTGTAACAATTATTATTTTCGAAAACGGTGTTTTTCCTATTGACAATAGCGTGAAAAATTGATATAGTACATATGTTGTTTGTGGGTAGGACTTGTTGCGGGGTAGTGTAGTTGGTTAACATACCGGGCTCATAATCCGGAGATCACAGGTTCAAATCCTGTCCCCGCTACCATAAAAAAAAGGATAAAAATCAATGCCTGAAAAAAAGTTTTATGAAGATATTATTAAAGACAAAAATGTGGAACAGAATTTTTGTTCTTATATGCAAGCCATGATGGATGAGGGTAGTTGTATTAGTTTAATAAATGATGATTTTGGACATTGGGCAGTTGTATCTGATGGGATTCAAAATTGTCCAGATTCTAAGAGCTATAACAAGGAAAAGAAAGAATGGAAGCCTTTTGATGTTTCTACCAGCTTTTTTATAGAAAAGAAAGAGTTTGCAAAGACTATTGGTAAAGCTCTTCAAATTTACGCCCGTAGGTACTTAAAAGAGTGGACGGAAGAAGAAAAACTAAAAAAAGATTAAACAAAGAAAACAATATGGAATCCATCGAATTCTGTGAATACAAAGACTGTTATTTTTGTTTGGGTGAAGGCACTGTTATTAAGAAGGCTCAATGGGATTCTATAGAAGTCCGTGGAGAATTTTTAGATCTTTATAAAACAAATTATGTTTGTGAAACATGTGGAAACGTAGTTTGGAGATGCTTGTCTGAATACAAAAATCTTATAGTAGCCTACAGGATGTATCGTAAGAAACATAAAATGCTAACGCCTGAAATGGTTATTGCTTTTAGGAAGAAAATTGGACTTTCACAAATGGATGATTGATTTCATCTTGTTTTCAGGAGGGTTTTTTGTTTAATCTTTTGAATTGTTTAAATGGAAATAGAAGCTCCTAAAGTATAGATGGCGATACAATGTCTCGGTAAGGCATAGAGGATAGTTCAAGTCTATCTTGGAGCTCCAAAAATGTCGGCAGCGTGGATCTAGGAGAGACTACCTAGTATGGATTTTTCCAGGACATGCATAAGTGCAATAAAAAGGTAAGGCGAAAAGTGCAACAATACGATGTACTGCGAACCTAGAGGGGAGAACGGTGAGGATCGCACCCAAGGCCGTTTAACACACCCATCCATGAGATGAGCGGTGACAGTTGCACATATTTGGTAAAGAGGTTTAGTACCTTCCGACATTAAAATTTTAATAAGGGGGTGTACCGGTTTCGACTGGAGAAAGGAAGATAAAGCTGCAATCCGTGGACGGTCGTTGGCCACGTAAAATCATCGATCAAAAAATAACTGGCGAAGCACTTCCAGTAGCTGCTTAAGCAGCCGTGAAACCAGCA